>OGQD01000958.1_pt1 | contig 19899 bp, 15 predicted proteins | sample 1553091 | NCBI WGS metagenome assembly OGQD01 (sample SAMEA2580290, study PRJEB22360) | human gut metagenome | biome: human gut; feature: human-associated habitat; material: faeces | place: Denmark | collected 2008/2010
GAATACCGGCGGCAGCGCGGTCTGGGCGCGGTCCTCCACTTCGACTTGGGCAAGCATCGGCGAATTCCACAGCATCAACGATCGTGCGAGCACGGGATCTGTTTCCCCGATCAGCAGCGCCTGTCCTCCACGGGTCCGCGGCGCGCACAGCGACACCGCGCGCATCCATCCGGTCAACGTGTCCACATCGGCGTCGATGCCGGACGCATACAAACTGGTCCACGCGTCGAGGATGGCCACGGCACGGTATTCGCATTGTGCCGGACTCTCCCCGCGCACACGCGGCTCCGCGCCGGGCGTGGCGATGACCAGTTGCGGAGCGAATCCGATATCGGACACGACGCCTCTTGGCTGGCTTGGCGTGGACAGCACCATCGGCACGCCACGGAACAGTCTGGCCAGTTCCATCGCGGTTCCGGCGGCGCCGACCCTGACCACGCGCATGCGCTCGTTATGGCATGTCGGGCATGACCATTGCACGGTGGCAGCGCCGCACCAGCGGCATCGAATCGTTCCGTCCGCCAACCGTTCCAATGGTCCCGTGCAACGCGCGCATCGCACTTGGCGGTGGCATTTCGAGCAGCTTAACGCTTCGGTGATGCCGTCCTGCGGTATGGACAGCAGCACCGGACCGGTTTCCAAAGCTTTGGACAGTATCCGGACCGCGGTGTGTGGCACGCGTGCGCCGATGGTCGGATCGGCGAGTCGTGCCAGCTCGTCGCGATTGAGCCAGCGAATCCATGGAGACGCTTCCTTGGTCACGGCCGGCAACGCGTGTATGGGCGTGCTGAAGCCGCTCACCTGCGTGTCTCCGACGTGCGCCGCGTCGGTTTCCCATTGGCTTTGCGCGCTGCGCGCATTGGCCATCGCGACGAACACGCCGTTATGCGATTTCGCGCGGAGCCGAAGCACACCGCGCGCGTTGGCGTACGGCATCATGCCGTCGGCGTCCTGGTAGCACACGTCATCAAGGATGAGGAACAGCGCGTTGCCTTCCACCGGCGCGTACATGGCGGCGCGCGTGCCCAGCACGCAACACACTTGTCCGCAGCTGATCGCGAGATATGCCCGGTAACGGTCGGCTGGCGCCATCTGCGCGTTGAGCACCGCGAAATCGCCGTCATAGACGCCGTTCGCGGCCCCGGTCGGAGCGAATGGTTTCAAGCCGACCGACCGTAGGGTCTCAGTCATGTCGGCGATCTCCCGCATGGTCGGCAGCACCAGCACCGCCGGCTTGTTCTGAGCGAGCGCCGCGGCCACCATCCATGCCGCGCAGCGCCGCCAATGGTCGGCACCGGGTAGCAGGTCGAAGACGAACGATTGGAAACGTCTGCCTTGCAGCGCGTCATGCAGCAGATTGATGTTGCCGTATTGACGTTGCAACTGGCCGTATATCTCCTGGTCGACGGCGGCGAGCCGTTGTTTGCCCGCCGCGGTTCCTGCGGCATCGCGATTGCCGACGCGCAGCTGGCTTTCGACTTTTGCCACGCGCGGCGGCACTGCCAGGCGGAGGATATTGGCGCGCGTGCCGCCGAACGCGTCCGCGATGCGCGTCATATCGTCGCGCATGGATTCGGGAACGAGCACACGGTCGGTGACCACACGTTCGATGTAACGTATCGATGATTCGGGTGTGGCGCTGGTATCGGCGCGTTTCCATATGATGCCGTTGACCCGCTGCCCGCCGAAGCGGACGCGCACCATCACGCCGGGTTGGGCGGCCGCAGAGTATTTTTCCTCGACGAAATAGTCGAAGGTCTGTCCCAGATGCGTGGCCTGGATGTCCAGCACCACTTGGGCTATGGGATGTTCGGCGGCTGGCGTTTTGACGGCGGGCGCGCGTTTGCGCCGCTTGCGCGGGGCAAGCCCGTCAAGCGCCAGCTGCTCGGCATCCTCATTGGTCATAATGCAAGGGTAACGCATGCGCCGACGCCTGTTTCATCGTAGGACGTCGGCCGCGTTTTCAAGCCTTGATGGCCTCCTTGAGTTCGTCGACCTTGTTGGTGGCTTCCCAAGTGAAGTCGGCATCCTCGCGACCGAAATGGCCGTAGGCCGCGGTCTTGGAGTAGATCGGACGCTTCAGGTCAAGCTCGTCGATGATGGCGGCGGGACGCAGGTCGAACACCTTGCGCACCGCCTGCTGGATCTGCTCGCGGGTCACACCGATCTCGGTGCCGTAGGTCTCCACGTTGATGGACACCGGATCGGCCACGCCGATGGCGTAGGCGACCTGCACCTCGACCTTGTGGGCAAGGCCGGCGGCCACGATGTTCTTGGCCACCCAGCGTGCCGCATAGGCCGCGGAACGATCCACCTTGCTCGGATCCTTGCCGGAGAACGCGCCGCCGCCATGGTGGGCAGCGCCGCCGTAGGTGTCGACGATGATCTTGCGGCCGGTCAGACCGGCGTCGGCTGCCGGACCGCCGAGGATGAACGAGCCGGTCGGATTCACCAGCACGCGGTATTCGTCGTGGGCCACACGGTCGGCGAGCACGTCATCCAGCACCGGACGGATCACATGTTCGGTGAGCTGCTCCTTAAGCCATGCCTGGTCCACTTCCGGGTCGTGCTGGGTGGAGACCAGCACGGTGTCAAGACGCACGGGATGGTCATCGTCGTCGTATTCGATGGTCACCTGCGTCTTGCCATCCGGACGAAGATGCGGCACCTCGCCGCTCTTGCGCACTTCGGCGAGACGATACGCCAGACGGTGCGCCAGATGAATCGGCAACGGCATAAGCACGTCGGTCTCGTCGCACGCATAGCCGAACATCACGCCTTGGTCGCCCGCGCCTTGCGCCTCATACCGCTGTTCACGGGACGCCTTCGACTCCTCCTCGCCACTCAACCGGGCAACGCCCTGGTTGATTTCCGGACTTTGCTCGGTAAGCGACACCGTCACACCGCAGGAATCGGCGTCAAGTCCCACGCGGGAGCTGGTGTAGCCGATATTGCGCACCACGGAGCGCACGATGTTCTGGATGTCGGAATAGCCTTCGCTGGTCACCTCACCGAACACGAAGAACTGTCCGACCGTGGCGCAGGTCTCCACGGCGACATGGGAATGCGGATCCTGCGCGAGCATATCGTCGAGAATCGCATCGGAAATCTGGTCGCAGACCTTATCCGGATGGCCCTCCGTCACCGACTCGGCGGAAATCAACTTCAATTCAGCCATACGGCTGCTCCTTTCGCGAACACCCAACCGTTCGCATCCTGTGATCGCCCACGAAAAACGCCCCGTCCTTCACAGACGCAATCAATAGTTAATTGTTGACTATTCAAAGCGCACCGCTCAGGTATCGGGGCGAATGAAAAATGATGCCAGTCCCTCTATGGGAACCGTGTAGATCAGTTGCCTTCGGTCAGATCGTCCTCACCAAGGGTTTCCTCAAGCAGACCACTGTTGATCTCGCGGAACGCGATGGACAGCGGCTTCTCCTGATTCTGGTATTCCACCAGCGGGCCGACGTTCTGCAGCAGACCCTCATTGAGCTGGGTGAAATAGGAATTGATCTGGCGGGCACGCTTGGCCGCGAAAATGGCCAGAGCGTACTTGGAGTCCGCATGCTCCATCAAATCGTCGATCGGCGGATCCGCAAGACCGGTCGGGGTTGGCTCAGTGCCGAATGCCATAGTGATTATCTCCAAATCATCAGATAAGCCAAAAGCTTCTTTTCCAAAATCATTAGTATAGGCAATCCACTGGACCTCAACCTTGCCTCTCCCACAGGCCTTCTCCGCCAGCGTAGTTATCCAACCTGTAAGGGAATCACACGGTTTTCCGAAAATTTCCACATAGTGACTCTTGACAAAACACGTGTCCCGTTTAGCCAGCACAATAGGAGGCATGGAAATGCGATCTGCAAAACTAATGAATGGACGAGTATTCGCGGGCGCTCGCGCCCTCTACCGCGCCGCCGGTGTGGATGGCAAGGATTTCGGCAAGCCGATCATCGCCATCGCCAATTCCTTCGACGAGTTCCTGCCGGGACATGTGCACCTGAACAAAGTGGGCCGTCTGATTTCCGATGCCATCAAGGAAGCCGGCGGTATTCCGCGCGAGTTCAACACGATGGCCGTTGATGACGGCATCGCCATGGGCCACACCGGCATGCTGTACTCCCTGCCGAGCCGCGACATCATCGCCGATACCGTGGAATATCAGGTGAACGCGCACTGCGCCGACGCGCTGATCTGCATCCCGAACTGCGACAAGGTCGTGCCGGGTATGCTGATGGCCGCGCTGCGCCTCAACATTCCGACCGTGTTCGTTTCCGGCGGCCCGATGGAGGCCGGCACCACCGTGCTGCCCGACGGCACCGTGAAGAAGAACACCGATCTGATCGACGTGATGTACGCCTCCGCCGATGACAATCTGAACGAAGAGGATCTGCTCGCCTACGAGAAGACCGTCTGCCCGACCTGCGGTTCCTGCGCCGGCATGTTCACCGCCAACTCGATGAACTGCCTGACCGAGGCCATCGGTCTGGCTCTGCCGGGCAACGGCACCATTCTGGCCTCCCATTCCTACCGCAAGGACCTGTTCAAGCGCGCCGCCGAGCAGGTGGTGAAGATCGCCAAGCAGTATTACGACGATGACGACGATTCCGTGCTGCCGCGTTCCATCGCCACCAAGAAGGCTTTCGAGAACGCCATGACCATGGATGTGGCCATGGGCGGTTCCACCAACACCGTGCTGCATATCCTCGCCATGGCGCAGTCCGCCGACGTGGACTTCACACTGGATGACATCGAGCGTATCTCCCACACCGTGCCGTGCATCTGCAAGGCGTCGCCGTCCGGCGAATGGGAGATTTCCGATGTGCACCGCGCCGGCGGCATCACCGGCATCCTCGGCGAGCTTGACCGTGCCGGCAAGCTGCACCGCGACGTGCATTCCATTGATTACAAGTCGTTGGAAGACAAGCTTAACGACTGGGACATCATGCGCGACACCTGCACCGAGCAGGCCAAGCAGATGTACCTGGCCGCCCCGGGCCACATCGTCTCCCCCGAACCGTGGACGCACACCACGCTGTTCGATTCGCTCGATCGTGACCGTGTCAACGGCGCCATCCACGATATCGACCATCCGGCGGTCACCGAAGGCGGTCTGGCCGTGCTGCGCGGCAACCTCGCGCCTGACGGCTGCGTGGTGAAGACCGCCGGCGTGCCGAAGGAGATCTGGACGTTCCGCGGACCGGCGCTGGTCGTCGAATCCCAGGAGCAGGCCATCGAGGTCATCCTCAACGACACGTTGAAGCCGGGCATGGCTCTGGTCATCCGTTACGAGGGACCGAAGGGCGGTCCAGGCATGCAGGAGATGCTGTACCCGACCTCCTTCGTGAAGGGCAAGGGCATCGGCAAGCAGGTGGCCATGCTCACCGACGGCCGCTATTCCGGAGGTTCTTCCGGTCTGGCGATCGGACACATCGCGCCTGAGGCCGCGAACAAGGGCCCGATCGCTCTGATCAAGAACGGCGACATCATCAACATCGACATTCCGAACCGTACGGTGAACGTCGAGCTTTCCGACGAGGAGCTGGCTCAGCGCCGCGCCGAGCTGGAGGCCGGCGATGGCTATGTCGCCCATCGTGATCGCAAGGTTTCTCAGGCTCTGAAGGCTTACGCCGCCTTCGCCCGCTCCGCTGACAAGGGAGCGACCCGTGATCCGGAGCTGATCGACAAGCTGTCCGGTCTCGCCTGATTCAAACATACGGAAAGGGCCTGCGCGAAATCGTGCAGGCCCTTTTCGTATGCCGGTTTTTATTGGCTGGATAGTCGGATTGACGGATTACAGGCCGAACTCTTCGGCGATGATATGCCAAAGCTCGTCTGCGGCCTCGTCGACCACGTTATTGACGATGCGTTTGTCGAATTCCGGCGCAGCGGCCAACTCGACCTTGGCGGTCTCAAGCCTTTTGGCCTGCTGCTGAGGGGTTTCGGTGCCACGGCCGATCAGACGACGTTTCAGTTCTTCGAAGGACGGCGGCTCAATGAACACGGTAAGCACTTCGAGGCCGAGTTCCTTCGCGCGCCGTTTGACCGTCCGGGCTCCTTGTAGGTCGATTTCCAAGACCACGGGGATATTGCGTTCCAGATGTTCCACGACTGGTTTCACGGGTGTGCCGTAGTGGGCGAGGCCGAACACGTCGGCGGTTTCGAGAAACTCCCCCGCCTTTTCTTTGGCCAGGAATTCAGGTTCGGTCATGAAGAAATAGTTCACGCCGTCCACTTCGCCCGGACGAGGCTGGCGTGTCGTGGCGGACACCGACAGCCAGATTTCGGGGTGCTGTTCGCGTACGCGCCCCAGAACAGTGCCTTTGCCCACTCCGGCGGGTCCGCAGAGCACAATCAAACGTCCATGTTGAGAATCAGCCATTCCATCCCCACTCTTGGTTATGTCTTGTTTTCCAAAAAGGAAGCTATTCAGAAAAAGAATTTATTCGACGTCTCCATCAGCCGCATCATCGGCGCTTTCGTTTTGAGCCTCGGTCAATGCCTGCCGAATATCCCTGGCGACCGACGCGGTGGCTTCGGTCAATTTTGCGATGTCGGGACCGTGCGTGGCGATGGAACGAGATACCGTAACCAGCACATTGCCCTTGGTGCCTTTGAACACGGTCTTCAGATCGCGTGTCTCCGCTCCCTGCCATCCGTAGCCTGGGGAAAGAATCGGTCCGGTGAACTTGGCCGGGTCGACGCCCGAATCGTTGATCCACTGCCCGATGGTGGCGCCGATGATAAGGCCGACGGAACCCATTCCATCATTGCCCTTATTGAATTTCTGAGCAGTGCTGGCGATGCCGTACGCCACTGTTTTGCCCTTGTATTCGCCTGCCTGACGAATCGCCGTCTGCAGGCTGGCGCCTTCCTGGTTGGACGTCAACGATGCGATGAACACGCCCCTGCCGTTGTTGAGCGCGTCATTGATGACGCCTCCCAATGACCGTGCGCCGTAATACGGCAGCAGGGTGATGGCGTCTGCCAGCAATGGCGCGCCCGGCTTGAAATAGGCGTCCGCGAACGCGGAAATCGTGGTCGGCAGGCCGCCATGCAGGCAGTCGACGATGGTGATGACACCCATCTGCCGTGCCGCATAGAGCACGCGTTCAAGCGCGGCGATGCCTTTGGAACCGTACCGCTCGAACATGGAGGACTGGAATTTGACAGCTGCGGCACGGCCATTGGCCGCCTGCAGCATGCGCATGGAATACAGCTCCGCCCCCAACGCGTCGACGTTATAGCCCCAGTCAGTGAGGAGCTGCCGATGCGGGTCGATGCCGACGCACAACGGGCCGTATTTGGCCATTGAATTGCTCAGTCGCAGACCGAAATCCGAACGCTGGGCATTCACTTCCTCACTGCTGGGGCTACTCATCATTAGTCACGGCTTTCCAATTCGAACAGCTGCGTGGAATGATCCTGAATACTCATGATCTGATAATCATTATTGCGCACCGCCTCGATAGCCATCAACACGGCGGAGAATTCCGTCATGGTGGTGAACTGCGGCAGGTCGGCTGCGATAGCCGCCGAACGGATGGCGTAGCCGTCGGAACGGGAACCGCGGGAGTTCGGCGTGTTGAGAATCAGGTCGATCGCGCCTTCCTCGATCAGCTGGACGACGTTCTTGCCGACGCTGCCCTCCGCATGGTAGGTGGTGATCGGGTCGTCTGGATCGGAGTCCATACGCACGCTGATCTTGTCGACGATCTTGGAATCGATGCCGTAGCGGCGCAGCACGGATGCCGTGCCTTCGGTGGCCCAGATGTTGAAGCCGAGCTCGACCAGTCGCGCGGCGAACAGCGGCAGCTGGCGCTTGTCGGTGTCGTTCACGGAGATGAACACGTTGCCGCTGGTCGGCAGGCCGCCTTCGTATGCGGCGAGCTGGCTCTTGGCGAACGCGTGCGGGAAGTCGCGGTCGAAGCCCATGACCTCGCCGGTGGAACGCATTTCCGGTCCGAGCAGCACGTCGACGGTCTTGCCGAGCGGAGTGCGGAATCGCTTGAACGGAAGCACGGATTCCTTGACGGCCACCTGCTGGCCGCGATGGATGTCGCCACCGTCGCCGTGGGGCAGGAGCAGGCCGTTGTCACGCTGCTGCTGGATGGTTTCGCCGACCATGATGCGGGCGGCGGCCTTGGCCAGTGCCACACCGGTGGCCTTGGAAGCGAACGGCACGGTACGGGAGGCACGCGGATTGGCCTCGATGACGTACAGAGTGTTGGCCATGAAGGCATACTGCACGTTGATCAGGCCCTGCACGCCACAGCCCTTGGCAATGGCGTAGGTGCCTTCACGCAGACGACGGATCTGGTCATCGGACAGCGTGCTCGGAGGCAGGGTGCAGGCGGCGTCACCGGAATGGACGCCAGCTTCCTCGACGTGCTCCATGATGCCGCCGATATACAGCTCCTCGCCGTCGAACAGCGCGTCGACGTCGATTTCCACGGCATCCTGCAGGAACTTGTCGATGAGCAGCGGCGAAGGCAGACGGCCGGACACGACGGTGTCGGCCTGGGCTTCCTTCAATGCGCGATCGACGTACTTGCGCAATTGGGCGTCGTCGTAGACGATTTCCATGCCACGGCCGCCGAGCACGTAGCTCGGACGGACCAGCACCGGGTATCCGATGGCGTGCGCGGCCTCGCGGGCCTCGTCCAGGCTCAGCGCGGTGCCGTAGCGCGGCGCGTTCATGTCGGCCTTCTTCAGCACCTCGCCGAAGAGCTCACGGTTTTCGGCCAGATCAATGGATTCAGGCGTGGTGCCGAGAATCGGAACGCCTGCGGCCTTCAGTCGGGCGGCCAGGGACAGCGGGGTCTGGCCGCCGAGCTGGACGATGACGCCCTTGATCGGACCCATCTTCTTTTCGGCCTCGTAGATCTCGAGCACGTCTTCGAAGGTGAGCGGCTCGAAATACAGGCGGTCGGACATGTCGTAATCGGTCGACACGGTCTCCGGGTTGCAGTTAACCATGATCGTGTCATAGTTCTTGCCCAGTTCCTGCACGGCGTGCACACAGGTGTAGTCGAACTCGATGCCCTGGCCGATGCGGTTCGGACCGGAGCCGAGGATGATCACGGCCTCGCGGTCGCGAGGACGCAGCTCGGTCTCATCCGCGTAGCAGGAGTAGTAGTACGGGGTTGCCGCGTCGAATTCGGCGGCGCAAGTGTCGACGGTCTTGAACACCGGGCGGAGGTCGTACGACCAACGCAGCTCACGGATGGTGTTCTCGCCCTCGTCTCCCAGACGGCGCAGGTGCGCGATCTGCAGGTCGGACAGGCCGGCGAGCTTCGCCTTCTTCAGTAGCTTCCTGGTGAGCTTCTCCGCGTTCTTGACTTCCAGCGCAGTCTCGTTGATGAGCGCGAACTGGCGGATGAACCACGGGTCGATCTTGGTGGCCGCGAAGATCTGCTCTTCGGTGGCGCCTCCCCACAGGGCACGCTGAATCTGCAGATAACGGTGCTCGGTCGGCACCTTGATGGCGTCGAGCAGCTGGGAAACCTCGTCCTCGGACGGCTTGTCACCATCCCAGTTGAAGCCCATGTGACGCTTGTCGATGGAGCGCATGGCCTTACCAAGCGACTCCTGGAAGTTGCCCGCGAGAGCCATGGCCTCGCCGACGGACTTCATGGAGGTGGTCAGCGTCGGATCGGCGCCCGGGAACTTCTCGAACGCGAAACGCGGCACCTTGGTGACCACGTAGTCGATGGTCGGCTCGAAGGAGTCCGGCGAGACCGACATCCGCAGCGTACGCGGCTTCAATCCGTTCGCGCTGCCGGCCGACAGCGACGGTGCGCCGACTTGGCTCAACCTGGTGGCTGACCTCACCACACTGATCGAACACATCCGCCCTGAGGTGATCCTTACCGCTCACCCGGAGCTGGACCCCCACGCCGACCACGTGCACGCTACCCGCGCGACCCTGGAGGCCATCGAACGCAGCAGCTGGCGGCCGCAGACCCTGCTGCTTTACGCCAACCACCTGCACGATAACGATCGCTGGCCCATGGGGCCGGCCGATGGCGGTATCGCCCTGCCACCTTGTATCGAGGCATTGCCGGCCGACCCGCTGTGGAGCCCGGTGCTGGATGCCGCGACGCGCATCGACAAAGCCCAGGCCCTGGCCCTGCAGCACGATCTGCAGACCCCGCTGACCGGCAAGAAGCGCCTGCGCCGGCTGATCCAGCGTGTGTTCGCCGGGCGCCAGTGGCCGGTCACCGGTGACGACGAGTTCTTCCGCAAGGCGGTGCGTCGCCACGAGCTGTTCTGGGTCCGCAGACTGCCCTGACCGGCGCAAGTCGCACCGGGCGGCTATGGTATTATCCGCGGCGATTTCGACCTGCGGAGTTCCCATGAAATTGACCATGCCCCGATTCGATCAGGCCCCCGTTCTAGTAGTCGGCGACGTGATGCTCGACCGCTACTGGCACGGCGCGACCTCGCGCATCTCGCCCGAGGCGCCGGTGCCCGTGGTGCGGGTCGAGCAGCATGAGGACCGCCCCGGCGGCGCCGCCAACGTCGCGCTGAACCTTGCCGCCCTCGGCGCACCGGCCTTCTTGGTCGGTGTCACTGGTGTCGACGAGGCCGCCGACAGCCTGAGCGACAGCCTGCAGGCCGTGGGCGTGACCACCCGCTTCCAGCGCATCGCCGGCCAGCCGACCATCGTCAAGCTGCGGGTCATGAGCCGCCACCAGCAATTGCTGCGCGTAGACTTCGAGGAAGCCTTCCGCACCGACGCGGTGGCGCTGTCCGCCGATGTCGAAGCGCTGCTGGACCAGGTCCGTGTGCTGGTGCTCTCCGACTACGGCAAGGGCGCGCTGAAGAACCACCAGGCACTGATCCAGGCCGCGCGCAAACGCAATATCCCGGTGCTGGCCGATCCCAAGGGCAAGGACTTCGCCATCTACCGTGGCGCCAGCCTGATCACCCCGAACCTCTCCGAATTCGAAGCCATCGTCGGTCGCTGCACCGATGAAGCCGACCTGGTTGCCAAGGGCCAGCAACTGATGACCGAGCTGGAGCTCGGTGCGCTGCTGGTCACCCGTGGCGAACACGGCATGACCCTGCTGCGCCCCGGCCACAGCGCCCTGCACCTGCCGGCCCGCGCCCGCGAAGTGTTCGACGTCACCGGTGCTGGCGACACGGTGATTTCCACCCTGGCCGGCGCCATCGCTGCTGGCGAGGACCTGCCGCAGGCCGTGGCCCTGGCCAATCTCGCCGCCGGCATCGTCGTCGGCAAGCTCGGCACCGCCGCCATCAGCGCCCCGGAACTGCGTCGCGCCGTGCAGCGCGAGCAGGGCTCCGAGCGGGGCGTACTGAGCCTCGACCAACTGCTGCTGGCCATCGAGGACGCCCGCGCCCACGGCGAGAAGATCGTCTTCACCAACGGCTGCTTCGACATCCTCCACGCCGGCCACGTGACCTACCTGGAGCAGGCGCGCGCCCAGGGCGACCGCCTGATCGTCGGGGTCAACGACGACGGCTCGGTGACCCGCCTGAAAGGCCCTGGCCGCCCGATCAACAGCGTCGACCGCCGCATGGCCGTGCTCGCCGGCCTCGGCGCGGTGGACTGGGTCGTCAGCTTCGCCGAAGACACCCCCGAGCGCCTGCTCAGCGAAGTCCGCCCGGACGTGCTGGTGAAAGGCGGCGACTATGGCGTCGATCAGGTCGTGGGTGCCGACATCGTCAAGGCCTACGGCGGCGAAGTCCGCGTGCTGGGCCTGGTGGAAAACAGCTCCACCACCGCCATCGTCGAGAAGATTCGTCACCAGGGCTGATCCTCCCCTCCCCAGAAAGGGCGCTACCGGGTAGCGCCCTTTTTGTTTGTGCCCCATGCACTGACCGCTCTGCCAGCGACCAACGGCAAAGCGGTCATGGTTCCTGCGGCATTTTGCGGCGCATGATCGGGGCATCCACCCTCCGCGGAGCGAGATGCCATGACCACCGACGTGCAGGGCCGCGCCCTGGCCGTGCTGAACCGTGTCGCCCAGGCCGACTGGCCGGACCGACTGAAGCTGCGCAAGCCTTTCGAAAGACTGCTCTACAGCGCCAGCCGCACCGGCTTTCGGTTGGCCAGCGAGCGCGCCGCCAAGCAGCCCAAGACCCCACGCAAGGCCGATCCCGATGGGCTGTTCGACCTGTCCCTGTCCGACGAGCAGCAGATGTTGGTGGAGATGCTCGAAGGCTTCGCCGCCGAAGTGCTTCGCCCGGCCGCCCATGAGGCCGACGCCAGGGCCCATCTCAGTCTCGAACTGCTGGCCCAGGCGCAGGAGCTGGGGCTGATCCACTATGGCGTCAGCGAAGTGCATGGCGGCATGGCCGGCGAACGCACCGTGGTGACCAACGCGCTGATCGCCGAATCCCTCGCCCGCGGCGACCTGAGTCTGGCTGCCGCGCTGCTGGTGCCGTTGTCGGCGGCCAACTCTATTCGCCGCTGGGCCTCGCCCGAACAGCAGGCGCGCTGGCTGCCGGCCTTTGTCGACGAGGAAGCGGCGCCGCTGATTGCCATCGCGGTGAACGAGCCGCAGTTGTTGGCTGATCCACTGCGCCTGTCCACCAGGGCCCGCAAGCGCGGTTCGAGCTACACGCTATCCGGCGAGAAGTGCCTGGTGGTGCGCGGCGTGGATGCGCAGAAGCTGATCGTCGCCGCGGATGCCGGCGACGGCCCGGCGCTGTTCCTCGTCGATACCCGTGCCAAGGGCGTCGAAGTGCGTGCCGAGCCGGCGATGGGGCTGAAAGCCACCGGCACCGCGCGGGTTCGCTTCAAGGGGGTGAGAGTCCCGGCCGAACAGCGGTTGGCAGCCGAGCGCTTCGACTATCAATCCTTCCTCGATCACACCGCGCTGGCCTGGTGTGCGCTGGCCGTGGGCACCGCGCAGGCCGCGCTGGACTACGTGATCACCTACTGCAACGAGCGCGAAGCCTTCGGCGAGCCGATCAGCCACCGCCAGGGTGTGGCCTTCATGGTTGCGGATATTGCCATCGAACTGGACGCCATGCGCCTGATGGTCTGGCGCGCGTGCGCGCTGGCCGAACGTGGCCAGGCGTTCCACCGCGAGGCCTATCTCGCGAAGCTGCTCTGCGCCGAGAAGGCGATGAAGATCGGCACCGACGCGGTGCAACTGCTCGGCGGCCACGGTTTCACCCAGGAACACCCGGCCGAGCGCTGGTACCGCGACCTGCGCGCCGTCAGTTTGATGGTCGGCGGCCTACACCTGTAACGCGGGCTCATCGCTGCTGTGCTCGCCCAGCCGGCGTTGGAAACGAACTCGGAATGCTCATTTACAACTGTAGACTCCGCTTCCTCGTCCGTTTCCGCCTTGGCTGCGCTTCGCTCGCAACGCGATGAGCTCCGCTTAGGAGCCTTGCATGTACCTCGAGACACCGAAGAAATTCCGCACCTTGCAGAACCAGGCCCGTCAGGTCGCCGAGAACTACCTGCGGCCGATTTCACGCAAGTACGACAAGGCCGAACACGCCTATCCCAAGGAACTGGACCTGCTGGCGGCGCTGCTGGACGGCATGAACGCCGGTTCGCCGGACGCCGTCGGCGCCACCTCGGCCAGCAAGCGCAAGGCCGGCGCGGAGGAGGGCGTGAAGAACGGCGGCAACCTCTCCGCCTGCCTGGGCGTGATGGAAATGTGCTGGGGCGATACCGGCCTGCTGCTGGCCATGCCGCGCCAGGGCCTGGGCAACGCCGCTATCGCCGCGGTGGCCAATGAGGAGCAGCTCAAGCGCTTCTCCGGTACCTGGGCGGCCATGGCGATCACCGAGCCGGGCTGCGGCTCGGACTCGGCAGCAATCCGCACGACCGCAACCCGCGATGGCGATCACTACCTGCTCAACGGCGAGAAGATCTTCGTCACCTCCGGCGCCCGCGCCGATGCGGTGGTGGTGTGGGCGACCCTGGACAAGAGCCTCGGCCGCGCGGCGATCAAGTCCTTTGTGGTGGAGAAGGGCACGCCGGGCATGACCGTCACCCGGCTGGAGAAGAAACTCGGGATCAAGGCGTCGGATACCGCCTCCATCAGCTTCACCGATTGCCGCGTGCCGGCGGCTAACCTGCTGGGCAATGCCGAGATCGATGTGCAGAAAGGCTTTGCCGGGGTAATGGAAACCTTCGACAACACCCGGCCATTGGTGGCCGCCATGGCCATCGGCGTGGCGAAGGCCTCGCTGGACCGTACTCGCGAGCTACTGAAGAAGGCGGGTTGTCGCTTCGACTTTCGCCAGCCGCTGCTGATCGCCAGCCATGCCGAAGCCACCCTCTATCGCCTGGAAGCTGAATGGGAAGCCGCGCGCCTGCTGACCCTGAAGGCGGCGTGGATGGCCGACAACCGCCTGCCCAATTCCAAGGAGGCTTCCATCGCTAAGGCCAAGGCCGGGCGGGTGGCCAACGAGGTGACGCTGAAATGCGTCGAACTGGCGGGGGCGTTGGGTTACGGGGAAGAGGAGCTGTTGGAGAAGTGGGCGCGGGATTCGAAGATCCTCGACATCTTCGAGGGCACCCAGCAGATCCAGTTGCTGATCGTGGCGCGGCGCTTGCTGGGCAAGAGTTCCAGTCAATTGAAGTGAAGCTGTTGTAGGAGCGAGCTTGCTCGCGAACTGCTCAACGCCGGCGTACCCGCCTGACATGGTTCGCGAGCAAGCTCGCTCCTACAGACGTCGCCCTACCGTCAGGCAGGGCGAATCAGGTTACGGCCTCAGGCCGTGCGTCGCCCGCTGCCGGCATTGCCGGCGGCGGGGGGGGCCCCCCCCCTCCCCTCCCATGGAGCGGCGGCGGGCGGCCACTGCTCCATCCATTCGCGGAAACGGATGCGCTCTTCGCGCACCAGCCAACCTTCCTGTTCGGCGAAGCTTTCCGATAGCCAGAGGCCGCGGGTACTCGCCTTGCACAGTTCGCCCTTGCTCAGGGTGAAGAGTTCGCCAGTGGGGCGGCCGTGTTCCAGCGGCAACAGGTAGAGGTCCGGACGACGGCGGTCCAGGCGGGCCACCAGCGGGCCGCTTTCGAGTTTTTCGTCGACATGGAACAGACTGACCTCGCGGGCGTCCTTTGGCAGCTCCATGCGCAAGTCGTAGACCAACTGCAGGGAGGCCGTCGGCAGGTGCACGTAGGCTTGCGGGCGCTCCAGCAGGCGCAGCGCGCCGGCCTGCACCGGGCGCGAGGCGCCGGAGAGCGGGGTGAGCGAGAAGTGGCTGGTTTCGCGGTAGCGCAGGATGCCCTCGTAGGGCGTTGGCAGCCAGGTGTCGCCGAAGCGCCCGCCGAGCCAGCCGTCCGCGGTTTCCACCAGGCATTCCTCGGCCACTTCCTGGATCGCGGTGAGCAGCGGCAGGTTCAGTTCGTGGGCCGGCACGTAGCCGGAAATCAGCTTGAGCACCGTGTCGCCGCGGTCGAGGCGGCGCTGGCGCACCAGGATCCAGTGATCGCGGCCCTGGTAGTTCAAGGTCAGTCGCACCGACACGCCGAGATTGGCCAGTTCGGTGGTAAAGCGTTCGGTTTCGTGGATTTCGATGGGGCGGCGCTTTTCCAGGACCTGGGCAAAGTTCAGGGGCTTGCCGAGGGTCTGGTAGGCGAGACCTTCCGGGCTGGCTTCCACCAGCAGCGGCAGGGTCTTGAAGGCGGTCGGGTCCTTGCGGGCGAGCGTACGGGGCATGTGGGGGTTCCTTCTCGTACAGGGCGCCGGGTTGCGCCGGGCGCGTCCTTTTCAAAGGCGACGCCGACGCCAACGCTGACCGTCTGCGGGAGACGGACCGGCCGATCGTTCTTTACCGGGTCGCTACAACCTAGACAGCCTGACACCGATTCTGGCGTCATCGAAAATCAAAAAGATTTCCGGATTTTTCCCTGAAGGTCTTGGTGATTCCGAGATTTTTGCAGGGGAATGGCTGGCTGGCGACAGTTTCTGTGCCCACGGTTTTCGCCGGGGGAGTTGGAGCATGGCACAGGAATACGCAATCCACATGACCGTACGGCGTCTGCCGATCAGTGGTCGAGCACCTCGGCGGCGATGCTGACGTTGTGCGCCAAGTGCAACGGATTGATGGTGCCGACAATGGCGCTGGCGACGCCCGGATGGCCCAGCGCCAGCTCGAAGCTGGCGCGCACCGGATCGACACCCGGCGCCAGGGTGGCGTGGCCGCTGGCCAGGGCCTTCTTGATCAGGATGCCGCGACCCTGGGCCAGGGCATGGTCGATCACCAGCTTTTCCGCCTGTTCGTTGAGGTTGTAGGTGACCATGGCGCAGTCGCCGCGCTCCAGGGCCAAGAGGCCGCCGTCGGCGGTCTTACCGGAGAAACCGAAGCCGCGGATCAGCCCTTCGTCCTTCAGCTGTTCCAAGGTTGCGTAGACCTCGGTGCCGCGCAGGATGTCCAGGTCGTTGCCGTCGGAGTGCACCAGCACCAGGTCGATGTAGTCGGTCTCCAGGCGCTGGAGGCTGCGCTCTACCGAGCGGCGCGTGTGGGCGGCGCTGAAGTCGAACTGCGACTGGCCGCTGACGAATTCCTCGCCGGTCTTGCTGACGATCACCCACTGATCGCGCTGGCCGCGCAGCAGCGGGCCGAGGCGTTCTTCGCTGCGGCCATAGGCCGGTGCGGTGTCGATCAGGTTGATGCCCAGATCGCGGGCCAGGGCGATCAGGTCGGCAGCCTCGCGGTCATCGGGAATGCGAAAGCCCGCGGGATATTTTACGCCCTGGTCGCGGCCGAGCTTAACGGTGCCCAGGCCCAGCGGCGAGACGTTCAGGCCGGTGCTGCCCAGCGGGCGGTGCAGGTGATGCAGGGTCTTCATCCGAACAGTTCCTCCCACACCGGGCTGGCCATGGCCGGGCGCGGCAGGTTGGGCAGGGCGGCGCTGGCTTGCGGGCGGACGCCGCTCTTCTCCAGGGACTCCACTACGCGATCGGCGAAGTTCGGCGCCAGGGCCAGCTTGGTCGGCCAGCCGACCAGCAATGCGCCGTCCTCCGCGAGGAAGGCGCTGTCCGGACGCAGCAAGTTGTTCTGCGAAGGCTCCGCGCGGTCCACCCGCAAGGTGGCCCAGCGCGCGGTGGAAAGGTCGATCCACGGGACCAGCTTGTGCAGCTCGCGCTGCGCCTCGGTGATCTGCTCGGCTTCGCTGCGCGCGACACCGCCGGCTTCGGCGATGTCGCCTCCCAGGTACCAGACCCAGTCGCCATTGCTCAGCGGGTGGGTGGTGACGGTGACTCGTGGCTTCGGCCCGCCGCCGAGGCAGTGGGCGTAGAGCGGTTTCAGGGTCGGCGCGGTGACCAGCACCATGTGCAGCGGGCGGCGCTGCATTTCCGGGCGCTCCAGGCCCAGCTCGCGCAGCAGCGCCTCGTTGCCGGCGCCGGCGCTGAGCACCACGCGCTGGGCGCGGATCTCGCGGCCGTCCACGCGCAGGCCGGCCAGTTGGCCGCCTTCGCGCAGGGCTTCGATGTGTTCGCCGGCCAGCAGGCTGTCTCCGGCCAGTTCGGCGAGGCGGGCGATCAGGCTCGGCACGTCCAGCACCAGTTCAGTGAGACGGTAGGCCTTGCCCTTGAAGGCCTTGTCCTGCAGGGCGGGCGGCAGATCGCTGCCCTTCACCTGGGCGACGCGGCTGCGCACCGCCTTGCTGGCGAAGAAGCTGGTGAGATTACCGGCCAGGCCGCCCGGTGACCACAGGTAGTGGGCGTCGGACAGCACGCGTACGCCGCGCAGGTCCACTTCGCCGGTCCCGGCCAGGCAGTCGCGCCACAGGGCCGGCATGTCGGCGATGGCTTCCGAGGCGCCGGTCAGCGCGCCGTGCAGCGCGTACTTGGTGCCGCCATGGATGATCCCCTGCGAGCGCATGCTCTGCACGCCCCCCAGCGCGGTGTTTTCCACCAGCAAGGTGGAAAAGCCGGAGCGACGCAGGCGGGCGTTGAGCCAGAGACCGGCGATGCCGCCGCCGACGATGAGGATGTCGGTGCTCAGGGATTCGGACATGAAAGCGCCTCGAAGGGAAAACAAGGCGCGCAGTATAACCCGATGGCGCGCGGCGGCAGGCCGCGCGCCGATGCCACGTCAGTGACCGGCGTTACCGGAAAACAGTTGGATCACCACCACCCCACTGACGATCAGGCCCATGCCGAGCAGCGCGGCGGTATCGAGCTTCTGTTGGTAGAGCACCAGGGCTGCAATGCTGACCAGCACGATGCCCAGCCCGGCCCAGATAGCGTAGGCGATGCCCACCGGGATGCTGCGGACCACCAGGGTGAGCATCCAGAAGGAAATGGCGTAGCCGACGATCACCAGTACCAGCGGCAGAGGCGTGGACAGGCCCTTCACCGATTTGAGTGAGGCGGTGGCGATGACTTCGGCGACGATGGCGATGGCGAGGTAGAGATAGCCGGGCATGGTGGGTGCTCCCCGGAACGACACGCCGCTCGTTGTGAGCGACACGCAGCTGACGTTCGATTCTGCCGGCCATTCTAGTCCCGTGGCTGATGGGATAAAGTCATTACCTATCTGAGTTGGAGATGGGTTCTGGAGATAGACCATGCAGTGGAACCTGGACCAGTTGCGCCTGTTCGTCAGCGTCGCCGATCAGTCGTCGTTTTCCGCTGCCGCGCGGCAGCTCAAGCGGGTGCAGTCTGCCGTGAGTTCTTCCATCGCGCTGCTGGAAAGCGACCTGGGTGTGACCCTGTTCGAGCGCAGCAGCGGCCGCCAGCCGGTGCTGACCGTCGAGGGGCGTGCGCTGCTGGACGAGGCGCGCGAAGTGCTGCGCCAGTGCGAGCGGCTGGAGAGCCGCGCGCTGTCGCTGGTGCGCGGCACCGAGCCCTTGTTGCGATTGGCGCAGGATGAAGCGATGCCTTATCAGCCGGTGCTCTCCGGGCTGCAGGCGCTGGCGCAGGAGTTCCCCGCGGTGGAGGTGCAGCTTTCCAGCAGCGCCCAGGGCGACGTGGCGCGCAAGCTGCTGGAGCGCCGCGCGGACCTTGGTCTGCTGTTCCATCACGAGGGTATGCCGCAGGAACTGGAGCGGCAGCGCCTGGGCACCATCGAGATGGTCACCGTGTGTGGCGCCGGGCATGAGCTGGCGAAGCTGGATTATGCGGACCGTCGCGAGCTGGCTCGGCATCGCCAGTTACTGATGGCCCCGCAGGACAGCCACTACCCCGGCGGCGAGCAGATCAGCCCGCTGGTGTGGCGCGCCGACAGCTTCTACGCCATGGCCGAACTGCTGATGCGCGACCTCGGCTGGGCCTGGCTGCCGACCCACGTGGCGCAGTATCCGGCCTACCAGCCGTTGCTGGTCGAGCTCGCCAGCGACTGGACGCCGCCGCCGCTGGTGGTGGAGTTGGTCTGGCGCCGCGACGAGCCGCTGGGGCCGGCGGCGAACTGGCTGGGCGAGTGCTTTGCGGAGCATCTCGCCGCGCCGGTTTGACCTGCTCTTCGTGGGAGCGATGCACCATGCAGGATTGTCCGGCCGCCAAGCCCGCTAATTTGCTACTCTCCGCCGCCATGAACCGGACCCTCTATACCCTGCTGTTCCACCTGGGCCTGCCGCTGGTCGCGCTGCGCCTGTTCCTGCGCTCGCGCAAGGCCCCGGCCTATGCCCAGCGCGTTGGCGAGCGCTTCGCCCTCGGACTGCCGGCGCTCAAGCCTGGCGGCATCTGGGTGCATGCGGTATCGGTGGGCGAGAGCATCGCCGCCGCGCCGATGATCCGCGCGCTGATACAGCGTCACCCCGGCCTGCCGATCACCGTCACCTGCATGACGCCCACCGGCTCCGAGCGCATCCGCGCGCTGTTCGGTGACCAGGTGCAGCACTGCTACCTGCCGTACGACCTGCCCTGGGCGGCGGCGCGCTTCCTCGACCGCGCACGGCCGGTGCTGGGCGTGATCATGGAGACCGAGCTGTGGCCCAACCATATCCAC
>OGQD01000960.1_pt1 | contig 19873 bp, 20 predicted proteins | sample 1553091 | NCBI WGS metagenome assembly OGQD01 (sample SAMEA2580290, study PRJEB22360) | human gut metagenome | biome: human gut; feature: human-associated habitat; material: faeces | place: Denmark | collected 2008/2010
AGAATCATCGGCTCGCCTCCCGGATATGTAGGATACGATGAGGCGGGTCAGCTTACCGAAAAGGTACGCAGAAAGCCCTATTCCGTAATTCTCTTTGACGAGATAGAAAAGGCTCACCCCGATGTAATGAACATTCTCCTGCAGATTCTTGACGAAGGTAAGGTAACCGATGCTCACGGCAGAACGGTCAGCTTCGAGAATACCGTAATCGCCATGACCTCAAACGCAGGCTCATCGTTCAATACAAGCGGTCTTGGGTTTGCAAAGAGCGAGGCGGATATTTCAAAGGACAAGGCGATGAAAGCTCTTGGCGAATTCCTTCGCCCCGAATTTTTAAGCCGTGTTGACGAGGTAGTAGTGTTCAAGCCCCTCACCCTCGATGCCTACAAGGGCATTGCCGGACTTATGATAGGCGAGATGAAAGAGCCTCTGCTCGAAAAGAACATAACGCTGAACGTCAGCGATGAGGCTTATGAGCTTGTTGCGAAAAAAGCGTCCGGCGGCAAGTTCGGCGGCAGAGATGTCCGCAAAGTTGTCCGCAAGGATATTGAGGACAAGGTAGCAAATATCATAGTCGAAGCCGACGGCAACATATCACAGATAGACGTTGACGCGGACGGCGACGAGATAAAGGTAACAGGCAAGTAAATAAGCAGGGCATTGCATTAACTTAGGCAGGTAATGCAATGCCTGTTTTATAATCGAAAGGATTACTATGGCAGTAATTATTACAGGCGGAACAGGAGCTATCGGCAGCGCTATGGCTCGTGCCTTCGCAAAAACAAACGATGTTGCTATAATCTACAAAAGCTCCGATGAAAAAGCCCGTCAGCTTGAAAAAGAACTCGGCTGCAAGGCATATAAGGCTGATGTTACCTCCGCTAAAGAGGTGTCGGCTGCGGTAGAACGCATAGCGGCTGATTTCGGAAAAATAGATGTGCTTATCAATAATGCCGGCATATCTCAGATTAAAATGCTGAGCGATGTCACCGAGCTTGACTGGTACAATATGATTGATGTTCACCTTACGGGCGCATTCAATATGACAAAGGCGGTACTGCCTTTTATGATAAATCGCAAACAGGGAAGCATCATCAACATTTCATCGGTGTGGGGAGTATACGGAGCGTCCTGCGAAGTGCCTTACTCAACGGTCAAGGCAGGACTTATCGGCTTCACAAAATCGCTCTCCAAAGAGGTCGCCCCCAGCGGAATAACAGTAAATTGCATCGCCCCGGGAGTAATCGACAGCCCTATGAACAATGCTCACCTGTCGCCCGATGAGATGAACGAGCTTATCGCCGAAACTCCGCTCGGCAGGCTCGGAACACCCGATGATGTGGCAAAGGCGGCTGTATACCTTGCTTTTGCAGGCTTCGTCACAGGTCAGATACTCGGAGTAGACGGCGGATTTTATTGATTAACTTAATACATCTGAGCTGTACATTTTGATAAAATGGGGTGTCGAGTGTTGCTTGCTCTGCCGGTTTTGCATCGTGCAAAACTTTTGGCAAGCAACCAAAGCATCCTTGCTTTGGGGCGTAGCCCCAAGCGGGGTGAGGGCGGCAGCCCCACACTCAGCCACGGCACGGATGCCGTGCGTGTATGCCCAAGGGCTTTGCAAGGACGCAAAGCCAACCAAGCATACACAGCCCTTCACCACGGGGAAGGGGTTTGGGGTTTCGGCAAGGATGCCGAGATAGAACGCCCAAAGGCTTTGCAGGACGCAAAGCCCACAAAGCGTTCTTATAGGGATAGATAATTCGCACTATCTTATAAAAAACATACTTTTTCTACAGTCTGAAGCTGTACCTTTTCGGTACAGCCTTTTCTTTTTCCCTGACAAACAGTAATATTATGTCCCGCACCCTCATATATTGTGTTAAAACCCGTACAAGAGGGAAACAGCTAAAGGAGGATTATATGGACTTTTCCGTAAAGAAAGAGCCTGTATTTGTCACAGAAGTGATATATGACGGACAGGCGGAGCAGGGTGTCGAGTTTGATTATGTCCTGCCGGATTATTACCCCGACATTTTCAGAATATTAAGATGCACCCTTCGTCCCGGAATAGTATCCTGCAACATTTCGGGCGACAAGCTGATACTCGACGGTGTGATATGCATCACCGCACTCTATCTGAGCGAGGGCGGTGGAATGGAGTGCGTAGAGCATCGCTACAGCTATTCAAAAACGGTTGATCTGCCGAAATCAGCCGACAACGGCACGGTAACTGTCGAGCCTAAGGTGGATTATACTACCTGCCGTGCGGTTTCGGGCAGACGCATTGATGTCAGGGGAGCGGTCAGCTTCAGGATAAAGGTCGAGAACATAACACCGTTTGAGATAATAACGGATATTGAAGGCTGTAACATACAGACAAGAAAAAATAAAGTAAGCTGTACAAGAAAGCTCACCGCAGGAAAGCAGTTCGTTGTCCGTGAAGATATAGGCGTATCCGGCATTGACGGCACAGTGAAAGCCGTTGTAAGCTGTGATGCCACAGCGGTCGTGAATGACTGCAAGATAATCGCAGACAAGGTCGTGCTTAAGGGCGAGGCAAAGCTGAAAGCGCTCTATCTTGTCGGAAGCGATAACGGCACATATCTTCAGACAATGGAAGCCGAGATTCCCCTCAGCCAGATAGTCGATATGCAGGGCATTGACGAAAGGCACACCTGCTACGCCCTGTTCAGAGTTCTGTCATGTGCTCTTACGGTAAAGTCCGCCGATGACGATGCGTCGGGAGTATTCGGCTGTGAGCTGACAATCGGCTCTCAGATTACCGCAACGCTTGAAGAAAGCATTTATCCCGTCACCGATATGTATTCCACATCCTACGAATCAAGCTACACCACTTCTGCGTTAAAAACCGAATCCGACCACAGATTTATCAGCAGAACGCTAAATATAAAACAGCTTATCGAGTGCGAAAACGGCATTCCCGACAGCGTTACCGATGCTGAATGCTTCGTATCGGAAATAATCTGCAGACCGTGCGAAAACGGCGAGCTTAAAGTGAGCGGTAAACTGCTGTGCTTTATCAGCGCCGTAAAGGACAACGAGCCGGTATTCATTGAAAAAAATCTGCCGTTTGATATTACCGAACAGCTTGGTATGGTTACCGAAGGTTGCGCAATACAGCCTGTCGTGAACATATCGTCCGTAAGCTACAGCATTACCGATGACGGTATCGAAATAAGATGCTCGCTTCTTATGCAGGGATGTATGTATGTTTGCGGCACAAGTCAGATAATAAAGCAGATAGAGCTTAACGAAAACGCAGAAAAGCAAAAGTGCGATGATTATTCGCTGAAGCTGTATTTTGCCGATGAAAACGAGGATGTATGGAACATAGCAAAACGCTATAACACTTCTGCGGCGGCGATAGAATCCGAAAACGAGGTCACCGACGGCAAAGTGTCAGGCCTGCTTCTGATTCCGATAATATAACAATACTCAAGATACGGCATTTTGCTGACAGATAAGGAGAATTTATGCCAAAATCAATTTATAAGGATATTTCCGAGCGAACAGGCGGAAATATCTATATAGGAGTTGTCGGTCCCGTCCGTTCGGGGAAATCGACCTTTATCAGCAGGTTTATGAACGTGCTGGTCGTACCGTCAATCGAAGACGAATTCCGCAGGGAAAGGGCAGTGGATGAGCTTCCTCAGTCTGCGGCAGGAAAAACGATAATGACCACAGAGCCGAAATTCGTACCTGAGGAAGCGGTAAGTATCACCGTTGACGAAAGCGTGGAAATGAATGTAAGACTTATCGACTGCGTAGGCTACATAGTTCCCGGCGCAAAGGGCTATATAGAAAACGAAGCGCCGAGAATGGTCAAAACGCCATGGTTTGACGAGGAAGTGCCGTTCAATATGGCGGCGGAGGTCGGTACTCATAAGGTAATCACAGAACACAGCACCATAGGACTTGTGGTCACCACAGACGGCAGTATCACCGATATTCCGAGAGAGGAATATGAGGCGGCGGAGGAGCGTGTGATAAACGAGCTGAAAAGCATAAAAAAGCCATTTACCGTAGTGCTTAACTGCAGCGATCCCTCATCGGAAGAATCAAAAGAGCTTGCTTGCAGGCTTTCAGAAAAGTACGGCTGTACCGTTACACCGCTGAACTGCCTTTACATCACCGAAGAAAATATAAAGGAACTGCTGTCCGATGTGCTTATGGGCTTTCCCGTAAGAGAGATAGGCATAAAACTGCCGAAGTGGTTAGCGTCCCTCGACAATGACCATTACCTGAAAAAGCAGGTATTCGAAGCTGTAAGGACATCTGCGGAAAATATCTCCTGTATGGGTGATTTAGACAGCTTCACGGGTAAAATAGGGCAGTGCGAAAGCGTCAGCCGTTGCAGTAAGGATAAAACGGAGCTTGGCTCGGGAACAGCCTATGTCACAGTGGAACTGGGGCAGGAGCTTTTCTATAAGGTACTTGGCGAAACCACAGGCATCGAGCTTAGCGACGAGGGCGACCTTATGCCTTGTATGATTGAACTTGCAAGAATCAAGAAAGAGTACGAAAAAGTCAGCACCGCACTTGAGCAGGTCAGAGCCACAGGATACGGGATAGTGATGCCGTCAGCCGAGGAGCTTACCCTTGAAGAACCAGAAATTGTAAAGCAGGGCGGAAAATTCGGCGTAAGGCTCAAAGCGTCAGCCCCGTCAATTCATATGACCCTTGCAAATATCAACACTGAGGTAAACCCGATAGTCGGCAGTGAAAAGCAATCGGAGGATCTTGTAAGGTATCTTCTCAGAGAATTTGAGGAAAATCCCACAAAGATATGGGAAAGCAATATTTTCGGAAAATCGCTCCACGAGCTTGTAAACGAGGGCCTGCACAATAAACTCAGCCGTATGCCCGATGACGCAAGAGCAAAACTGCAGGAGGCGATACAGAGGATTATCAATGACGGCTGTAACGGGCTTATCTGTCTTATATTATAAAAGTCCGCCATATAAAAAGACCGCACCTCATCACAGGTGCGGTCTTACTTATTCTAAACCTTACTGCATCGCAGGATTACCGCCAAGCAGACTGAACATATCAATCCCCGCAAGGCTGAGCAGAAAGCTGACAGCAATGAACAGCACAACAGCAACAACAGCCGCTATCCATACCGTTCTTTTCTGCTTTTTCGTCCAGGTGTGCTGAGGACGGGCTTCATCGCTAACGCTGAATGAGATTGTTTCATCGCTTTTTACTGTGTCATATGCGATCATATCGTCATTTTCGTGGTTTTCGCCGTCTTCTGCGTTTGCCAATACTTTTTCTTCGCTCATATCCGTCCTTATTTTACTATATATTCCTTAGCCTTTTCAAGAATAAGCTGCTCCCTTTTAAGCACAAAGCTCATCTGATATTCCTTACACTGCTCGGAAAGAGCCTTAAGCCTGCTTACAGCCTCGTCATAAGGCATCCATTCTATTTTATATCCAAGCCTTTCCTGCGAACGTTCAAGCATCGCAGTATCGCACTTGTCCGATACTTTCTTTGCCACATAGCAGTGTGAAACCATGCAGAATTTTCTCTTGAACTTATGCTCCTCTATCCATCCGAGATAGCCTAAAAGCTCGGCAGGGTAGCCGGTTTCTTCCGTTACTTCCCTTAAAAATGCCTTGTCGGGAGTTTCTGTTATCTCTATACTTCCGCCGGGCAGCTTGTAATATTTGGAGTCTTCTATCTTCATCATGGCAATGTTGCCCTCGCCGTCTGTCATGACGCCTCTTGTGTTATAACGTGCGTCGTCATCGATGTACTGAGGCTCACCGCCAAAGAAATCGCTTTCGGTTATCTTTGCAATAAGCATTAATATGTCGTCCCTTTCATAGTGCGGAGCTTTCCGCTGTTTTTTTCATACATATAATATCACAAACGCACCTGCATTGCAATATAAAAAGGTAATTCACTTTTGTAGAAAACACCTATATATATGCCTTAATTATTGGTGATTATGCACAGTGGAACTTGACGTGCATTAGTGATATAATAGCTTTATCCGACTAAAAAAATATGAGGAAAGATAAAAAATGGAAAATACAGCAACCGTCAGCGGCACAGAAGTTAAAAAATACAGACGTGCAGGCTTTATGGACGAGGTAAGAGGCTTCTGCATACTCTGTATGGTAGTGTACCACGTCTGCTTCGACCTTAACTACACCTATAATATTCACATCCCGATAATGTTCGACGGCTGGTTTGACATTGTCCGTGACATTTTTGCGGGAGCATTCATGTTCATATCAGGTATGAGCAGCCGTTATTCGCATAATAACGCAAAGCGTGGCATCCAGTGCTTTTTTATAGGTATGATAATAACCTTCATTTTCGCATTCTTCGCACCCTCCGCCCCAATACTTTTCGGAATACTGCACTTTATGGGCGTATCTATGATGATATATGCGATAGGGGATAAGTATTTCCTTAAGATTCCCGCACCGGTCGGAATAGCCGTGTGCGCCGTGCTTTTCTTATTAACAAGAGGAATTATGTACGGCTATCTCGGACCTGCGCAAGGTGTCGGAATAAAGCTGCCCGAATTTATCTACAATGCAGGACTTCTTTTTCCGCTCGGCTTCAGATCACCGAGCTTTCAGTCAATGGATTATTTTCCGCTCCTGCCGTGGTTTTTCGTGTTTCTGGCAGGCGCTTACACGGGAAAATACGCTATTGAGGATAAAATGCCGGCATTCTTCTATAAAACCCATTGCAAACCGCTTGCGCTTGCAGGCAGATATACCCTGTGGATATACGTTCTGCACCAGCCTGTAGCAATGATCTTTTTCCTGCTGATTTTCGGAAGAATATAAAATTTCAAAAAAGTCTTGACAAACCGTTTTCGGTTTGCTATAATAATATAGCTTGACAAGTATACAACTTTGTCAACATCCCTTGCTCGTACAAGAGTACGGGCTTAATATCCACAAGGAGGTGCTTTATAATGGCAAAGCTCAGCGAAAAGTATGAGGCAGTTGTTGTATTTTCACTCAAGAACGGTGAGGATGCAGTAAAGGCTCTCGTTGCTAAGTTCTCTTATCTGATCAAGGAACACGGCACATTAGTTGACGTTGATGAATGGGGCGCTCGTAAGCTCGCTTACGAGATAAACTACGAAACCGACGGTTATTATGTAGTTTACAGCTTCGACAGCAAGCCTGATTTCCCTATGGAATTCGAGCGTATCATCAACATCACTGACGGCGTTCTCCGTTCGCTCGTAACGGTACGCAAGTAATCAAGGTTTGAAAACAGACAGGAGGAACGATAACGTATGTACAACAAGGTAATTATGATGGGCAGGATTGTCAATGACCTTGAGCTGAGATCGACACCTGCGGGTGCTTCCGTGCTTTCTTTCAGAATTGCGGTAGATCGCAGATTTCAGACAAAGGGTGAAGACAGAAAATCCGATTTCTTCAATGTTGTCGCATGGCGTAACGAGGCAGAATTCATTTCAAGATATTTTGCAAAAGGACGCATGATACTTATCGAGGGTGAGCTTCAGAACAGATCTTACCAGGATAAGAACGGCAATACAGCTTACATTACCGAGATCATCGTTGACCGTTCCACGTTCACAGGCGAAAAGGCAAACAACACACAGGGTACATCCTCTGCTTATCAGAGCTACCCGGGTAATGCCGCTAAAAACGCCGCTCCCGAACATCCTGCACAGGCTTCAAACACAGCGCCCACAGTGTCGCAGGGTAACAATTCGGATTTCACCGTAGAATCCGGTGACGATGACGATTACCCGTTCTGATCAAAATAAGGAGGATAAAACAATGTCTGAAAGAGAAAAGAACGAAAAGTCAACAGTTCGTCCTATGAAGCGTACAAGAAAAAAAGTTTGCGCATTCTGTGCCGACAGAGCTGAATTCATTGACTATAAGGATGTAGCTAAGCTCAGAAAGTGCATGACAGAGCGTTACAAGATTCTGCCCCGCAGAGTAACAGGTTGCTGCGCATATCATCAGAGAGAGCTTACAACAGCTATCAAGAAGGCAAGACAGGTAGCTCTTATTCCTTACGTTTCTGACTAAGTTATAAACAGCTTTATAAAAAATCGATGCTTAAACCGCATCGATTTTTTTATTTTTATCTATTGATTATTTCCTTAAAATGCTGTATAATAATACAGTATGATTGTGAGGTGTGTGTTTTGGCACAGAAAAAAGGAAAAAATAAATTCGGAATAACACCGTCTATGATATTTCTGAATCTTTTACTGGTTCTTATCATCTGCACAGTGTGTTTCTTTACCTATAATATTATAAACGGCGAGGATAATACTTCATCCGAACCGCCGTTCACAGCGGTGACATCCGCACCGCCCGAAACTTCCGCTCCCGCTACTACCGCAGGCAGTACGAAAAAGCCCGACAGCAACTCATCCGTTGCCACATCGGATAATGAGCCGACACTTGACTTTGATAAGGACTATTTCTCCTCATCGCTGTTCATAGGCGACAGTATCTCCACAGGCCTTAGCCTTTACGGCTTCCTCGATCAGCAAAACGTATTCGCTCAGCAGGGTCTTGCACCCTCTACGGCGCTTGACGCTGACATCGACGGAGTGACGCTTTCGGATAAGATTGCTTCATTCAAGCCCAAAAAGATATTCGTAATGCTCGGCACAAACAGCGTCGGATACGCCGATAACAAAACGCTTGCAGACAATATGAAGGAGCTTGTGGAAAAGATTTCTTCTCTTACAAAGGCTAAGATATACGTTGTATCCATTCCGCCCGTAACAGCAGAAGCAGAGAAGTCGGACGAGAATGCACTTACCCTTAAGGACATCACCGATTATAATACCAAGCTCAAAAATGCAATTTCCGGAACTTCGGCAACATTCATTGACCTTAACAGCATCCTTTCCGACAAGGACGGATATTTCAATGCCGATTATGCCGAAATGGACGGAATTCACTTTATGGGAAAAACCTACGAGGTAATGCTCAGCTATCTGCAGAAGCATTCTTCGTAAATATCAAAGGGGCAACATATTAAGAATGAAACATATAGCTGATTGTAAAACAATGGCAATATCGTTAATATGTATATTATCAATAGTTCTTTGCAGCTGTTCGGACATAACAGTGTCGCAGGATAGTTCGTTGTCAAAAAATGACACAACAACCCCTGCAAAAACATCGTTAACCGACACCAAATCATCAACTGTAGCGACAACCGTTAAAATCGTAACTACATCGACTACTACAGCCGTTACAACGACCGAAACGACACTGCCTGAAACTACAGCTGTAGCAACAGAGCCAAAGCCTGCTCCGACTGATTCGCCAAAGACCTCTGAAACCGCTCCACAAGCCAAACCGACAGCATCGACAGACTTCGATACCTCATTTTTTGACGATGCGCTGTTCATAGGCGACAGCATTACTACCGGTCTTTACCTTTACGGTTATCTCGACGAGTCCCTTGTCTACGCAAAGCTCGGGCTTGCCCCCTCAACCGCATTGGAAAGCGAAATAGACGGTGTAACCATAAACAGTAAAATAAAAGCAAATAATCCCAAAAAGATATATATTATGCTCGGCACAAACAGCGTTGGCTATTCCGACGGCAATTACCTTGCAAATTGTATGGGCGAACTTGTACAACATATTTCACAAATCACAAAAGCAAAGGTATACGTTCTTTCTATCCCGCCGATAACATATTATGCCGAATCAGACTATGATAACGCACTCACAACATCCGCGATAAATGAGTATAATACCGCATTAAAAAGCGTAATCAAAGGCACAAAGGCGAAATTTCTCGACTTTCATTCTGTGCTGACCGCACCCGACGGATATTATTACGAGGAATATCACGAGATGGACGGAATTCACTTTATGGGTTCAACGTATCAGGTTATGCTAAGTTTCCTTGAGAAACATTCTTAATATAAAATGTGCATAAAAGAAAGGAATTATGAACAATGAAAAGCAGTATCACAAAGAGAATAATGGCAGGAATTGTCTGCGCTATGGTCGCAGTTTCAATATGCGGATGCTCCGAAAAACCCGCTCAGTCATCGGCTTCGGAAAGCTCCGTCACATCCGATGCAGGCTCGGTTTCCGAGGCTTCTGACAGCAGTACGGCGACCGGTACCGCCGCCGCAATCACAGCTAAGATACAGGAAGATGTCAAGTTCCCCGGTATGGCTGAAATAGGCGCAGACCGCATGGCAGGCTACTATGACGTTGCCGCCGACAAGATAGACAGCTACAGTGCCTATATCTGCGGCTCGGGCGCTTATCCCGATGAGATTGCGGTTTTCAAGATGAAGTCCGCCGACGATGTAAATGCTGTAAAGTCTGTTCTCGAAAAGCGTGTAGAGAGCCAGAGTGCCACATTCAAGGACTATACGCCCGATGAAATGTACAAGATAGACGGCAACAACGTAGTTACAAGCGGTAACTATGTAGCGCTTATCATCTGTGCCGACAACGCAAAGGCAATCGAAGATTTCAAGGCTATGGCTAAGTAAATCAGTAAAATGAAAGGAGAACCGTATGGCTATAGAGTGTCTTGTTATAACGTTTATACTTGGGGCTATAGTGTTCTCATTCGCCAGAGCCGACAGAATCCGCTGGGTCATAGCGACCGTTCCGCTTGGGATACTGCCGCTTGCAAACTGCGTGTCCTGCTTTGTCTGTACTGCGTTTTTGGGGTGCGAGCTGCCTAAGAATATCGCTGCGGTGATACTTCTTCTTGCGGTGATGGCATCGTGCGTGTGGATAGGCATAGCGTCGGGTTTTCTGCGTACAAACCGTATGCGGATACCTTATATTAGCGCGGGCATCGGCTTCAATGTGGTTCTTGGGCTTATTCTACTGAATTTCTATATCGGATTGGTATAATCCGGCTATGAAACGGAGATTCACAGCTATAAACAAATCCCGCACCGCCGTAAATTTCTACGGCGGTATTTTTATCTTTACGTTATATCCGCATCCGTCAATCGTCAATAGACAAATTGTATAAAAATGAACCCGGATTTTTAGTTACTTATTCCTAAAAGACATATTGACAAATCGGAGATAACACTATATAATATTAAATGTATTTCGCTCACCACTACATATTGTGGTTTTACGACTAAAGCTTAAACGAGAGGGAGAAATTAATGCTGACTAAAATTCAAAAGAGAGACGGACGTACAGTACCGTTCAACATTGAAAAGATAGCCGATGCTATATATAAGGCTGCGAGAGCTGTCGGTGGCAACGATTATCAGGAAGCCGGTGAAATGGCTGAAAAGGTTTGCGATTATCTTGAGGCAAACGTAAATAAGACAGGGGAGCTTCCCACTGTAGAAGAGGTTCAGGACGCTGTAGAAAAGGTGCTTGTTGAAAGCGGCCACGCAAAGACCGCCAAGGCATATATCCTTTACAGAGCCGACAGAACAAGGGTAAGAGAAATGAACACCAGCCTTATGAAGATCTATGAGGATCTTACATTCAAGGCTGCAAGAGATTGCGATATTAAGCGTGAAAACGCCAACATTGACGGAGATACCGCAATGGGCACAATGCTCAAATACGGCTCTGAAGGTGCAAAGCAGTTCAACGAGATGTATGTTCTTGCTCCCGAGCATTCAAAGGCGCACAGGGACGGCGATATTCATATCCACGACCTTGACTTTTTAACGCTTACCACGACCTGCTGTCAGATTGACCTTATCAAGCTGTTCAAGAACGGCTTCTCGACAGGTCACGGCTTCCTCAGAGAGCCTAACGAAATCAGCAGCTATTCTGCGCTTGCCTGCATTGCTATCCAGTCAAACCAGAACGATCAGCACGGCGGACAGTCTATCCCCAACTTTGACTATTCTATGGCTGACGGCGTAAGAAAGACATATAAGCACCGCTATGCTCAGAATATCGTAAGAGGACTTGAGCTTATAGGCGGCATTGATGACCTTGCAACAGCGGAAGCCGATGTAAAGGCATATACAAAGAAGCTCGAAGAAGAAAAGCAGCTTTGTCCTGTTCTCGCTAACGATAACGGCTATCAGGACGCAGAGCGTGAATGCCTCAGGGAGATTTGCCCCGATATCAGCGATGAAATAATCGAAAAGATACAGAAATTTGCACTGAAGCAGGCTGAAGTAGAAACCGACAGAGCCACATATCAGGCTATGGAGGCACTTGTACACAACCTCAACACAATGAACAGCCGTGCAGGCGCACAGATACCGTTCTCATCAATTAACTACGGTACAGACACCTCTCCCGAAGGCAGAATGGTAATAAAGAACGTTCTGCTTGCAACCGAGGCAGGTCTTGGCAACGGCGAAACACCCATCTTCCCGATACATATCTTCAAGGTAAAGGACGGTCTTAACTATAACGAGGGTGATCCTAACTACGATCTGTTCAAGCTGGCTTGCAGAGTATCGGCAAAAAGACTGTTCCCGAACTTCTCGTTTATCGACGCTCCCTACAACCTTCAGTATTACAAGCCCGGCGACTATAATACGGAAATCGCATATATGGGATGCCGTACCCGTGTAATAGGCAATGTTTACGATCCCACAAGAGAAATAGTAACAGGACGAGGAAATCTTTCGTTCACATCTATAAATCTGCCCAGACTCGGTATACTTGCAGGCGGAGATATTGTAAAGTTCTTTGAGATGCTCGAGGACAGAATGAATCTTGTCGTAGATCAGCTTCTCTACAGATTCAAGATACAGTCACAAAAGAAAGTAAAGAACTATCCGTTCCTTATGGGACAGGGAATATGGATTGACTCAGAAAAGCTCAACCCCAACGATACTATCGGAGAGGTATTGAAGCACGGTACGCTTTCTGTAGGCTTTATAGGTCTTGCTGAATGCCTCAAGGCGCTTATCGGCGTTCATCACGGCGAAAGCAAGGAGGCTCAGGAGCTTGGTCTGCGTATTATAGGCAGAATGAGAGCAAGAATGGACGAAGAAAGCAAGAAGACCGGTCTTAACTTCTCGCTCCTCGCAACACCCGCAGAAGGTCTTTCGGGAAGATTTGTAAAGATCGACCGCAAGAAGTTCGGCAAAATTGAGGGCGTAACAGACAGAGAATACTACACGAACTCATTCCATATACCTGTTTACTTCCCCATCAACGCATTCAGAAAAATCAAGCTGGAAGCGCCTTATCACGCACTCACAAACGCAGGTCATATCAGCTATGTAGAGCTTGACGGCGACCCGCTTCAGAACCTTGAGGCATTTGAGCAGATTATCAGATGCATGAAGGAATCGGGTATCGGCTACGGCTCGATAAACCACCCCGTAGACAGAGATCCCTGTTGCGGATACACGGGTATAATCGGTGACGTATGCCCCAAGTGCGGAAGAAGCGATCACGGCGACAACACAAGATTTGAGCGTATCCGCCGTATAACAGGCTATCTTGTAGGCACTGTTGACCGATTCAACAACGGCAAGAGAGCCGAAGAAAGAGATAGAGTAAAGCACAGCGTTTCTGACGATGACGCAGAAATCTGACGATTTATAAAGACTGCAAAAGAATCCGGCACATCCTGCCGGATTTTTTGCGTTCAGGGCTTGAAATCGGCGGCGGTTTAGTATATACTATCCATAAGCCGAGCCGTAAGGACTGTGTGAAAGCAAAAACAGAAAAGAGGTATTTCTATGGGCGAATATGGCAAAAGAGCCGAGCAACTGTTTATGGAAGGGTATAACTGCTCACAGGCGGTATTGCTCAGCTATTCGGATATAACGGGGCTTGACGATAAGACGGCGGCTATGCTTGCATCGGGCTTCGGCGGCGGTATGGGACGTATGCGTGAGGTATGCGGCGCAGTAAGCGGAATGTTCATCGTACTGGGCATAGTGGCAGGCTACAGCGATCCTTCGGACGCACAGGGCAAGAAATCCACATATGCCGCAATACAGGAGCTTGCTTCACGCTTCAGAAAAGAAAACGGCAGTATAATCTGCAAGGAGCTTCTCGGACTGTCAAAGCCCGAAGGCACATATATACCCGAAGAAAGAACGAAAGAGTATTATAAAAAACGGCCTTGTCCGAAAATCGTCTGTATGGCGGCTGATATACTTGAAGAATATCTTGATGAACACGGTTATCTGACCGGGAAAGGAATCTGACATGATCGCACTTATTACGGGCGCAAGCTCGGGAATCGGAAAAGAAATGGCGAAAAACCTTGCTACAAGAGGTGTGAATCTAATACTTGTCGCAAGAAGAACAGAGCGTCTGCTGGCACTCAAGGAAGAAATCGTATACAACTGTCCCGAAATAAAGGTCAAGACAATTACAGCCGACCTTTCAAAAGAAGAACAGTGCTTCGAGCTTTACGACAGGGTAAAGGAATATAAAATTGATTTTCTCTTTAACAATGCGGGATTCGGTCTGTACGGTCCGTTCCTTGAAACAGATCTTAAAGACGAGCTTTCGATGATAAACGTCAATATAAAGGCCGTTCATATTCTGACAAAGCTGTTCCTGCGTGATTTTGCCGCAAGAAACAGCGGATATATCCTTAACACTGCGTCTGTTGCAGGCTTTATGGCAGGACCTCTGCTTGCAACATACTATGCGACAAAAAACTATGTCGTACAGCTTACCAAGGCGGTTTACGAGGAACTGAGAAGCACAGGCAGCAGGGTAGTGATAAGCGCACTTTGCCCCGGACCTGTAGATACCGAATTCAACAGCGTTGCAGGCGTAAAGAGCTTCGGAATACCGAGCGAGAACGAGGCTTATGTTGCGGACTATGCTATCGAACGTCTTTTATGCGGAGATCTGCTGATAATCCCCGGCGTTACCACCAAGGCAGCTGCGGCAGGCTCAAGATTTGCTCCGACAAAATTCCTTCTCAGAACGGTAAGAACGTTACAGGAGCAGAAGAACAAATAAAGATATAATGTGAGGAACTATGGCGTATACTACAGATTTAAACGCTGGGCTTGTTTCAAAGCAGGCAAGCAAAAACACAAAAATGCTTTTTGAATACCTTAAAAGCATTTACGGTAAAAAACATCTGGCAGGTCAGCAGTATCTGCAAAGCGAAGAAGTCGAGGATCTTGTGTACTATCATCTGACGGGAAAGCTCCCCGCCGTGAGAGGATATGACTTTATGGGGGTAAGCTCCTGCAAGAAAACGGACGATCAGGTTGACAGAGCGATAAAATGGGCTACACAGTGCGGCGGCATTGTCACAATGTGCTGGCACTGGTACGCTCCGAACGATATGAACGATTATTCAAAAGGCTCATCGTTCTACTACAAGACGACAGGCTACGATCACAAGACCTGCTTCGATTTATGCAAGGGTGTAACCGAAGGCACTGCGGAATATGAATTTATTATCCGTGAGATTGATATGGTATCAGCCGAGCTTAAGCGTATGGCACAGCTTGATATACCTGTGCTGTGGCGGCCTCTGCATGAGGCAAACGGCAACTGGTTCTGGTGGGGAAACCACGATGAACAGCACCGTGAAGCGTATAAGAAGCTGTGGTATATGATATTTGACCGTATGGAAAATTATCACAAGCTGACCAATCTTATATGGGTATGGAACGGTCAGGACAAGTGTATGGAGGTAAGCCCCAACACGTTTGACATCTGCGGAGATGATATTTATTCGGTAAAGGAATACGATCATTCTTCCCAGAAGCAGAGATTTGAATATATGACCGAGCTTGCACACGGCAAGATGATAACCTTGTCCGAATGCGGCTATATTCCCGATCCCGATGAGATGAAAAAGGACAACGCTATGTGGCTGTGGTGGCTCCCGTGGTGGGGCGAGTTTGTCTACAAGAGGGAAGGGTACAAGCCTGTTTTTGACAAAGACGGCTATACTGTGATAAACGAAAAATATATGACAGAGGACTTTATGAAGCGTGTTATGGCTCATCCCGATGTCATAATGCGTGAGGATCTGCCTTGGTACGACAAGGATAAGCACAAGCTCCCCGATGCGCTTTCGGCAAATCTTGAGAGGATAAATAGCAAATGAGGAAAGCACTCGCTGTATTAATAGCCGTAATCATTGCCGCAATGCTCTGCGGCTGTGCCGATGATATTTCTTCTGTACAGCAGGAGGACAGCTTCTCCCGTTCATCTACAAAATGGACGGTAACTAAGGTGGCTGACGATGATATTTCCTGCGAGGGTCTTGTACTCACAGCGCTTAACAGCGGCGATTTTCCCGAAATGGTAAAAGCAACGGACAGCACACTGCTGGATACAATAATGGATTTCAGCAAATACGGCATCACAGATTACTGTGTATATCAGCAGGCGATAAGCGTTGAGCTGTCAGAGATAATTGCTGTGCGTGCAGATGACACAGACGGCGTGAAAGCCGCACTGCAAAGCAGGAAAGACAGCCTTATAAAGCAGTTCGGAACATATCCTGAGCAGGAAAAAATCGTAAGCAGGACGGTGGTATTCCAAAAGGGAAATCTGTGCTTTCTTATAGCGTCGGAAGAGCCTGAGAAGGCAGAGAAAGCAATATCGGACAAAATCAGCGCAAACTCTGTTGATTCGGGGGATTAAAAAAAGCGGCCTGAAACAAAGTAAAAAGCAGAAATATATAATGACCGCAGTTTTCTGCGGTTGCTTTTTTTCGCCTCACTACTTGAAAAGCCGACAGAAAAATGATATAATTGTAAAGGTTTATCGTCAGACGCTTATGTCTGTCGGTTGGAAATAAACGGGTAGAACCGTAGGAAAGGTATAGATTTTATGTTAGACACAATGAAAGGTCTTAAGCGCACACATTATTGCGGCGAGGTCGAAGGTATCGGCAGTACCGTTACCGTTGCGGGTTTTGTACAGAGAGTAAGAGATAAGGGCAGCCTTATGTTCGTTGATCTGCGTGACCGCACAGGCATTGTTCAGCTTGTATTCGATGATACAACAGAGCCCGCCGTATTTGAAAAGGCAAAGCAGATAAAGAGCGAATATGTGCTTATGGCACAGGGACTTCTGCGTGAAAGAGAGAGCAAGAACAACGATATAAAGACAGGCAACGTTGAAATTCTCGTTACCGACCTTCGTATACTTTCAATGGCTCAGACAACGCCGTTTGAGATAGTTAACGATACAAAGACGAACGAGGAGCTTCGTCTTAAATACAGATACCTCGATCTTCGCAGAAAGAAGCTGCAGGATAACCTTATAATGCGTCACAGGATTGCAAAGACAGCCCGTGAATATTTCTATGACAACGGATTCCTTGAAATAGAAACACCTATGATGATGAAATCAACTCCTGAGGGAGCAAGAGATTATCTTGTACCGTCAAGAGTTCACGAGGGCAAGTTCTATGCGCTTCCGCAGTCGCCCCAGATATACAAGCAGTTACTTATGATCTCGGGCTTTGACCGCTATATTCAGCTTGCGAGATGCTTCAGAGATGAGGACCTTCGTGCTGACAGACAGCCCGAATTCACACAGATAGACCTTGAAATGTCATTTATGGACGTTGACGAGATACTTGAGCTTACAGAGGGCTTCATCAAAAAGCTGATGAAGGATGTGCTTGATGTTGATATTACAACTCCGCTTCCCAGACTGACATATAACGATGCTATGTCACGTTACGGCTCTGATAAGCCCGATACACGCTTCGGTATGGAGATACAGGATCTGTCCGATATTGTAAAGGATACAGAGTTTTCGGTATTTTCTTCGGCTATTGCCGCAGGCGGCAGTGTAAGAGCAATTGTTGCAAAGAATGCCGCAGGTGTTCTTACAAGAAAGGAAATCGACAAGCTGACCGAGTTCTCAAAGGGAATCGGCGCAAAGGGTCTTGCATATATCCGCTGGCACGATGACGCACCTAACTGTTCGTTTGCAAAGTTCCTTAAAGAAGGCGAGCTTGACGCTATACTTTCCGAGCTTGGCTGTGAAAAGGGCGACGTTGTGCTTATCGTTGCGGACAAGAACAAGGTTACGCTCCCCGTACTCGGCGCTCTGCGTCTTAAGGTCGGCAAGCAGATAGGCATAGTACCCGACAGCGGATACAACTTCTTATGGATTACCGAGTTCCCGTTCTTTGAGTGGGATGATGAGTCGGAAAGCTGGCTTGCTATGCACCATCCCTTCACGATGCCTATGGAGGAGTGCCTTGAGTATCTTGATACCGACAAGGGCAAGGTAAGAGCAAAGGCTTATGACCTTGTACTCAACGGCATTGAGCTTTGCAGTGGTTCTATCCGTATCACTGACCCAGAGCTTCAGGAGAGAATGTTCAGACTTCTCGGTCTTACTGATAAGGAAATTGAAGAAAAGTTTGGCTTCCTTGTTGACGCATACAAGTATGCCGCACCTCCGCACGGAGGTCTTGGTATAGGTCTTGACAGGCTTTCGATGCTCCTTTGCGGTGCAGACAGCCTGAGAGATGTAGTTGCTTTCCCGAAGGTAAAGGACGCAAGCGAACTTATGTCGCAGTGCCCGTCGGTAGTTGACGATAAGCAGCTTGAGGAGCTTCATATCAAAACGGTGGTTTCGGAAGAATAACCGTAATTTGCAGATTGGATAAAATTCAATAGGTTCAGAGCGCACGAGAAATCGTGCGTTCTTTTTTTATACCCTCCTGCATAGACTTTACTAAACAAAAAAGACAAGCTGAAAGGAAATGAAAAAAATGATAGAAAGTAAAACCTGCGAATACGATACGGCGATACGCTGTGCGGTAAGAGTTTTTCCCGGTCTTGCATCGGTGCCGAATGCGGTACGGCAGACAGCGGAAGAAATCCGTATAAGGAGCGGCTATCCGATAATAATCCGCACGGGAATGCAAAACCATATAACGCAGATAACGCCCGACAGCGAAATGCTGGCAGAGTGCATAGGCGCAATATGTCAGAATTCGCTACATACTTACGAAAAAGATATAGCCAACGGATTTATAACGCTGTACGGCGGTCACAGGGCAGGATTATGCGGTACTGCGGTGTACGGCAACGGCGGGCTTCAGACGGTGAAGAATTTCAGCTCGATAAACATAAGGATAGCACGTCAGCATTACGGAGCGGCAAGGGATCTACTGCCGCTGTTTGAAAGCGAGTGCAGGAGCAGAGGACTTCTGATAGTAGGGAGGGCGCTGAGCGGAAAAACCACGATACTGCGTGATTTATGCAGATGCATAGGAGGAATGTTCAGGGTTTCGCTTATTGATGAACGGCAGGAGATAGCGGCGGTATATAACGGGAAGCCGTGTCTTGATGTGGGGCTTATGACCGATGTCTTCAGCGGATACGGCAAGTCGGACGGGATAATAAGGGCGGTGCGCTGTATGTCGCCCGATTATATCGTGACCGATGAGCTTGGTGCTGATGCGGAAAGTATAAGGCAGGCAGTGAATTCGGGGTCGGGGCTGATTATGACGGCTCACGCAGACAGCGTTGAGGAGGCTTATCGCAACGAAGGTATAAGGACGGTTATCGACAGCGGAGCGATACAGCATATAGCGCTTGTGCAAAGTCACAGGATAACAGCGGTAAAACAGCTTATCAATGCCGAAGCGAATGCCGTGTGTACAATATGAACGGTATGACGGGAATTGTTATATTTCTGCTGATTACGCTCAGCGGCGGTGCGACGGGTATGTATTTTTCGGGCAGGCTGAGTGAGCGGTGCAGGGTAATAAACTCTTATATAACGCTTTTGCAGAGTATGAACTGCTATATAGGCTTCAGCGGATACAAGCTGGCTGAAATTTTCAGAGCGGAGCAAAAAAGCTCCGGCTGTTACATTTCGGACAAACTTGTTGAACTCAGCGAAAACGGCGGTGATATAAGCGATGAGTGGGATATATGCGTGTCGAAAAGCGGTTATCTGAAAGAGGATGA
>OGQD01000961.1_pt1 | contig 19832 bp, 15 predicted proteins | sample 1553091 | NCBI WGS metagenome assembly OGQD01 (sample SAMEA2580290, study PRJEB22360) | human gut metagenome | biome: human gut; feature: human-associated habitat; material: faeces | place: Denmark | collected 2008/2010
TGTAGCCGGTGGCCGGTTGTCGGTCAGAGGACCGCGTCGAGCAGCCGGTACCAGGCGATACCGACGCCGAGATAGAGGCGCTGCAGCCCGTGGAAGGGGATCGGCCGCACCGGCGTGACCGGGAAGGGGAAGTCCTTCTCGCGCTCCAGCAGGCGCTCTGCCAGGTGGCGGCCCAGGGCGGAAGCCATGGCAATGCCGCGGCCGTTGTAGCCTAGCAGGATGCTCAGGTTCGGCGCCGGTTCGTGCAGCCGCGGCATGAAGTCCGGCGTCAGCGCCACGCGGCCACTCCACTGGTACTCGAACTCGACCTCGGCCAGCTGCGGGAACAGTCCCAGCAGCGAACGCTTCAGATGCAGCCAGTCACCGGGCGAGCGCGGCTCGGCGAACGGGCCGCGGCCACCCAGCAAGAGCCGGCCGCGGGCGTCCTGCTTGAAGTACAGCAGCAGGCGACGCGCATCCGAGCAGACCTCGCCACCCGGCAGCACGCTGCGCCGCAGGTTCTCCGGCAGGGGTTTGGTGGCGACGATGAAGCTGTTGGCGGCGATCACCGTCTGCCGCAGCTTCGGCCACAGGTCGTCGGTATAACCGTTGGTGGCGAGGACAACGCGCTCGGCAGTCACGCTGTGCCCGGTGGACGTGCTGAGCTGCCAGCCGCTGCCGTGGCTGCGCAGCCCGGTCACGCGGTTGTGGCCGTGAATCGCGGCACCTTCGGCCAGCGCGGCGCGAGCCAGGCCACGCACGTAGCTCAGCGGCTGCACGCTGCCGGCGCGCGGGTCGACCCAGGCGCCGAGGTAGTCGTTGCTGCCGATGCGTTGGGCGACGCTGCTCTTGTCGAGCATCTCCACCGGCACGCCGCGCTGGCGCCACTGCTCGGCGCGTTTTTCGATGGCGCGCAGGGCGGCCGGGGAGGCGGCCGGTTGAATCCAGCCCTTGCGGGTGGCTTCGCAGTCGATGTCGTAGCGGCGGATCAGCGCGAAGACTTCATCGGCAGCGCCCCCGGCAACTTCGATCAGGCGCTCGGCCTTGTCGCCGCCGAACATCCGGCGCAGGTCGTCGGGGTCAGGCTTGAGGCCGGGAATCACTTGCCCGCCGTTGCGCCCGGAAGCGCCCCAGCCGGGCTCGCCGGCGTCCAGCACGCAGACGCGCACGCCATTGCGGGCCAGGTGCAGCGCCGTGACCAGGCCGGTGTAGCCGGCGCCGACGATGGCGACGTCGACCTGCTTGTCTTCAGCCAGCGCCGGTGTTGCCGGGCCGGCGTTCGCGGTGGCCGCCCAGAGCGAGGGCGGCAGTGCCAGGGGCTGGGCGTTCATGCCTGGCCTCCGTCGGTGTTGAGCAGGCGGCGGAGGAATTCCTGGGTGCGCGGCTGGCTCGGCGCGCCGAGCACGTCCTTGGCCGCGCCTTCCTCGACGATGCGCCCGCCATAGAGGAAGCACACCTTGTCCGCCACTTCTCGGGCGAAGCCCATCTCGTGGGTGACCACGACCATGGTCATGCCTTCGTCGGCGAGCTTGCGCATCACCGCCAGCACCTCACCGACCAGCTCCGGGTCCAGCGCCGAGGTCGGTTCATCGAAGAGGATTGCCTTGGGCCGCATGGCCAGGGCGCGGGCGATGGCGACGCGCTGCTGCTGGCCGCCGGAGAGTTCGTCCGGGTAGGCATCCATGCGATGGCTCAGGCCGACTTTTTCCAGCAGCGCGCGGGCGTGCTCGCGGGCCTCGCCCGGGCGTTCCTTCTTCACGTACACCGGGCCTTCCATCACGTTCTGCAGCGCGGTGCGGTGGGGGAACAGGTTGAAGCGCTGGAAGACCATCGCCACCTGGGTGCGGATCTCGTGGATGGAGTTGGCGTGGCGGTCGACACGCTCCTGGCCCACGAGAATGTCGCCACCCTCGTAGGTCTCCAGGCCGTTGATGCAGCGCAGCAGGGTGGACTTGCCCGAGCCGGACGGGCCGATCAGGCACACCACCTGGCCGCTCTCCACGGACAGGTCGATGCCTTCGAGGACACGGGTGCTGCCGTAGCTTTTGTGCAGCGACTGGATGCGGATCATGCTTTCTTCCTCGTGGCGATGCGCGCTTCGAGGCGGCGCAGGGCGTACGACAGCGGCAGGCTCAGGGCCAGGTAGAGCAGGGCCACCAGGGTGTAGACGGTCATGTTCTCGAAGGTCGAGGAGGCGATCAGCTGGCCGGCGCGGGTCATCTCGGCCACGGTGATGGTGGACACCAGCGAGGAGTCCTTGAGCATCATCACCAGGGTGTTGCCGTAGGGCGGCAGGGCGATGCGGAAGGCCTGCGGCAGCACCACCCGGCGCATGATCATCGGGCCGCGCATGCCGAGGGATTCGGCGGCTTCGATCTGCCCCTGCTGGATAGCCTGGATGCCGGCGCGGAAGTTCTCCGCCTGGTACGCCGAATAGGCGATGCCCAGGCCGATGATGCCGGCCTGCATGGCGCTGAGCTGCACGCCGAAGTCCGGCAGCACGAAGTAGATGTAGAACAGCTGCACGATGATCGGCAGGCCGCGGATCACGTTGACCACGGAGATGCCGAATAGCGCCACGGCGCGAATCTTCGACACCATCATCAGGGCGAAGGCCAGGCCGATGAGCGAGCTGAGCAGGAACGACGCAATCGTGACCTGCACGGTGACCACCGCGCCACTCAGGAGAATGGGCAGGAAGTCCAGAGCATTCTGGAGAAACATGGGAAGTGTCCGTGAGCGTAAATCAGAGAGCGCCCGTGGCCGGGCGCAGGAGGCGCGCGAGAAGGGCGACCGTCAGTCCAGGTGCCACTTGTCGATGATGCCGGCGAGGGTGCCGTCGGCCTTGATGCTGGCGATGCCCTTGTTCACCTGGGCGAGCAGAGCCGGATCGCCCTGGCGCAGGATCAGGCAGACCTCGCCCTTGATCTGCGGCTGGTAGCTGTCCACCAGGCGCACCTTCTTCAGGCTGCCCTTGGCCATCTGGTAGGCGAGGATCGGGTGGTCGCCGAAGCCGGCCTTGATGCGCCCCAGGGCCAGGTCGCGGGTGAGGTCGGCGAGGGAGTCGTAGCCGCGCACTTCCTTGAAGATGCCGCGCTGGTTGAGCTTGTCGATGAAGATGGTGCCAACCTGGGCGCCAACGATCTCGCCCTTGAAGTCATCCATGCTGGTGTAGGCCTTGTCGTCGTCGGCGCGTACCACCAGGCCTTCGCCGTACTCGAACACCGGGTCGGAGTACTGCACCACTTTCTCCCGCTCGGGAGTGCGCAGCATGGCGGCGGAGATCAGGTCGATCTTCTTCGCGGTGAGCGAGGGGATCAGCGCGGCGAAGGTGGTCTGGGCGATTTCCACTTCGAAGCCGCCGGCCTTGGCCACGGCCTGCGCGGAGTCGACCATCATGCCCTGGATGCTGTTGGTCTTGACGTCGAGGAAGGTGAAGGGAACGCCGGTGGCGGTGGCGCCGACTTTCAGAGGTTCGGCCTGGGCGGCCAGGGATGCGGCGCAGCTGGCGACGAGCGCGAGGGCGCAGGAAAACACGCGGAAGCGAGGATGCATGGATGAACTCCCATTTGACGCGGTTTGTTGTCTTTATGCGTTATGGATAGCCTCGAGTATCGGCAGGAGGCATTGGTCGCAATATAAATGATTTACAAAAATCGTAAAGAGATTTATAAATATCGCATATCGATATTTGCAGTCTAATAAGAACCTGATCCTTCGCAAGGACGAGACATGAGCGACAACGAAAACAGCCTGTTCAACCAGTCGCTGGAAAAGGGCCTGGCCGTGCTGCGTGCCTTCAACGCGCGCAGCCGCACCATGAACCTGGCGGAAGTGGCGGAGGCCGCCGACATTACCAAGAGCTCCGCGCAGCGGATGATCCATACGCTCGAAGCGCTGGGGTATGTCTGCAAGCACCCCCAGACCAAGCGCTTCCAGCTGACCCCGCAGGTGATGGAGATCGGCTACAACTACCTCGCCGCCGACACCCTGGTGGACGTCGCCAACCCCTTCCTCGCGGAGCTGGCACAGACCACCGGCGAAACCACCAACCTCACCGAGCCGGTGCGCACCGACATGCTCTACGTGGCGCGCTTCGTGGGGCCGAAATTCATCCCGATCCACCTGCCCATCGGCAGCCGCATCCCCATGTACTGCACCGCTTCGGGCCGCGCATTCCTCAGTGCGCTGAGCGACGACGAGGTGCTGGAGCTGCTGCGGGACAGCGACCTGTCCAGCCACACCCAGTACACCCGCACTTCGCTGGAGGAAATCCTCGCCGAGATCGCCGAGATTCGCCGCAAGGGTTATGCGATCAACAGCGAGGAACTGTTCCTGGGAGACATGGCGGTGGCTGCGCCGGTACGCAACAGTCAGGGCCGCCCGGTGGCCTCGGTACACGTAGTGGCGCCCACCAGCCGCTGGAGTCGCGAGGATGCCGAGCGCCGCCTGGCGCCGGCGGCCATTGAGTGCGCCAGGGCGATCAGTACGTCGATCAGGACGCTGTAAGGCGGCTCAACCGTTGTGCTCCACCTCGACGAAGTGCCGTGTGCCGGTCTCGACATCGTAGATGTGGTAGTTGTTCATCATCCGTCCGTACAGGTGCAGGCTGACTGCCCGTGTGCGCTCGGCCGGGACGCCGGTGACGTGGAGGTGGTCGGGATTGGGCACGAAGCTGGTCACCGCACCCGGTGGCAGCAGGATCATGCCGCCCTTGACCAGTTCGATGCCGTCGTCTCGCGAGCGGTCGGCCGAGAGGCAGACGTAGCTGCGCTCCTCCAGCACGCCTTCGATAATGCCGACCACACTCCAGCTGCCGTGGTCGTGAACCGACGTCCACTGGCCCGGGGACCAGACCAGGGCATAGAGCGACAGGTAGATCAGGTTGCGCGCATAGTGGGTCGGGTCGCTCTGGTAGTGGTGCGCTTCGATGAAGTCACCGGTATGGGCGAGCAGTTCCATCATGAAGGGTGTCAGCGAGGCCACGCACTGGCAGGGTTCGGATTCCTCGCGGCTCAGGCGGGTGGCCTGGTCGATGAAGCGGGAGAGGGTGGCATGCGGCATGAGCGGTGCGCTCCGGCGGGTGTTGGCGACACAACGGAAGTCACTCTAGTCGCTTTTGCCGAGCCTGCCCGGAACCGCAGGGCGCAAACGCCGGCAGAGGTTATCCGCCCTGCGTGGTTGCTCAATCGCCTTTCGGCGCGCGCCGCAGCAGGTAGGTGTCCATGATCCAGCCGTTGGCCTCGCGGGCTGCCCGGCGGGTGCGCTGGATGTCTTCAGCAACCTCGACGAGCCTGCCGCTGCGGAGGATTTCATCGGGCGTGCCGACGTAGGCGCCCCAGTAGATTTCCAGCTGCGGGTCCTCCAGTTGGCGGTAGGTGTCCTCGGCGTCGAGCATCACCACGACACTCTCTGCGTTGTCCGGGAAACCTTCGGCCAGGCGCCGACCGGTGGTGATCTGTACCGACTGGCCGATGGCATTGAGCGGCACCCGGTGGCGCGCCGCGAGGGCCTGCACGCTGGTGATGCCGGGGATGACCTCGTAGTCGAACTGCACGCGCCCCTGGCGCAGGATCGCGTCGAGGATGCGCAGGGTGCTGTCGTACAGCGATGGGTCGCCCCAGACGAGGAAGGCGCCACACTGGCCCTCCGGCAGTTCATCGCTGATCAGCCGCTCGAAAACCTGCTGCTTGGCGTGGTTGAGGTCGCGCACCTGCCCGGTGTAGTCGCCTTCGCGCACGCGCTCGGGGCTGTCGGCCTCGACGATGCGGTAGTCGGAGTGGTTGACGTAGCGTAGCAGGATGTCCCGGCGCAGCCGGTTCAGCTTGTCCTTGCTCGCGTCCTTGTCCATGAGGAAGAACACGTCCGCGCGGTTCATCGCGTTGATGGCCTGGACGGTGAGGTACTCGGGGTCGCCTGCGCCGATGCCGATGATGAGCAGCTGCTTCATGTCTGGTCCTGCGTGCCGTGGATCGAAGGGCTTCAAGACTACGCCTGTCCGGCGACGCGCTCATCTACCGGACCGACGCGGTAGCAGTAACGTAGGGCGGATAACCCGGTACGGGTTATCCGTTGTGGCGGATAACGCCTGGGGCGTTATGCGCCCTACGGGGCGTCATCGACCCGCGTTCAGCCCAGCAGCGCCAGGTCCTTGCGCAGCTCGCGGGCGGCCGCGACCATGTTCACCAGCGCCGCCTCGGTTTCCGGCCAGGCGCGGGTTTTCAGGCCGCAGTCCGGGTTGACCCACAGACGCTCGGCGGGGATGCGCTGTGCCGCCTTGCGCAGCAGCTTGACCATCTCGTCCTTGCCCGGCACGCGCGGCGAGTGGATGTCGTAGACGCCTGGGCCGATCTCGTTGGGGTATTCGAACTTCTCGAAGGCCTCCAGCAGCTCCATGTCCGAGCGCGAGGTCTCGATGGTGATCACATCGGCGTCCATGGCGGCGATGGACTCGATCACGTCGTTGAACTCGCTGTAGCACATGTGGGTGTGGATCTGCGTTTCGTCGCGCACGCCGGAGGCGCACAGGCGGAAGGCTTCGGTGGCCCAGGCCAGGTAGCCGCCCCAGTCGTTGCGGCGCAGCGGCAGGCCTTCGCGGAACGCGGCTTCGTCGATCTGCACGATGCGGATGCCGGCGGCCTCCAGGTCGACCACTTCGTCGCGGATCGCCAGGGCCAACTGGCGTGCCTGCTCCTCGCGCGAGATATCCTCGCGCGGGAAGGACCACATCAGCATGGTCACCGGGCCGGTCAGCATGCCTTTCATGACCTTCGCGGTGAGGCTCTGGGCGTAGCGGATCCACTCCACGGTCATCGGTTGCGGGCGGCTGAGGTCGCCGAAGATCACGGCCGGCTTCACGCAGCGTGAGCCGTAGCTCTGCACCCAGCCGAAGCGGGTGAAGAGGTAGCCGTCGAGTTGCTCGGCGAAGTACTCGACCATGTCGTTGCGCTCGGCCTCGCCGTGTACCAGTACGTCAAGGCCCAGTTGTTCCTGGATTTCCACGGCATGGCGGATTTCGCTGTGCATCGCCTCGGTGTAGTCGGCGGCGCTCAGTTTGCCCTGCCTGAACGCCTGCCGCGCGAGGCGAATGGAGGCCGTCTGCGGGAAAGAGCCGATGGTGGTGGTGGGGAAGTCCGGCAGGTCCAGGCCGGCGCGCTGCTTGACGATGCGCTGGGCAAAGGGCGATTGGCGCTGGCTGTCGGCGGCATTCACGGCGGCCAGGCGGGCCTTCACCTGCGGCTTGTGGATGCGCGGCGAGGCGGCCCGGCTGGCTTGCACGGCGCGGCTCTGCTCCACGGCGGCAAGGACATCCGGCGCCTGCGGTTCATTGACGGCGCGGGCGAGCAGGGCAACTTCGGCGCACTTCTGCACGGCAAACGCCAGCCAGCTCTTCAGCTCGGTATCCAGTTCGTCCTCGCGCTCCAGGTCCACCGGGCTGTGCAGCAGCGAGCAGGAGGGGGCGACCCACAGGCGTTCGCCGACACGGTCATGGGCGTAGCGCAGTACTTCCAGGGTTTTCTCCAGGTCGCAGCGCCAGACATTGCGGCCGTTGACCACGCCGAGGGAGAGAATCTTGTAGGCCGGCAGGCGGTCGAGGATGCTCGGGAACTGCTCGGGAGCGCGCACCAGATCGAGGTGCAGGCCATCCACCGGCAAGCCGGCGGCCAGTCCCAGGTTGTCGTCCAGGCCGCCGAAGTAGGTGGCCACCAGCTTCTTCAGCGGCTCGCTCTGCAGCAGGTTGTAGGTGCGCTCGAAGGCGTTCTTCCAGGCTTGCGGCAGGTCGAGGGCGAGGATCGGCTCGTCGATCTGCACCCACTCCACGCCTTGCGCGGCGAGGCGGCGGAAGATCTGGCCGTAGAGCGGCAGCAGGCGCTCGACGAGGTCGAGCTTGTCGAAGTCGCTGCCCTTGGTCTTGCCCAGCCAGAGGTAGGTCAGCGGGCCGATCACCACAGGTTTCACCGTGTGGCCGAGGGCGTGGGCTTCGTCCACTTCCTCGAACAGTTGCTCCCAGCTCAGTGCGAACTGCTGTTCAGCGCTGAATTCCGGGACGAGGTAGTGATAGTTGGTGTCGAACCACTTGGTTAGCTCTTGTGCGAGAAGGGGCTGGGCGTGGGCACCACAGCAGCCGGTGCTGCAGTTCGTCGCCACGGCGCCGCGCGCCATGGCGAACAGGGTCTGCAGCGTCGGTTTGGCATCGCCCCGGTCGCGGAAACGCTCGGGGATCACGCCGAAGGTCAGCGAGTGGGCCAGGACCTGGTCGTACCAGGCGAAGTCGCCCACCGGCAGCAATTCGATGCCGGCGTTCTTCTGCACCTGCCAGTGGGCGGCGCGAAGTTCGCGGCCGACGGCGCGCAGGCCGGCTTCGTCCAGTTCGCCTTTCCAGAAGGCTTCCTGCGCCTTCTTCAGCTCGCGGTCGCGGCCGATGCGGGGGAAGCCGAGGTTGTGTGCGAACGCCATGTGAATCTCTCCATTGAATCAACGATGGGGAAATTCTCCGTGGCGCGCCTTCATGAGACAAACTCAATGTTCTCGTGATGAACATAAGATTTACTCATGTTGGTTCGTGTCAGATTCCCGCACGCATCTGCCGCGCCAGGGCTCCTGGCGAGGTCCTGAGCTGGCGTTGGAACAGTTCGATGAAGGCCGAGGTGGATTCATAGCCCAGCTCGCCCGCGATCAGCGTGACCGACTCGCCGCGTTCCAGCCTCGGCAGCGCCGCGAGCAGCCGTACCCGCTCGCGCCACTCGCGGAACGACAGCCCGGTCTCGTCGCGGAACAGCCGCGCCAGGGTGCGCCGCGAGGCGCCGACGCGCTGTGCCCAGTCTTCGATGCCCAGCCGCTCGCCGGGGTGTTCCTGCAGGTGATCGGTGACCCGCCGCAGGCGGGCATCGCGCGGCAGCGGCAGGTCCAGGCCGGAGTCCGGCGCATTGTGCAGCTCATCCACCAGCACCTGCATCAGCCGGGCTTCCGGCCCTTCGTCAGGGTAGTCGCTGGCGAATTCGCTGGCGCGCTGGATGAGGTTGTCCAGCAGTGGCGAAATCTCCACGACGCGGCACGGCCCCAGCCCGGCGGCGATCTCCGGGGCCAGGTAGAAACTGCGGAACACCACGGCGGTGCGTGCCCGCACGCTGTGCGTGACCCCCGCTGGCAGCCACATGGCGCGCCGGGGCGGGATGAGGCAGGCATGCTGCTCGGTGCTGGCCTCCAGCACTCCGCTGGCGGCGTACATCAGCTGGCCCCAGGGATGGGTATGCGGCTCCACGCTGTGGCCGGCCGGCATGTCGAAGGCGCGCAGCCAGACCGGCCGGGGCAGGGCGGCGAAGCCGGGAAGCGCCAGAGGAACCTGTCCCGTCGACGGCATAGCTTGTCTCTCTCACGGAAGTGGGCCACTTGATGCCGATGGTAGCGTCTTCCCCGATCAATATCAGCCCGTGAAGAGGAAACCGCATGAGCAGCCATCGCCCGCAACAACGCCTGTCCACCCTGGAGATTCGCCAGCGCCGCGAGCCCGGCAGCCTGGTCGTGCTGACGGCTTACTCGGCACCCATGGCGCGTTTGCTCGACCCGCACGTCGACGTACTGCTGGTGGGCGATTCGCTGGGCATGGTGCTCTACGGCCTGCCGGACACGCTGGCCGTCAGCCTGGACACCATGATCGCCCATGGCGCCGCGGTGGCCCGTGGCTCCCAGCGCGCCTGCGTGGTGGTGGACCTGCCTTTCGCCAGTTACCAGGCCTCGCCGCAGCAGGCCTTCCTGGCCGCCGCGCGGGTGCTTGCGGAAAGCGGCGCGCAGGCCGTGAAGCTGGAGGGCGGTGCGGAAATGGCCGAGACCATTGCGTTCCTGGTCGAGCGTGGCATTCCGGTGATGGCGCATATCGGCCTGATGCCGCAGAAGGTCAATGCCCTGGGCGGCTTCAAGGTGCAGGGCAAGGAAGAAGCCGGTACGGCTCGGGTGCTGCGCGATGCCGAAGCGGTGGCAGCCGCCGGGGCGTTCAGCGTGGTGCTCGAAGGCGTGCTGGAACCCTTGGCGCGACAGGTCTGCGAGCGGCTGGAGATCCCGGTGATCGGTATCGGCGCGTCTCCTGCCTGCGCCGGGCAGGTGCTGGTGAGCGAGGACATGCTGGGGCTTTCCGGCGAACAGATTCCGCGCTTCGCGCAGCAGTATGTGCGGGTGGACGAGCTGATCTCGGCGGCGGCGCAACGCTTTGCCCGCGAGGTGCGCGAGCGGCAGTTCCCGCAGGCGCGGCATTGCTTCGGGATGGCGAAGGATTGACGCGCTGGCGCCGGAGCGGGGCTCGTCCCTGCGGACGGATCACGGCGGTGCCCCGTTCCCGCAGGGTGGCTGCTAGAACCCGCTTTCGCGCAGGGCGACTGCCAGCAGGCGGGTGAAACCTTCGCCCAGCCAGCTGCGCCTGGCGCCCTCGATCTGCAGGTGCCCGCGGGTCTCGTGCAGGCCCGGCGGCGCGCCATCGAGCTTCACCAGCACATGGAACAGCGCCGGGTTGGGCACCAGGGTATCGCCCTGCGGGTTGACGTTCAGCGGGCCGCCGTAGCGCGAAGCGAGCATCGGTTGCTCCAGCTGGCTGATGCGCGTGGTGCCGATCAGCACCACCTGGCCTTCGATGGGGCTGGGCACGCCCTCGGGGTAAAAGCGCACGCGGCCGCCGTCGGTGAGGCGCTGCACTTCGTCCTGCTTGACGTAGGCATCCACCAGCCAGTGCCGCGGGTCCACCAGTACGCCGATGGGCTCGCGGGTATTGATCCACTGGCCGGGTTTCCAGTCCGGGTTGACGTCCCGCCACTGGCCGGCAAAGGGCGCCTGGAGGTTCAGCCGCGCCATTTCATTGCGGGCGGCCCGTGCCTGCTGGTACTCCACACCCAGGCGCTGGCGGGTGACGGCTTCCTCGGCGAGGCCGGACGGGTCGGCCAGCATGCCGGCCAGGCGGCCCTGGTAGCCACGGATGCCGGCTTCGCTGCCGCGCACCTTGGCGGCGATGTCGGGCTCTTCCATCACCGCGAGCGTTTCCCCCTGGCCGACCGCGCCGCCAGGGCGCAGGTCGCGCAGCAGTGCCGGGAAGGGGGCATAGACGTGCAGTTGCTGCGCCGCGCGGGCCACCCCCATGGCGTGCACCTGGGTGCGCCATGGAATGGCGAGCAGGAGCAGCACGCCGCCGAGCACGGCCAGAAAGACCAGCTTGCGGCGCGGCTTCACTTCCGCGCGGCGCTGCCACCAGACCTTGAGTTCGCGCCACACGGGCTGAACGATGAACCAGCTGATTTCCACGGCGAACAGGAAGATCCCCAGCAGTTTGAAGAAGAAGTAATAGACCGCCACGGCGATGCCGAGGAACAGCAGCAGGCGGTAGACCCAGGTGCCAAAGGCGAAGGCCACCAACGCCCGGCGCTTACCGGTCGGGAAGTGCTCCGGCCAGGGCTCGTCCAGCCCCAGCAGGTTGCGCCGCAGTGTCGTGCGGGCCAGGGCGCCGGCGCGCTCGTGCAGGTTGGGGAAGTCGAGCAGGTCGGAGGTGATGAAGTAGCCGTCGAAGCGCATGAAGGGGCTGGCGTTCAGGGCCAGCGACAGCGCCCAGCTGGTGGTCGCCAGGTACAGCAGCGCATTGCGCAACGGGCCCGGATCGGCCAGCGCCCAGCCCAGTGTGGAGAGGCCGGCCAGCCCCAGTTCGGTGATGATCCCGGCGCTGGCGATCGCCAGGCGCTGGCGGTTGCTGCGCAGCTTCCAGCTCTCGCCGGTATCGGTATAGAGCATCGGCCACATCACCACGAAGGCGATGCCCATGTGCGCCACCTTCAACCCCAGGCGCGTCGCCACCAGCGCGTGGCCCAGTTCGTGGAGCGTCTTGGCCACCACCAGGGCGGCGGCAAAGCTGAGCAGCCCCTCGAAGGAGAAGGACTCCACCACGTCATGGGTGAAGGTGTCCCACTGGTGCGTCACCAGCACGATGCCGGCGAGGCTGAGCAGCAGCACCAGCATCGCCACATAGCGATTGAACAGCCAGTCGAGGCTGCCGGCGATGGCGCGCAGGAAGCGCTGCGGGCGAATCAGCGGGATGCGGAAGAACAGGTAGTGGTGTAGCCACCAGTTCCAGCTCATCCAGGAGCCGCCCTCGCTGCGAGCCTGGAGCCGCGCCAGGGCTTCGGCGCCGGGGCGGAGCAACTGGTGCTGTTCGAGGAACTGGCGAAAGCCCAGCACCTGCTCGGCCTCGGGCTTGAGGGCGGTCTGCTCGGCGATCTGCTCGCTGATCTGCCGGGGCGTCTGCTCCCAGCGCAGCAGGCATTCGAACTCCAGCCAGCCGATGCGGTAGAAGCGGTTGAGCACGCTGTCGTGAATCACCCACACCGGCTCGCCGTCCGGGCCGGGGGCTGCTTCGTCGAGGCGCAGGTCGTCACGCAAGGGCGGGGTGGGCAGGTCTTCGGCGGCGATCTCCATCGAAGCTACCAGCCTGTCCAGGCACGCAGCGAAGCCAGGGGCCGCCGCAGCAGGTAGTAACCGAGCACCACACGTTCGCCATAGAGCTTGGCGGTGCCGTGCAGGCCAAGACGGGCGTGGGGCGGCGCGTCCTGCACGCTGGCCAGCAGGCGGTAGGAGGCCACGCCTTCTTCACTGGGCTTGGCCTGGTAGCTGGTGTCGAGGATTTCCCCATGCAGCGGGTCGAGCGGGTAGGCGGTGAGGAACAGCGCCACCTTCGCCCCGGGCTCCAGTGCTATGGCGTCGGCGACCGGCAGCTGGATGCGCATGCCCGGCGCCTTCGGGTCGGCGATCTGCAGGATGCGCTCGCCGGTGACCACCGGTTTGCCCAGCCAGTCGTTGGGGTCGCTGTACACGGCCACGCCGGCACGCGGGGCGAGCACGCGGGTGCGTGCGAGCTGCGCCTGCACGGCGGCCAGTTCGGCCCGGCGCTGGCGGGCGCGGCCGTCGAGCACCGTGAGTTCGCTCTTGCTCTGCGGATTGTCGAAGGCCCGCTGGCTGGCGGCCATGAGCTCGGCATCGGCCACCGCGACTTCCTTGCTCAGCACGTCGGCGCGGCTGCGCAGGGTGGTTTCGTCCAGCTCGAAGAGCGGAGTGCCGACCTCCACGCTCTGGTTGGGGCGAACCAGCATCTTGACGATGACCCCGTCGATCGGCGAGCTGATCACCTGGGCGTTGCGCGAGACGACCTCCGCCGGTGCCAGTGCCGTCTGCCGCACCGGGATCAGCAGCAGCGCGGCCAGCGCGATGACGGCGACCAGCACCTGGCGTTTGCTGGGCCGCCAGTAGCGCAGTTTGCTGCGCGGACCGAAGGAGGCCCAGGCGTGCGCCCAGGTCTGCCAGATGCCTTGCAGCAGCGGTTGCAGGTTGCGCGCCGGTGCTTCGTCGAGGAGGAACAGCACCAGCCCCAGGCGTTTGCCCGCACGGTCGTGCAGCGGCACGCACCAGAGGCCGGCCGGCCACCATTCGCCCCAGCCTTCGGCGATATCCGCCGGCGGCGCAGTGGCGTCACGGGCCAGCCAGGCGGGCGTGGCGTCGGGCAATTGCGTGGCAACCCAGCGGCTGGCGCGTTCCAGCCAGACCAGGTAGGGCGAATCCTCGGTGGGCTTGGCCAGGCCGGACACCGCCAGCAGTTCGTTGCGCGTGTCGTGGCAGGCGAACACCAGCGCCTGGTGGAAGCGCAGCAACGGGAACAGGTCGTTGGCGATGCTGAAGGCCAGGCCGCCGAGGGAGTCGGCCGCCAGTGCCCTGTCGCGTACATTGGCCAGGCTCAGCAGCAGCTGGGGTGGCGGCAGCAGCTCACTCATGGCTTTCGGGGAAGCGCGCGACCCCGCTCATGCCAGCGATCAGTTCCGGGTAGCTGGCATCCAGCTTCGCCTCCAGTTCCACGGTCTGCGCCACGGCGTCGACGCGTGCGTTGATCACGCTGACCTTGGCCGGGTAGTGCTTGCCGGTCTCGTGGATGTCCACCTCCAGCGGCATGTCCGGGCGCAGGTTGGGCAGCATCGAGGAGGGCACGTTGAGGCGCACTTTCAGCGCGCCATCGCTGACCAGGTCGAACAGCGGCGTGCCGGCGGAAACCGTCTGGTACGGCTTGACGTAGACCTTGGCGATACGCCCGGAGAAGGGCGCATCGACCAGGCAGTAACCGGCCTGCGCCCGCGCCAGGGTGAGAGCGCCGTCGGCCTTCTGCAGCTCGGTATTGGCCATGGCGACCTCCAGGTCGCCCACCGCCTCGAGCTTGCGCAGGTTCTGCTTGGCGGCGAGGTTGGCGCGGGCCATGTTCAGCTCGGCGGCGGCGACCTTGGCGCGGGCGTTGACTTCGACGCAGTTGAGCTGGGCCAGCTCGGTGTCCTTGGCGACCTTGTCGCCCAGATTGGCCTTGAGCGCGCCAAGGGTGCCGTTCATCTGCGCTGAGAGGGTGGTTTCCAGGGCGGAGACCAGCAGCACGCGGATGGCGCCGGGATCCTGGCTGTCGGGCAGTGGCGGCAGGCCGCTGGTGGCATCGTCGGCCAGCGCCGGCTGCAGGAACATCAGGCACAACGGGAGAAGCAGGTACGACGGTTTACTGCGCAGGTGCGGCATTGGCGCTTCCTTGTTGACTGCTCGGGGTGCTGCTGGCGAGGAGGTTGGTGCTGGTCTGCTGTTCGAGGGTGCGCTGGATCTCGCGGGCCAGTGTCTTCACGTCGTGGTTCTCGATCTCCTTGGGCATCACCTCGAAGCCCACCGAGTTGTACAGGCGGCCCCAGGCGGCCTGGGCATCGGAGTAGGCGGCCTCGCGCTGGTAGCGCGAGAGCAGGTAGCGACCCTCGGCGCGGATCAGCTCCAGCTCGCTGCCCAGGGCGGCGCCACGGGCGGACTGCGCATAGCTGAGCAGGCTCTGGTCGACGCGCAGGCTCTCGTCGGCGAACTCCACTTCCTGGCGCGCCAGCTGGTAGCGCAGCAGGCCGACCCGGACCTGGGTGAGGATGGCCATGGACAGCGCGGTGCGGCGCATGTCGTCGGTCTTCTCCTGGCTCGCCTCGGCGGCCTTGATGTCCGGGTACTGCGCCAGACGCAGCAGGTTCATCGAGACGTTGATGCCGGTCTGGTTCCAGTCGTTGTTGTACAGGTACTTGTTGGAGTCGTACTCGTAGCCGTAGTTGAAGCTCACGTTGGGCCACAGCTGGGCCTTGGCGATCTTCAGGTCGTTCATGTCGACGCGTTTGCGGTACCACTCCTCCATGATTTCCGGGCGGCGCTCCAGGGAGAGGCGTTCGAGCTGGTCGATGTTGTTGGTCACCAGCGGCAGCGGCTGTTCGCCGACGTCGGCCAGGACCATTTTCGTGTTCGGCGGCAGCGACATCAGCGCGGCCAGCTCGGCGCGGGCGAATTCCAGGTCCTGGCGGCGCACGGTGAGCATGTATACCGAGTCGAGCAGGGCGCGCTGGTAGGCGAGGATGTCCTGGCGCGGCAGCAGGCCCTTGCCTTCGGCCTCGCGGGCGGAGGTCAGGGCGCGGTGGGTGCGCATCAGCAGGCCGTCCACTTCCGGCAGCAGGCGCTGGGCGCCCAGGGCGCGCCAGTAGGCGTTGCGCACGTCCTGCAGGACGTTCTGCGCGACCTTCTCGCGGCGTTCCTCGGCCATCAGCATCTGGTCGTTCTTCTGCTGGGTGCGGTAGTAGGCGACGCCGAAGTCCAGCAGGCTCCAGGACAGGCCGAGGCTGTAGAGCTGGCGGTAGCGCTCCTCGGACGTCGAGGGCCGCAAGCTGACCTGGCGGTCCTCGATGCCGATGGAGGTGCCGCCCGAGTCGTTATTGCGCCCGGCATAGCCGGCGGAGGCGACCACCCGCGGCAGCATCTCGTGGCTGGTGACGTCGCGCAGGTCGGAGGCCAGCGCGCTTTCCAGCAGCTTGAGGCGGTAGTCGAGGTTGTACTTCAACGCGCGCGCGGAGGCTTCGTAGAAGGTGATCGGCCCGCCGACCGGTTCCTGCTCCTTGTACATCCGTGCCTGGTCCTCGATCACCCGCTGGCGCATTTCCTCCTCGGTGTAAGGCTTGGGCTCGAACGCCGAACAGGCGCTGAGCAGAATACTCACGGTGATGGTGGCGCTCAGGCATTTCAGTGCATAGGCGGGCATGTTCTGTCCTTGATCGATCTGAATGGGTCGCATGTTCCTCATTGGCCACCGCTCCGGCGCTGGGCGGCCTCACGCAGCTGGGCACGGAAGCCCGGTGCGGTCTGCGCGGGTTTTTCCGCCTTGCCCACCATGTCGGCGGGGAAGGGCGCCCACAGCGAGGGATCGGGCAGCAGGCCGTCGGCGCTCAGGCTGATGACGCCGTGGCGGCCGTCGACCCAGTTGTTGTCCAGGGCTGCCGCACGGCGGCTTTCGGCGACGGCGCGGGCGACGAACTGGCCCTTCACCTGGCCCAGTTGCGCACCCAGCGACGGGCTTTCGATCTCCGGCGTGGCGAAGAACTCGACGTTGCTGCCGTCGGCGCCCCAGCCGGAGAGCGACAGGCGCTCGTCGATGCGCTCGACCACCGGCTGCACGAAGATCGCCGGGGCGACGTCGGGGATCCGATCACGCGGGTAGCCGTCGTCGCCGAAGCGGTCGAAGTGCGGACCCGGCGGGATGTAGGGCGTGGCGATGTTCAGGGTGATGGTCAGCTGCGCCTGGTCGGTAAGGCCGGCCAGGTCGCTGATGGTGTAGGTGAAATAGTCCTTGAGGATCTGCCCCAGGCCCGCAGCGGCGAGGACTTCGCGATTACTCAGGTCGATGGTGTAGGTGTAGCTGCCGTCGGCATTCAATACGAGCGTGCCGTAGCGACCGGCAATGGGCTGGCCGATGACACCGGCTGTGCCGCTGGCGGTTTCCTCGCCGGTACGGATGCCGGTGACGGTCAGCTGGTCGCCGCCATCCACGTCGCTGTCGTTGGGCAGCACGTTGCCGCTGGCCTGCGGCGCCGGGGTTTCGTCGCTGGCAACATTGCTGTCGTCGCGGGCTACCGGGTTGTCGTCGGCGCCCCGGATGGTGACAGTCAGGCGGGCGTCCGAAGTTGCGCCGGCAGTGTCGCGCATGCGGTAGGTGAACACTTCGCGAAGGGTTTCGCCGGCGGTGCGCAGGGCTTGCACCGTCGGGTTGGCGTTGTCCACGACGTACTGGTAGCTGCCGTCGGCGTTGATCGTCAGTTTGCCGTAGAGCCCCTGGAGCACCTGGCCGGCGCTGACGGTGTTGCCATTCTCGCCGGTGTAATGGACCACGGTCTTGGTCTCTCCGTACTGCACGCCATCGACATCGGTGTCGTTATCCAGCACGTTGCCGCGCGGGTCGACGCCGGGGGTGCCATTGTTCACGCCGCCAGCCTCGACGGCGGTGGCGGTATCGTCACTGGCGATGGGCGTGTCGTTGCGGCCGTCGATGGTGATGGTCAGCAGGCCGGGCGTGGCGCCGCCCCAGATGTCCGCGCCGAGGTAGGTGAACTTGTCCTGCAGGGTCTGGCCGCTGGCGCGCAGGGCTTCGACCTCAGGCAGCGTATTGTCGAGCTCATAGCTCCAACTGCCGTCCTGGTTCAGCGTCAGCGTGCCGTACTGGCCGCGCAGTGTCTGTCCGGGTGCGCTGGCGTCGGCCGGCAGCGGGCGGTCGCCGGTCCAGAACGCCACCACGTGCATCACGTCCTGGGGAATGCTGGTGATGGTGTCCGGGTCGGTGTCGTTGGCCAGGACGTTGCCGGACGGGTTGCTGCCCTGCACGTTGTTGTGCAGGCCGCCATCCTCCACGGCAGTTCCGAAGTCCGGCTCGGTCACGGGTGGGTCGTTGCGCCCGCGAATGATGATGAACAGCGTTGCCTGGTCGTTGAGGCCACCGTCATCGGTCACCTGATAGGTGAACGCCTCGATGGCGAAGGCCAGCGGTCCGAGCGAGACGATGGTGGGATTGGTGCTGTCGACGAAGTACTGGTAACTGCCGTCTGCGCCGATCACCAGGGTGCCGAACAGACCCTGGATCGTATGGCCATTGGCGCCGGTGGTGCCCGCGGGCACCGGCGTCAGCGGAGGATTGCGGTTTTCGGCGCCGATTCCGATGCCGGTGATCACCAGGTGGTCGCCGGCATCGACATCGGTGTCGGCGCCGAGCGTGACGCCCAGTGCGCCCAAGCCCGTGATGACATTGCCGGTAGGATTGCGCCCGTCTCGCTCTTGTTTTTGGGGGGGGGCTGCCCCCCGCCGCTGCCGTCGAGGTTGGCCACGGCGTAGTTGATGTCGTCGTTGGCCACCGGAGCGTCGTAGCGGCCTTCGATGGTGATGGTCAGTTGGGCAATGGACGTGGCGCCCGCCGTATCGTGCATGCGGTAGGTGAAGGTTTCCACCAGGCTGTCGCCGAGTTTGAGTGCCTGCACCGCGGCGAGGCTGTCGTTCACCGTGTAGGTGTAGGTGCCGTTGGCATTGAGCACCAGGGTGCCATAGCTGCCGGCAATCACGCCGCCGCTGGCGGCAAGGTCGATGAGCGTACCGCCGGCGGCTTCGGCGCCGGTGCGTGCGGCATCGACCACCTTGGTTTCGCCGTAGGCGGCACCGTCCACGTCCAGGTCGTTGGGCAGAACGTTGCCGGTAGCGGGAGCGCCAAGGGTGGTATTGAGCGTGCCGCCAGCTTCGATGGCGGTGCCGGTATCGTCGGCGGCGATGGGAGTGTCGTTCTGCCCGTGGATGATCACCGTGAAGGTTCGGGTGACGGATTTGCCCTGGCCATCGCTGACGGTGTAGGTGAACACCTCGGTCAGTGTGTCGTTGTAGGTGCGCAACGACTGGACCGCCGGGTCGAGGTTGTTGACCAGGAAGCGGTAGCTGCCATCGGCATTGAGCAGCAGCGTGCCGTGATTGCCGGCCAGGTCTGCTCCCACGGTACCGTTGGCGCCACTGGGGCTGACCACCGCGGTGATGGTGAGGACGTCGCCATCCGGATCGGTGTACGAGCCACGAATGCTGCCAGTTGGGTCCAGGCCCGGAACGTTGTTGAGCAGCCCGCCGGCCTCGGTGGCGTGGATCACTACCGGTTGCACGATGGGTGGGTCGTTCACCCCGGTCACGGTGATTACCAGTTGCGCCAGGTCGGTCAGACCGCCGCTGTCGTGGATGCGGTAGGTGAACACCACGTCGAGGGACTGGTTGGCGGTGAGCGCGCGGATGGCCGGGTCGGCGCTGTTCACCTCGAAGAGGTAGGTACCATCGACGCCGATGGTGAGCTGGCCAAAGTTGCCGCTGATGATCGTGCCGTTGGCCAGCCGTGCGGCGGTGCCGGTGATGCTGATCGTCCCGGCGACGGTGGTCAGCGTGCCGCCGGCAGTTTCCAGGCCGGAGCGCACACCATCAACCCGGAGCCTGTCGGCATTGGGCTTGTCCGCGTTATCGACGTCGGTGTCCACGCCGGTGCCCGGAGCGCCGGTGATCACGTTGCCACTGGCGTTGACCGGCGCCGGGCTGCCGTCGCTGGCGCCTGCGGTGGCGGTGTTGTGGTCGTCCACGGCCACCGGGGCATCGTTGGCGCCCTGGATGGTGATGGTCAGCGTGGCGATGGCGCTCAGGCCACCCTTGTCGGTGACCTGATAGGTGAACACCTCGGTGAGGGTTTCCCCGGGCGACAAGGCATTGACCACAGGATTGCTGTTGTCGACGACGTAGCGGTAGGAGCCATCGGCGTTCATCGTCAGGCTGCCATAGAGGACCGGCAGCGTCGCCGGCGCGCCGGGAGCAACCGGGAAGATGCGCCCGCCGCCGATGCCGTCGTAGCGCACCAGGCTGACGGCCTTGGTCTCGCCGTAGACCGTGGAGTCCACGTCGGTGTCGTTGAGCAGCACGTTGCCGATGGCATCCGCACCGGGGCGGCCGTTGTTGGT
>OGQD01000962.1_pt1 | contig 19817 bp, 18 predicted proteins | sample 1553091 | NCBI WGS metagenome assembly OGQD01 (sample SAMEA2580290, study PRJEB22360) | human gut metagenome | biome: human gut; feature: human-associated habitat; material: faeces | place: Denmark | collected 2008/2010
GGCCGCAATCACCCCGGGGAGGGGTTCCCCCCCCCGGGGGGGGTCGGGGGACAAAGCCGGTCCAGCGTGTGCGCCACCGCGCGGCGTGACGTGCCAGTTCTACAGCCAGCACCAGGTACTGCGGGTCGTCGCAGGGCTCGCTGCGCAGCAGGACTGACGGCGGCAGTGGCTGTTGCAGAGCGGGGATCGGGGTAGCGAAGGCAGTCAGGCTCATGGTTGCTCTCCGAAAGTGCGCAGGGTTCAGCCGACCTGGCGGCGTAGTGGCAAGTCGATGCTGGCGACGAATCCGCCGTCGGGATGGTTGGCCAGGCGCAGTCGTCCATGGTGGCGCTCGATGGCGCGGCGGGCGATGGCCAGGCCCAGGCCATGGCCTGCGCTGCTCTGGTTGGGAGCGCGGAAGAAAGGTTCGCCCAGTTGCGTCAGGTGTTCCTCGCTGGCGCCGGGGCCGTGGTCGCGGACGCTGATGCGCACACGATCGCCATCGACCCGGGCCTGCACTTCCAGCGGCTGGTCCGCCGGGTTGAATCGCAGGGCATTGCGCAGCAGGTTGTCGAGGGCGCGTTCGAGCATGTCCGGCCAGCCGTCCAGGGCCAGTTGCGCAGCGATGTTGAGCTGGATGTCCTGTTCCGGGTAGAGCAGTTGCGCGTCATTGCGCAGGCGTTCGAACAGTGGCAGCAGGTCGATGCGGCTGGTGGGGCCGGGATCGGCGTCGAGACGGGCGAGGGCGAGGATTTCGCCGATCAGCGCTTCCAGTCGATCGCATTCCTGTTCCAGGCGTGGCCACATGGCGGCGCGCTGTTCGGGGCCGGCACGTTCGGCCAGGGCCAGGGCAATGCGCAGGCGCGCCAGTGGTGAACGCAGTTCGTGGGACACATCGCGCAGCAGCTGGCGCTGGCTGCCGATCAGCCCTTGCAGGCGGGCGCCCATGCGGTTGAAGTCGCGGGCCAGCACGCCCAGTTCGTCGCCACGGCGAGAGAGGCGGGCGAGGCTGTCCTGTTGATAACTGGTCTGGCCGAGGTCATGCACGGCGCGGCGCAGGCGGTTCAGCGGGCGGGTGATGGACAGGGTCAGCAGCAGGCTGAACACAGTCAGCACCACCAGAGCGATGCCCAGGGCGCTGAGCGGCCAGAGCAGGCTGCTGCGGTGCCAGGCCTGCAGGGTCGGGTGTGGAATGCGGTAGATGAACAGGTAGGTCTGGTCGGTGCGGCTGCTGGTGTATTCCTGGCTCAGCTGGCGCCAGGGGAAGCGCGGCAGGTTCTCGCGGTCGAAATGGTTGTCTCGCGGACGCGGCGGGCGCGGCAGGTAGGTGCCGTTGACCAGGCGCTGGCCGGTCTCGTCGAGCACCTGCACCGAGAGTTCGTAGTCCTTGCGCCGGCTTTCCAGCAATTGCTGTGCGGCTTCCGGGCCTTGTGTTTCGTAGAGCAGGGTCCATTGCTTGGCGATGTCGTGCAGCCCCGGATAGCGGGCGATGACCCAGGTGTCCTGGTTCAGCGCGCGGCCCAGCAGGATGGACAGTCCGGCCACCAGCAGCAGGGCGAGCCAGAAGGCGGCGAGGATCCGCCAGAAGAGTGAACGCATGGTCTTCCTGTTCAGCCGCATGGTCTATCCGTTGTCAGGGCTCACGGCAAGACGCCGGGCATAACCCGGCGCCTGCCCATCGTGGAGCGATCAGTTGGTCTTGGCGCCGTCCTTCTGGGCCTTCCAGGTCTGGAATTCCGCCCATTCGGCCTTGCGCTGTTCACGCTGCTTCTTCAGCTCGTCGAACTTCTTCTGCTGCTCGGGAGTGAGGATGCCGCGAATGCTGGCGTCAGCCTTGTCGTGGTTGGCCTTGAGCTCTTCCTGCATGGCCTTGCGATCGGCTTCGGGCAGCTTGTTCCAGTATTTCTCGGTGATCGCGCGGCGATCCTTCATCGAGTCGCCCATCACCTTGCCGACTTGCTGGCGCTGGTCCTGGGTCAGGTTCAGTTCGCGGAACGCACCGCCGCGTTCGCCACCGTGCTTGCCGGGGCCATGGTCTTTCATGAACGGGGCCGGCGGCGGAGCGTCGGTCGGCGCGGGAGTGGCCGCCAGCGCGACGGTCGGCAGGGCGGCGGCGATCAGCAGGGCGGTCAGGGTCTTGCGCATGGTGTTTCTCCTTTCAGGGGCCGGTCGTTACCGGATGAGCCCAGTCTAGGGTCGGCAAGGTCAAGGGCGGTCAGGCCCACGTAAAGCTTCGGTAAAGATTAGGTGAGGCCCTGCTGGAATCTTTACGAAAGCCCGGGCCAGAGCGGCCCAGGCCAGCAGTGCGGAGGGTTCAGGGCGCGTAGAAGTAGCCGCGCCCGCGCAGAGCGAGGATGCGCGGGCGGCCGTCGGGGTGGCCGCCGAGCTTCTTGCGCAGGTTGCTGACGTGCATGTCCAGGCTGCGGTCGTACAGCGTCAGCTTGCGGCCCAGCGCGAGCTGCGCCAGGGCCTGCTTGTCCAGTGGCTCGCCCGGTTGGCGCAGCAGGGCTTCGAGGATGCGGCTCTCGGAGAGGGTCAGGCTGATCTCTTCGGGGCCGATGCTGACCACGCCGCGCGACAGGTTCAGCGCCAGGTCGCCCAGTTCCAGTTGCGCGGCGGGTTGCGCCGGGTGGCTGCGGCGCAGCACGGCGCGCAGGCGGGCGGTCAGTTCGCGCGGGTCGCAGGGCTTGGCCAGGTAGTCGTCGGCTCCCAGTTCCAGGCCGAGGATACGGTCCAGCGGCTCCCCCCCGGGGGGGGGGAGCAGCACCGCGCCGCCGCCAGCACCGGCAGGTCCGGGTGGTCGCTGCGCAGCGACTTGAGCAGCTCCAGGCCGCTGCCGTCGGGCAGCATGACATCGAGCACGACCGCGTCCGGCGCTCGGCTGCCGAGGGCAGCACGGGCCTGCGCGCCATCATGGGCGGCGCGGATGCTGAAGCCTTCCTGGGTCAGCCAGGTGCTCAGCAGTTCGCAGAGTTCGACATCGTCGTCGATCAGCAGCAATTCACTCATGCAGGGACATCTTTCAGTTGATCCATTCGCGGCGCTGGCGGCGCCTGCCGCGGGCCAGTGCACCGAGGATGAAGGCCAGCAGGGCCGTGCCGGCGCCGGCGACGTACCAGGTCTGCTGCTCGGTTAACAGGCGCGGCGGCTGGTTGGCCTGCGCTTCGCGCAATTGCAGTTTCAGGCGCTGGTTCTCCTGGCGCAGACCGACGATCTGAGCTTCGTCCTGGCTATTGTCCGGGTTGGCCAATTGTGTGGCCAGAACCTGGCGCTGCTGCTCGCTTTCGGCGAGGCGGCTTTCCAGTTCCTTCAGGCGTTCAGCGGTTTCCTGCTCGGCATTGGCCTCGGTACTGGGGGCATTGTCGGGCAGGGCGGCGGGCTGAGTATTGGACAGTGCCGGTGCCGGTGGTTCCGTGGCGGGCTCTTCGGCCAGGGCGGCGGGGGGCAGGGCGAGGCAGAGCAGCAAGGGCAGACGATACATCGGGACTCCTTGTTCGATGATACGGCGCCTGCCCGGATGGGCCGGCGGATACGACTGCGCATCCCCGGCGTCCCTGCCCTGGGGCTGCAACGATGGGGCGTCGTTACGGCAGGACTTTCTTGAATGGCTTGACCACGACTTCAGCGTAGACGCCAGCGGCGCGGTACGGGTCGGCGTCGGCCCAGGCTTGCGCGGCGGCCAGGGAGTCGAATTCGGCGACGATCAGGCTGCCGGTGAAGCCGGCGGCGCCCGGGTCGTTGCTGTCGATGGCCGGGTGCGGGCCGGCCAGGACCAGGCGGCCCTCTTCCTTCAGTTGCTCCAGGCGGGCGATGTGCGCGGGGCGCGCGGCCAGGCGGCGTTCTTGGGAGGCGGTGATGTCACGGGCAATGATCGCGTAGAGCATGTCAGTCCTTGGGTTTTTCGCCGGTAGGTTCATCGTGCATGTGGCGGGCCAGGAACACGCCCTGGCCGATCAGGAACAGCAGGGTCATGCCCAGGCTGCCGAATACCTTGAAGTCCACCCAGATGCTCTGGAAGGTGAAGGCGACGAACAGCTGGACACAGCCGCAGATCAGGAAGAACAGCACCCAGGCGATGTTCAGCTTCGCCCAGAGGGCGTCGGTCAGGTTGACCGCATGGCCCATGATGCGCTGGATCAGCGGGCGGTCGCCGATGAAGTGGCTGCCGGCGAAGGCCAGGGCGAACAGCCAGTTCACCACCGGTGCCTTCCATTTGAGGAAGGTTTCGCTGTGGAAGGCCAGGGTCATGCCGCCGAACACCAGGCAGGCGGCGAGCGTCACCCACTGGCCTTTGTCCAATCGGCGCTGCTTGATCAGCAGGGCGCCGTAGACCACCACGGAGGTGGCGATCAGCACGGCCGTGGCGCTGTAGATTCCCCCGACCGAGAAGCTCTGGCCGGCGAGTTCGACGTTGCGCGGGTCGAGCTTGTAGACGATGAAGAAGAGGATGAGGGGAATGAAATCGATGAATTGCTTCATTACGGCAGCCAGAGCCCAGTAGAGCCGGCATAATACCAACCTGCGGGTGAACTGAAAGGGCCATCCGCCCAACGCTGCGTCAGATCATGGTTTCAAGCCGTTGCCGCGGGAGCGTTGGCACAGAAGCGTCTATACAGAAAGTTATCCCCTCGTCCCCAGGAAACCGCATGCGAGTCGACCTGCACTGCCACAGCACCGCGTCCGACGGACAGCTCAGCCCGACCGCCCTGGTCGAGCGTGCCCACGGGCGCGGCGTGCGCGTGCTGGCGCTGACCGACCACGACACCCTCAACGGCCTGCCCGAGGCGCGCCGCGCTGCAGAGGCGCTGGGCATGGAGCTGGTGGATGGCGTGGAGGTCTCCTGTACCTGGGGTGGGGCGACCATTCATGTGCTGGGCTATGGCTTCGACGTGACGGCCGAGCCGCTGGGGAAGGCGCCGGGCGACCTGCACCGCCCCCTGCCGACGGCAGTGCAGAGGGCTTGGGGCGCCTGCCCCCGGCCTCGCTGGAGCCGTGCCGAGGAGATCGGCCGGCGCCTGGAAGCCAAGGGCATGCCCGGAGCCTTCGAGGGTGCGCGGGCGATCCAGGCGGAGCTGGGCGACAGCGAAAACGCGCCGGCACGCCCTCACTTCGCCGAATTCCTGCTGCGCCAGGGCCATGTCAAGGACCGCGCCGAAGCCTTCCGCAAGTGGCTGGGCGCCGGCAAGCTGGGCGACGTCAAGCAGCACTGGCCGAGCCTCGCCGACGCCGTCGGCACCCTGCGCGCGGCCGGCGCCTGGGTCAGCCTCGCGCACCCCTACCAGTACGATTTCACCCGCACCAAGCGGCGCAAGCTGGTGGCGGATTTCATCGCCGCCGGCGGCCATGCGCTGGAAGTCTGCAACGGCCCGCAGCCGGCCGAGCAGGTCGGCGTGTTGAGCATCCTGGTCCGCGAGTTCGGCCTGATGGTCACGGCTGGCAGCGACTTCCACGGTCCCAGTGACTGGTCGGAGCTGGGGCTGTACCGCAGCGTGCCGGAGGACCTGCCGCCACTCTGGCCGCGCTTCGCCAGTGCCGAGAACGCTATCGGGATCGAGGAGACTCCATGAGCCAGTTCTTTCAGATCCACCCGGAAAATCCCCAGGCGCGCCTGATCAAGCAGGCCGTGGAGATCGTCCGCCAGGGGGGAGTGATCGCCTATCCCACCGACTCGTCCTATGCGTTGGGTTGTCGCATCGGCGAGAAAGCCGCGGTGGAGCGCATCCGCCACATCCGCCGGCTGGACGACAAGCACAACTTCACCCTGGTCTGCCGTGACCTGTCGGAGCTCGGCCTCTACGCCAAGGTCGACACGCGCCTGTTCCGCTTGCTCAAGGCGCATACGCCCGGCCCCTATACCTTCATCCTCAATGCCACTCGCGAAGTGCCGCGCATGTTGCTGCACCCCAAGCGCCGCACCATCGGCCTGCGGGTGCCGGCCTGCCCGATCGCCCTGGCGCTGCTGGAGGAACTGGGTGAGCCGCTGATGAGCGTGAGCCTGATCCTGCCGGGGGAGACGGAGCCACTGAACGACCCCTACGAGATGCGCGACCAGCTGGAGCACCTGGTCGACCTGATCATCGATGGTGGTTTCGGCGGCGGCGAAGCTTCCACCGTGATCGCCCTCACCGACGAAGACCCGGTGGTGGTACGCGTCGGCTGCGGCGATCCGGAACCCTTCATGGTCAACGCCTGAACACGCCCGGCGTGCTGGCTATACTCCCTCGTTCCATCGCCGAACCCGCGAGGTTGACCGCTTGACCAGCGTCGAATCCCTGCGCCGCGTGCTGTCCGGCATGCGCCCCACCGGGCGCCTGCACCTGGGGCATTACCACGGCGTGCTGCAGAACTGGGTGAAACTCCAGCACGAATACGAGTGTTACTTCTCCATCGTCGACTGGCATGCATTGACCACCGAGTACGACGACACCGCCAGCATCCGCCAGCACGTGCGCGACATGGCCATCGACTGGCTGGCGGTGGGCGTCAGCCCCAGCGCGGCGACGCTGTTCATCCAGTCCCAGGTCCCCGAGCACGCCGAGTTGCACCTGCTGCTGTCGATGATCTGCCCGCTGTCCTGGCTGGAGCGTGTGCCCACCTACAAGGAACTGCAGGAGAAACTGGTCCACAAGGACCTCTCCACCTTCGGCTTCCTCGGCTACCCGCTGCTGCAGGCCGCGGATATCCTGATCTACCGCGCAGGCCTGGTGCCGGTGGGCTCCGACCAGTTCGCCCATGTCGAATTCACCCGCGAGATCGCCCGTCGCTTCAACCACCTGTACGGCGGCGAGGTGGACTTCGAGGACCGTGCGCAGACTGCCATCGCCCGCCTGGGCAAGAAGACCGGCAAGCTGTACGTCAGTCTGCGCCGGGCCTGGCAGGAGCAGGGCGACGCCGAAGCGCTGGAAACCGCCCGCGCGTTGCTGATGGAGCAGCAGACCCTGACCCTGGGCGCCCGCGACCGGCTGTTCGGCTACCTCGAAGGCAGCAGCCGCATGCTCCTGCCCGAGCCGCACACCCTGACCAGCCACGCACCGAAGATGCCGGGGCTGGACGGGCAGAAGATGTCCAAGTCGCACCACAACACCATTGCCCTGCGCGACAGCCCGGCCGTGATCGAGGAAAAGATCGCGCGCATGCCCACGGACCCTGCGCGCGTGCACCGTCGCGATCCGGGCGACCCGGAGCGCTGCCCGGTGTGGCAGTGGCACCTGATCTATTCCGACGACGGCTGCCGCCAGTGGGTGCAGGAAGGCTGCCGCAGCGCCGGGATCGGCTGCCTGGACTGCAAGCGGCCGCTGATCGAGTCGATCCTCCAGGAACTGGCGCCGATCCAGGAGCGCGCGCTGGACTACGAGGACAACCCCGAACTGGTGCGCAGCATCCTCGCCGAAGGCGCCGAGCGCGCCCGTGAGGCGGCGCGGGAGACCCTGGTGGAGGTGCGGCATGCCATGGGGCTGTCGTACCGCTGAGCACGCGGTCTTGCCGACTGCGTAAGCGGACTCCGTCCGCCATGTGCCGCCGGCCGGCTCGGAGCCGCCGGAAAACGATCGCGGACAGAGTCGCTCCTACCCGACAGTCCTGTACTCGGATCAGCCCTCACCCTAACCCTCTCCCAGGGGGAGAGGGGACCGTTCGGAGTAGGATGAAACCATGGCATCAGCCGGGACGGACGGCTCCCTCTCCCTTCAGGGAGAGGGCTGGGGAGAGGGAGGAACCCCCGAGCACGGACTCGCAGAAGAAGACAGTTGCTCCTACGCACAGGTGTGCCGAGCGCGCTGCGAATCCGCCAAAAGCCCCTCGCGCCGCCGGCAAAAGCAGGGATAATGCCGCCTTCCAACCCTGAGCCTGACGAGTGGCCGATGAGTGACCTGACCGAGCCGGAAGCCCCTGCCGCCGCCCCTGAATACCAGGTGCCGGTGCAGCTGGCGCTCGTCTACGGCGAGGCCCTGACGGAGATGCCGCAGGACCTGTACATCCCGCCGGATGCTCTGGAAGTCTTCCTCGAAGCCTTCGAGGGCCCGCTCGACCTGCTGCTCTACCTGATCCGCAAGCAGAACATCAACATCCTCGACATCCCCGTGGCGGAGATCACCCGCCAGTACATGGGCTACGTCGAGCTGATGAAGTCGGTGCGCCTGGAACTGGCCGCCGAGTACCTGGTAATGGCCGCCATGCTCGCCGAGATCAAGTCGCGCATGCTGCTGCCGCGCTCGGCCGAGGCCGAGGAAGAAGAGGACGACCCGCGCGCCGAGCTGATCCGCCGCCTGCAGGAGTACGAGCGCTTCAAGAAGGCCGCCGAGGACCTCGACGAACTGCCGCGCCTGGGTCGTGACTACGTGGTGCCGACCATCGCCGCGCCGGATGCGCGGGCGCGCCGGCTGCTGCCGGACGTGGACATGCAGGAGCTGATGCTGTGCATGGCCGAGGTGTTGCGCCGCGCCGACCTGTTCGAAAGCCACCAGGTCACCCGCGAAATGCTCTCCACCCGCGAGCGCATGAGCGAGATCCTCGAGCGCCTGAAGGGCGAGGGTTTCGTGCCCTTCATCACGCTGTTCCGTGTCGAGGAAGGCAAGCTGGGCGTGGTGGTGACCTTCATGGCGGTGCTGGAACTGGTGAAGGAGCAACTGGTGGAGCTGGTGCAGAACGAGGCCTTCGCGCCGATCCACGTCCGTGCCCGCAGCGAGGTGCAGGAAGGCGCTGCACCCGTCGAGGAGGTGCTGGAGGAGGGCGACGAGGATGTCTTCGAGCCCCGCGAGGAGGTGCCGGCTGACCTGACCTTCGAGGACGGCCACTTCGACGAGATCGCCGAGGCCGGCAGCGAGCCGGACGAAGAGCCGCTGTGATCCGACAGCGTTGCCCTGGCGCCGCGCTTTGAGTAGTTTTCCCGCCTGTACCGCAACCTTATGACCTGACCCGAGCTTCCCGATGAATCTCTCCGACCCGCAAGAACTGGCGACCCTGCTCGAAGGCATCCTCCTGGCTGCCGGCAAGCCCATGTCGCTGGAGCGTCTCGGCGAGCTGTTCGAGGAAGCCGAGCGCCCCGAGCCCCAGCAGTTCCGCGACGCGCTGGCGGTGCTGGGCCTGTCCTGTGCCGGGCGGGCTTATGAACTGAAGGAAGTTGCCACCGGCTACCGCCTGCAGGTGCGCGAGAAGTTCGCCTCCTGGGTGGGCCGTTTGTGGGAGGAGCGCCCGCAGCGCTATTCCCGCGCGCTGCTGGAGACCCTGGCGCTGATCGCCTACCGCCAGCCCATCACCCGTGGCGAGATCGAGGAAATCCGTGGCGTCGCGGTGAACACCCAGATCGTCAAGACGCTGATGGAGCGCGAGTGGATCCGCATCGTCGGCTACCGTGAAGTCCCCGGCCGCCCGGCCATGCTCGCCACCACCCGGACCTTCCTCGACTACTTCAACCTGAAGAGCCTGGAGGAGTTGCCGCCGCTGGCCGAGCTGAAGCTGATGGAGCCCGAGCCGCAGCCGATCCTCGAGGACATGGCGCCCACCGTCAGCCTGCCCGGCCCCGAGGAGTACGACGAGGACTACATCCCGCCGTCCCTGCAGGCACTGGCCGACCAGGCCGTGCGCGATGCCGGCGAGGAGCCGGAGCCCGCGCCGCCGGAAGAACCGAAGGAAGAAACCAGCTTCCGCAGCCTGCTCGCCGAGCTGGACGAGATGGAGCAGGGCCTGAAGACCGACTTCGACGACCTCATCGACCTTCCGCTGAGTGACGACGAAGACAGCGGCGTGGATGCCGATTTCAGCGGCGTCCACGGCCTGCCCGAAGTCGCGTCCGACGCCGAGGCTGCAGGTGCCGCCGAACCCGGTGCGCCGGCCGAGCCCGCTGCGCAGCCGGAACCGGCGCCCCAGCCGCCGGCCCCTGCGCCGGAAGAAGAGTGGGACGAGGAACGCGCCCTGCGCGAAGCCATGCGCGAGGAAATGGAATTCAACCGGCTCAATCGCGACCATTGAGACCCATTCACCGGCGTTTTCCAGCCGTTCGGTGATTGACTTCCGCCCTCGGCGCGACGACCTTATGTGCCGCGTTCGAAAGGCGCTGGCGACTACACCCGGGGGAGTCGCCGGAATCCCACCTGTTCGATGCCCCTCTAACAACATTCCACAGTGGCCCGGCGCTTCGCGCAGGCTGCTGAGTACCCATATGAAAAGAATTCCAATCAGCCGTATCTGCTGGCTCGGCCTCCTGCTGGGCCTGACCAGCGCTTCGCTTTCCGCCGCCCAGGCGCCTGCCGATGCTCCTGCCGTACCGCTCGCCGGCCAGTCGAAGGACGCCTTCATCGACAGCTTGATGCAGCGCATGACACTGGAAGAGAAGATCGGCCAGCTGCGCCTGGTCAGCGTCGGGCCGGACCATCCCAAGCCGGTACTGCTGAAGGAAATCGCCGAGGGCACCACTGGCGCAGTGTTCAACACCGTGGTCCGTCCGGGCATCCGTGACCTGCAGGACGCGGCCATGAAGAGCCGCCTGAAGATTCCGCTGTTCTTTGCCTACGACGTGGTTCACGGCCACCGCACCGTATTCCCCATCGGCCTGGGGCTGGCGGCAAGCTGGGACCTGGCGGCCATTGAACGCAGCGCCCGCGTCTCGGCCATCGAGGCCAGCGCCGATGGCCTCAACCTGACCTATTCGCCCACCGTCGACATCGCCCGCGATCCACGCTGGGGCCGTGTTTCCGAAGGCTTCGGCGAAGACGCCTGGCTGACCAGCAAGGTCGCCGCCGCAGTGGTCAAGGGCTACCAGGGCAAGGGCCTGAACCAGCCGGAAACCATCATGGCCGGGGTCAAGCACTTCGCCCTGTACGGCGCCGGCGAAGGCGGCCGCGACTACAACACCGTGGACATGAGCCCGCAGCGCATGTTCCAGGACTACCTGCCGCCGTACCGCGCGGCCATCGATGCCGGCGCCGGCGCGGTAATGGTCTCGCTCAACAGCATCAACGGCGTGCCGGCCACCGCCAACACCTGGCTGCTGCAGGACCTGCTGCGCAAGCAGTGGGGCTACAAGGGCCTGACCCTGAGCGACCACGGCGCGGTGCTGGAGCTGATTAAGCATGGCGTAGCGGCCACCGAGCGCGACGCCACCCAGGCAGCGATCAACGCCGGCGTCGAAATGAACATGAACGACGACCTCTACGGCAAGCACATGCCCGAGCTGCTCAAGGCCGGGCTGATCAGTCAGGACGAGATCGACCGTGCCTGCCGCGACGTGCTCGCCGCCAAGTGGGACATGGGCCTGTTCCAGGACCCGTACCGTTACCTGCAGGGCAAGGACCCGGTGGATACCGATGCCGAAGAGCGCCTGCACCGCGCCGACGCCCGCGAGATCGCGCGCAAGGGCATGGTCCTGCTGAAAAACGAGGGTGGCGTGCTGCCGCTCAAGCGCGACGGCGTGATCGCCCTGATCGGCCCGCTGGCCGACAGCAAGCGCGACGTGATGGGCAGCTGGTCCGCCGCCGGCAAGGCCTTCCAGGCCGTGACCGTGCTCGAGGGCATGGGCGCCGCCACCCGTGGCCACGCCGCGCTGCTCTACGCCAAGGGCGCCAACGTCACCGACGATCCGGAGATCGTCAAATACCTCAACGAGTACAGCGACGATGTGAAGGTCGACCCGCGCAGCCCGAAGGCCATGATCGACGAAGCCGTCGAGAAGGCGAAGCAGGCTGACGTGGTGGTGGCCGTGGTCGGCGAATCCCAGGGCATGGCGCACGAGGCGTCGAGCAAGACCAACCTGCACATCGCGCAAAGCCAGATCGAGCTGCTCAAGGCCCTCAAGGCCACCGGCAAACCGCTGGTGCTGGTGCTGATGAACGGCCGGCCGATGGACCTGCGCTGGGAAAGCGCCAACGCCGACGCCGTGCTGGAAACCTGGTTCAGCGGCACCGAAGGCGGCAACGCCATCGCCGACGTGCTGTTCGGCGACTACAACCCGTCGGGCAAGCTGACCATGACCTTCCCGCGCTCGGTGGGCCAGGTGCCGATCTACTACAACCACCTGAACACCGGCCGCCCGTTCGACCACGAGCACCCGAACAAGTACACCTCGCGCTACTTCGACTCGGAGAACGGCCCGCTGTACCCGTTCGGCTACGGCTTGAGCTACACCGACTTCAGCGTCTCCGACGTGAAGCTGTCGGGCAGCAAGCTGAAGAAGGGCGACCAGCTGACCGCCAGCGTCACCGTGAAGAACACCGGCAAGGTCGTCGGCGAAACCACCGTGCAGCTCTACCTGCGCGACGTCGCCGCGTCCATCAGTCGTCCGGTCAAGGAGCTCAAGGGCTTCGAGAAGATCCTGCTGCAGCCGGGCGAGTCGAAGGTGGTGCAGTTCCCGATCCGCGAGGAAGACCTGCGCTTCTACGACAGCCAGCTGCGCTATGCCTCGGAGCCGGGCGAGTTCAAGGTCTACGTCGGCCTGGATTCGGACAACGTGAAGGAACAGAGCTTCACGCTGCTCTAAGCGTTACCCGCTGCTGCAGACGAAAACGCCACAGCAGGTTCAGCCGTGGCGTTTTTCTTTGTCACGCGGCTTTGGCGAGCCGTCGCGATCCCACGCCGATCAGCCAGCGCACTGTGCCCTGTAGCAGAACGGCCAGCAGTGCCGCCTCGGCAAAGCTGGGCAGGACGTCATTGCCTGGCAAACGCAGCGCCAGGCACAGGCAGAAAGCCGCGAAAGCCGGGCGCCCGGTGACCATGCCGCGCAGCAGGGCAATGACGAACCCCGGCCCGTGCAGCCGCTGGGACGACACGCAAAGCACGATGGAGAGCAGCGGGAACACCGCCAGCAAGCCACTCCAGCTGGGGCCGGCCCAGCCGGCGAGGGCGGTGACGGCCAGCGTCAGCAGCGCGCCGGCGAGCATGCGCAGGCCCAGCTCGAAGCGGCCCAGTGGAGCGACGGCGGCGCTCAGCTCGGCACGGGGCATGCACAGCTGACTGGTCAACGTGCCCACGGCCGCAGCGAGCAACGCCCATACGGGCGAGGCGGGCAGTTGGGTCAGAGCCCAGCCGGCCACCAGCCAGGCGAGCATGGCGCCGGTCAATGCCAGCAGCCATCCATGGCGACGACAGATCCAGGCATAGGCGAAGTTGAACGCTTCAGCGGCAAAGATCGCGGCCAGTGCGAGCAGCGCGGCGTGGGCACCGAAGTCGCGGCCATGCTCCACGGTGATCAGGTAGAGGATCGGCCCCGCGATGGCGGGCAGGGCGGCCAGGCAGCCGGCCACGGCCGGGCCCCACCAGCGCCCGGAGAGCGAGACCAGCAGCAGGAACAGCGGAACGAGGGTGAGCTTGAGGGCGAGCATGGGCGAGGTCGGGCAGCGTGGACGGCGGATTCTAGCAAGGTGCGCACCCTTCGATTGCCAGGGTCGATGGTGCCGATGGGGAAATCGAGTTGGACCTTGGCGCCGCGCGGGTGTCCATTAGTAGAGACCCACTGACATTCATCCAGCCGAAACCACGAGGAAGTCCGTGAAGAGTCCGTGCATCAAGGTCTGCGAGTTCGAAGAAGGTATCTGCCTGGGCTGTGGCCGCAGCCGCGAGGAGATCAAGGCGTGGAAGCGCGTCGATCATCTCGGTCAGGAAGCGATCCGGGCCGAGGCCGACATGCGCCTGTTGGTGCTGGAGGCACAGGGGAAGCGGCTGTATCGCTGAACAGGCCAACCTGGCAGCTCTGTGCCCCGCCTTTCCCTCACCCTGACCCTGGCTGCGCGCCCCGCTCCAGAGGGAGAGGGGACCGTTTGGCGCAGGGAGAGCCAATGGCGCCAGCCGGAACAATCGGCTCCCTCTCCCTCTGGGAGAGGGCTGGGGTGAGGGGCTCTTGCGGGCAGCCGGTACCGTTTACCCCCGTGAGGCAACCATCACCCGCGCCGTATCCAGCATCCGATTGGAAAACCCCCACTCGTTGTCGTACCAGGCCATCACCTTCACCAGTCGCCCATTCACCCGCGTATGGCTGGCATCGAAGATGGCCGAGCGAGGATCGCGGTTGAAATCCACCGAGACCAGCGGCAGGCGGTTGAAGCCGAGGATCGGCGAAAGCTCGCTGGCACGCTCCATCAACTCGTTGATTTCCTGCGCGCTGGTATCGCAGCCGACCTGCACCGTGAGGTCCACCAGCGAAACGTTAATGACGGGAACCCGCACCGCCAGCCCCGTCAGCTTGCCGGCCAGTTCCGGCAGCACCAGGCCCACCGCTTCGGCGGCGCCGGTCCTGGTCGGGATCATCGACTGGGTGGCCGAACGCGCCCGGTACGGGTCGCTGTGGTAGACGTCGGAGAGGCTCTGGTCGTTGGTGTAGGCGTGGATGGTGGTCATCAGGCCGTGCTCGATGCCCAGTTCGCGGTGCAGCACCTGGGCCACCGGCGCCAGGCAGTTGGTCGTGCAGGAGGCGTTGGAGACGATCTGGTGTTCGGCGCGCAGGATGCCTTCGTTGACGCCGAAGACCACCGTGGCGTCGACACCCTGGCCCGGCGCCGAGATCAGCACCTGGCGCGCGCCGGCCTGCAGGTGCGCGGCAGCCTTGTCGCGAGAGGTGAAGTGGCCGGTGCATTCGAGCACGATATCCACCGCCAGCGCCTTCCATGGCAGCTGCGCCGGATCGCGGATGGCCGTGACGGCAATCACGTCGCCCTCTACCCTGAGACTTTCGGCGTCATGCTCGACCTGGCCGGGAAATCGCCCATGCACGCTGTCGAACTGCAGCAGATGGGCGTTGATCGCGGCGTCGCCAAGGTCGTTGATCGCCACCACTTGCAGGTGCTGGCGATAGCCGCCCGAGTAGAGCGCGCGGAGTACGTTCCGACCGATGCGGCCAAATCCGTTGATTGCCAGGCGTATAGTCATTGAGGTCGTCTCTTTTCTTTTGTTGTGGTAAAAACCATTAAATTTCCACGTCGTTGAAAAGTAAACGCCTTGGAATAAACAATTATGTTGTAAAAACAACAATTGATAGTCTGTAGGAGAATGCTGCCATGCACCCCCGTGTGCTTGAAGTCACCCAGCGTATCCAGGCCCGCAGCGCGGCCACGCGACAGCGCTACCTCGACCTGGTCAAGGCTGCCGCCACCAAGGGCCCGCACCGCGGCACGCTGCCCTGCGGCAACCTCGCCCACGGCGTTGCGGCCTGTGGTGATTCCGACAAACAGGCGCTGCGGCTGATGAACCAGGCCAACGTCGCCATCGTCTCCGCCTACAACGACATGCTCTCCGCGCACCAGCCGCTGGAGCGCTTCCCCGAGCTGATCAAGGACGCCCTGCGGCAGATCGGTTCGGTCGGCCAGTTCGCCGGCGGCGTGCCGGCCATGTGCGATGGCGTCACCCAGGGCGAACCGGGCATGGAACTGTCCCTGGCCAGCCGCGACGTGATCGCCATGGGCACCGCCATCGCGCTGTCGCACAACATGTTCGATGCCGCGCTGTGCCTGGGCGTGTGCGACAAGATCGTCCCCGGCCTGCTGATCGGCTCGCTGCGTTTCGGCCACCTGCCGGTGGTGTTCGTGCCCGCCGGCCCCATGCCTACCGGTATCTCCAACAAGGAGAAGGCCGCGGTGCGCCAGCTGTTCGCCGAAGGCAAGGCCACCCGCGAGGAGCTGCTGGCTTCTGAAATGGCCTCCTATCACGCGCCGGGCACCTGCACCTTCTATGGCACCGCCAACACCAACCAATTGCTGGTGGAAGTGATGGGCCTGCACCTGCCGGGCGCTTCCTTCGTCAACCCGAACACCCCGCTGCGCGACGAGTTGACCCGCGAAGCCGCCCGCCAGGCCGCGCGCCTGACGCCGGAGAACGGCCAGTTCGTGCCCATGGCGGAGATCGTCGACGAGAAGGCCATGGTCAACTCGGTGGTGGCGCTGCTGGCCACCGGCGGCTCCACCAACCACACCCTGCACCTGCTCGCCATCGCCCAGGCGGCCGGCATCCAGCTGACCTGGCAGGACATGGCCGACCTCTCCGAGATCGTGCCGACCCTGGCGCGCATCTATCCCAACGGCCAGGCCGACATCAACCACTTCCAGGCGGCGGGCGGCATGTCCTTCCTGATCCGCCAGCTGCTCGACGGCGGCCTGCTGCACGAAGACGTGCAGACCGTGGTCGGCAAGGGCCTGCGTCGTTATATCCAGGAACCCTTCCTCGATGGCGGCAAGCTGGTCTGGCGCGAAGGCCCGGCGGCGAGCCTGGACGAGAACATCCTGCGCCCCATCGACAAGCCGTTCTCGCCCGAGGGCGGCCTGCGCCTGATGGAGGGCAACCTGGGCCGCGGCGTGATGAAGGTCTCTGCCGTTGCGGTGGAACACCAGGTCGTCGAGGCGCCGGTGCGCATCTTCCATGACCAGTCGAGCCTGGCCGCCGCCTTCAAGGCCGGTGAGCTGGAGCGCGACCTGGTGGCCGTGGTGCGTTTCCAGGGCCCGCAGGCCAACGGTATGCCAGAGCTGCACAAGCTCACGCCGTTCCTCGGCGTGCTGCAGGACCGCGGCTTCAAGGTTGCGCTGGTTACCGACGGGCGCATGTCCGGCGCGTCCGGCAAGGTGCCGGCGGCCATCCATGTGTCCCCGGAAGCGCTCAATGGCGGCCCGCTGGCCAAGCTGCGCGACGGCGATGTGGTACGCGTCGACGGCACCACCGGCGAACTGCGCGTGCTGGTGGATGCGGCGGAATGGGAGGCGCGTCCGCTCGTCGAGACTCCGGCCATTGATAACCTGGGCATGGGCCGCGAGCTGTTCGCCTTCATGCGCAATGCCTTCAGCCCGGCGGAGCAGGGCGCCTGCAGCTTCACGGCTGAACTGAACGGTCCGAGCTGACTGTCGCAGCGCCCCGCGCGCAGGGACTGCCTGTCCATCGCGCGGGGCGTTTTCGGCGCTGGCCTATGCTGGCATGATTCCGCGCCGCACCCTTTTACCCAACTTCCAGGCCCGAGCCCGCAATGAACTCCAACAAAGCTCACTCCGCCTCGAACGGTTTCGCCCTGGTCGGCGACATCGGTGGCACCAATGCTCGCTTCGCCCTGTGGCGCGGTGAAGTCCTCGAATCCATCGAGGTCCTGGCCTGCGCCGACTATCCGCGCCCGGAAGACGCCGTGCGCGATTACCTGCAGCGTCTCGGCCAGCCGCTCTCTTCTGTCGAGAATGTCTGCCTGGCCTGTGCCGGCCCGGTCGGCGCCGGCGACTTCAAGTTCACCAACAACCACTGGGTCATCCAGCGCGATGCCTTCCGCACCGAACTGGGACTGAGCCACCTGCTGCTGGTGAACGACTTCAGCACCATGGCCTGGGCAGCCTCGCGGCTGTCGGAAGAACACCTGGTGCAGGTACGGCCCGGCAGGGCGCTGGAAGGCCGCGCCAGGCTGATCATCGGCCCCGGCACCGGCCTGGGCGTCGGCAGCCTGATGCCGCTGCCGAACGGTGGCTGGGAAGTGCTGCCCTGCGAAGGTGGCCACGTCGACCTGCCGGTGACCTCCGAGCGCGACTTCGCCCTGTGGCAGCTGCTGCGCGAGAAATACGGCCACGTTTCGGCCGAGCGCGTGCTCTCCGGCAGCGGCCTGGAAAACCTCTACCGCATGAGCTGCCAGCTCGATGGCGTGGAACCCAAATGCGCCACTGCCGCCGAGATCGGCGAGCGCGCCATGGCCGGCGACGCCTACGCCGACGCCGTGCTGGAGCACTTCTTCCTGTGGCTGGCGCGGGTCGCTGGCAACGCCGTGCTGACGGTCGGCGCGCTGGGCGGCGTGTACATCACCGGCGGCATCGTCCCGCGCTTCCTCGAACGCTTCCAGCGCAGCGGCTTCGCCGAGGCGTTCCGCACCCGCGGCAAGACCAGCGGGCCTTATCTCGATCCGGTGCCGGTGTGGGTCATGACCGCGGATCATCCGGGGCTGTTCGGCGCCGGCGTGGCCCTGGAACAGGCACTGCGCAACGAAGGCTGATTCACCGCGCCACCGTTGAAAACAACAAGAAAGGACGCCCGAAGTGAACCAGCCTGCCAAATCCATCCTGCTGGTGGACGACGACCAGGAAATCCGCGAGTTGCTGGACACCTACCTGAGCCGCGCCGGTTTCCAGGTGCGCGCCGTCGCCAACGGCGAGGACTTCCGCCGCGCGCTGTGCGATGAGGAGTCCGCCCTGGCGATCCTCGACGTGATGCTGCCCGACGAAGACGGCTTCAGCCTGTGCCGCTGGATCCGCTCGCACCAGCGCCACGCCTGCATGCCGGTAATCATGCTCACCGCCAGTTCCGACGAGGCCGACCGCGTGGTGGGCCTGGAACTGGGTGCCGACGATTACCTCGGCAAACCCTTCAGCCCCCGCGAGCTGCTGGCGCGGATCAAGGCGCTGCTGCGTCGCGCGCAGTTCACCCAGGTGCGCGGCGGCGAAGTCATCGCCTTCGACGACTGGCGGCTGGATACCATCAGCCACCGGCTGTTCCACGAGGACGGCGAGGAGCACTTCCTTAGTGGCGCCGACTTTGCGCTGCTCAAGCTGTTCCTCGACAACCCCCGGCAGATTCTCGACCGCGACACCATCGCCAGCGCCACCCGTGGCCGCGAGGTGATGCCGCTGGAGCGCATCGTCGACATGGCCGTCTCGCGCCTGCGCCAACGCCTGCGCGATACCGATAAACCGGCGCGGCTGATCCAGACCGTGCGCGGCAGCGGTTACCTGCTGGCTGCCCAGGTTCGCCCGCACCTCGCCGGCCATGAGTGAGCGCCGCCGCTGGGCCCTGGTACCGCGCTCGCTGCTCGGCCGCATGCTGCTGCTCACCCTGCTGGCGGTGCTGCTCGCCCAGGGGCTGTCGAGCCTGTTCTGGATATCCCACCTGCGCAGCAGCCAGCGCGACGGCCTGCTCACCAGCTCGCGCAGCCTGGCCTATTCCATGGCCGCCAGCGTCAGTTACTTCCGCTCGCTGCCCATCGGCTACCGCCCGCTGGTGCTGGACCAGTTGCGCAGCATGGGCGGCACGCGCTTCTTCGTCTCGCTCAACGAGCGGCCGCTGAACCTGCGCGCGCTGCCCGATACGACGAACAAGCAGGCGGTGATCGACATCGTGCAGGACGTGCTGCACCAGAAGCTGGGCAAGGACGTGGAGCTGCAGGTGGAGTTCGTCAGCCCCGACGATCTGCGGTTGTTCAATGGCGAGCTGAAGCTGGAGGAGCTGCCGCGCTCCTGGGCGCACTACGCACTGACCCTGGAGCCGGTGAACCCGCCGGTGCTGGTCACGCAGATCCGCATCGGCGAGAGCGAATGGCTGTACATCGCCAGCCTGATGCCGGCGCCCTACGTCACCCTGGAGCCCGAAGGCCTGCCGCCGCAGCAGATCATCTCCATCGCCTTCACCAGTCTGCTGTTGCTGCTGTTCACCGGCTTGCTGGTGCACTGGCAGAGCCGCCCGCTCAAGCGCCTCGCCCGCGCCGCCCGCGACATTGCCCTGGGCGGCCAGGACCAGCCGCTGGAGGAGAACGGGGCGAGCGAACTGGTGGAAGTCTCACGGGCTTTCAACACCATGCGCGAGCGCATCGACCGCTACGTCAACGAGCGTGGCCAGCTGTTCAGCGGTATCTCCCACGACCTGCGCACGCCGATCACCCGCTTGCGCCTGCGGGTCGAATTGCTGGAAGACGAGCCGGCGCGGGACAAGTTCAGCCACGACCTCGACGAACTGGAACTGCTGGTGAAGGGCGCGCTGCAATGCGTGAAGGACACCGACATCCACGAGAATATCGAGCCGGTAGACCTCAACCAGCTGCTGCAGTACATCGCCGGTCCCTACCTCGCCGATGGCCGGGTTCAGGTCATCGGCGCGGCGCGCGGGACCCTTCCCCGCCCGACGCCGCCACCGTG
>OGQD01000963.1_pt1 | contig 19792 bp, 18 predicted proteins | sample 1553091 | NCBI WGS metagenome assembly OGQD01 (sample SAMEA2580290, study PRJEB22360) | human gut metagenome | biome: human gut; feature: human-associated habitat; material: faeces | place: Denmark | collected 2008/2010
CCGCCGACTACGTCAGTGCGTCGGGCGAAGTGCGGGAGATCACCCTGGGCGACGGCTCGCGCCTGACCCTGGACGCCGACAGCGCCGTCGCGGTTTCCCTGGACGGTGAACAACGCCGCGTCGACCTGCTGCGCGGTGCTGCGTCCTTTGCCGTGAAACATCTGCCCAAACCCTTCGTGGTGCGCGCCGGAGAGGGTGAAGCGCGGGTGCTGGGCACCGAGTTCGAAGTCCGTCGCCAGGGCGAGCAGACCCGCGTCACGGTCGCCGAAGGCCGCGTCTCGGTGCGTGGCAGCCATGCCGCCGGCATGCCGGAAGTGGTGCTGGGCGCTGGCGAACGGGTCGGCATCGACGGCACGCGGCTCGGTGATGCGCAGCCCGCCGATGCCCAGGCCGCGTTGGCCTGGCGCCAGGGCTGGCTGACCTTCTACCGCGCGCCGCTGGGCGAGGTGCTGGAGCGCCTGGGCACTTACTACCCGGGCCGCATCGTGCTGCTGGACAGCGAGCTGGCGCAGCGCCGGGTCAGCGGCAGTTTCCGCAGCACCGACCCTCAGGCGGCGCTGGATTCCCTGCAGGCGGTGGTGGGCTTCCATCAGCAGCCTCTGCTCGGTCGCTTCGTGCTGATCCGCTGAGGGCGAAGATTTTTTCGAAAAAGGGGTGAGGTACTGCGGCGGCTGCTCCGTGTAGTGATCATGAATGCGATTTATTCGCATGTGTAGTCCGACCTTCGAGCAAGAGGCCCCGATGATCCCGCTGCGCCGCGCTGTTCCCGAGCTATCCCTGAAACCCCTTGCCGCCGTTGTGCTGGGCGCTGCCCTGGTCGCCGCGCAGGCTCCCTCCGCGTGGGCCGGGAATGCCGCCGCCGGCGCTGCCCTGCAGGCGCGCTTTGGTTTCGCCATTGCGGCTCAACCCTTGCCCCAGGCGCTGAGCGAGTTCAGCCGGGTGACCGGCCTCAGTGTGGTCTACACCGACGAGGCGCCGTACGACCTCAAAGCCCCGGCGGTCTCCGGCCAGCTCAGTGCCAACGACGCGCTGAATCGCCTGCTGGCGGACTCCGGCTATCGCTTCCGCGCCCTCGATGGCAGCACCCTGACCCTGGAGCGCGTGCCGACCGACACCCTGAGCCTCACCGACACCACCGTCACCGGCCAGGCGGCGTCGACCAGCTACCAACCGGCACCGGTTGCTTCCATCGGCCGCACCGACACGCCGGTGCTGGAAACCCCGCAAAGCATCGTCACTGTCCCGGCCCAGGCGCTGCGCGACCAGAAGCCGCGCAATCTTGATGACGCGCTTGGCAACATCAGCGGTATCACCCAGGCCAACACCCTCGGCGGCACCCAGGACGCGGTGATGAAGCGTGGTTTCGGCGATAACCGCGACGGTTCGATCATGCGCGACGGCCTGCCCTCGGTGCTGGGCCGCAACCTCACCGCCACCGCCGACCACGTCGAAGTGCTCAAGGGGCCGGCCTCGTTGCTGTATGGCATCCAGGACCCGGGCGGCATCGTCAACGTGGTGAGCAAGAAGCCGCAGCTGCAGCAGTACAACGCCGTCACCCTGCGTGGCTCGACCTACGCCCACGGCAAACAGGGCAGCGGCGCGCAGGTCGACACCACCGGCCCGCTGGGCGAGACCAACCTGGCCTACCGGCTGATCGTCGATCACCAGGACGAGAACTACTGGCGCAATTTCGGCCAGCAGCGCGAGACCCTCGTCGCGCCCTCGCTGGCCTGGTTCGGCGAGGACACCACGGTGAACCTCAGCTACGAGCACCGTGAGTTCAAGACGCCGTTCGACCGTGGCACCGCCATCGACCCGCGCACCAACAAGCCGCTGGATATCCCCCGTACGCGTCGCCTGGACGAGCCCTTCAACATCACTGAAGGCCGCTCCGACCTGACTCGACTGGACGTCGAGCAGCGCATCGACGATGCCTGGAAGGCGCATTTCGCCTACGGCTGGACCCGTGAGACCTACGACGACAACCAGGCCCGCGTCACCAGGGTCAACAGCAACGGCACCCTGACCCGCCGCACCGACGCCACCCGCGGCGCGGTGAGCAGCGACAGCTTCGCCACCGCCGGGCTGAACGGCGACCTGCAACTGGGCGGCTTCCGCCACGAAGTCAGCTTCGGCATCGACAGTGAGAAGCGCAAGATCTACCGCGCCGACCTGATCCGCGACACGAAGAACACCACCTTCAATTACCTCGATCCGGTCTACGGGCAGATTTCACCCGCCACGCGCGTCAGCCCGGCGGACAGCGACCAGACCGACAAGCTGCGCAGCGACTCGCTGTTCCTGCAGGACTCCTGGCACCTGGACGACCACTGGATTCTGGTCGCCGGCGGGCGCTACCAGATGTATGACCAGTACGCCGGGCGCGGCCGGCCGTTCAAGGCCAACACCGATATCAGCGGACAGAAGTGGGTACCGCGCGCCGGGGTGATCTACAAGGTCAACGACGAGATGTCGCTGTATGGCAGCTACACCCAGTCGTTCAAGCCCAACTCCACCATCGCGCCGCTGTCCACGGGCGAGGTGATCGACTCGGCGATCCAGCCGGAAGAAGCGACCTCCTGGGAGATCGGCGGCAAGCTCGACATCCCCGGCCGCGTCACCGCCAACCTGGCCTTCTTCGACATCCGCAAGCGCAACGTGATGGTCACCCAGCTCGACGCCAACGGCGACAGCCGCGTCAGCACCGCCGGCAAGGTGCGCTCCTATGGCGCGGAACTGGATGTCACCGGCCAGCTGAGCGAGCACTGGAACCTGATCGGCAGCTACGCCTGGCTGGATGCCGAGGTCACCGAAGACCCGGTGCTGGAGGGCAACCGCCTGCAGAACGTGGCCAAGGAAACCGCCTCGCTGGCGGCGGTATACGACGCGGGGTCGATCTTCGGCGGCGACAACCTGCGCCTGGGCGGCGGGCCGCGCTACGTGGGCAAGCGTGCGGGCGACCCGTCCAACTCCTTCGAATTGCCGTCCTACACCGTGACCGATGCCTTCGCCAGCTACGACACGAAGCTGGGTGGCCACAACGTCGGCTTCCAGTTCAACGTGAAGAACCTGTTCGACCGCGAGTACTACCCGTCGGCGGCGAACAACCTCTACGTCGCCGTGGGCGAGCCGCGGCAGTTCGAGGTTTCGACCACTGTGGAGTTCTGAAGCTGAGCCCGGATGCTCCTGCAGGAGGGGTGGAGCGCAGCGATACCCATGCTGTCTGCAGCGCAATCGATGGGTATCGCTGCGCTCCACGCCATCCTACGCAGAGCTTGGTGTTTGGAGCGGGGCCTACATCTCCACCACGATCCGTCCTTCGATCTGCCCGGCGCGCATGCGGTCGAGGATGGCGTTGATGTCATCCAGCTTGCCGGCGGCGACGGTGGCTTTCACCAGGCCTTCGCCGGCGAAGGCCAGGGCTTCCTGCAGGTCCGCGCGGGTGCCGACGATGGAACCGGTGATGTGCAGGCCCTTGAGCACCACGTCGAAGATCGGCGTGGGGAAGTCGCCCGGCGGCAGGCCGACCAGCGACACGGTACCGCCGCGGCGGGCCATGCCGATGCCCTGGCCGAAGGCGCTGTTGGACACGGCGGTGACGACCACGCCGTGGGCGCCGCCGATATCACGCTGCACCACTTCGACCGGGTCCTCTTTCTTGGCATTGACGGTCAGGCTGGCGCCGAGCTTGCGCGCCAACTCCAGCTTGGCGTCATCCACGTCCACTGCCACCACGTGCAGGCCCATGGCCTTGGCGTACTGCACGGCGACGTGGCCCAGGCCGCCGATGCCGGAAATGGCCACCCACTGGCCGGGACGTGCCTCGGTTTCCTTCAGCGCCTTGTACACGGTGACGCCCGCGCAGAGGATCGGCGCAATCTCGGTAAAGCCGACATTCTTCGGCAGGATGCCGACATAGTTCGGGTCCGCCAGCACGTATTCGGCGTAGCCGCCGTTTACCGAGTAGCCGGTGTTCTGCTGGCTTTCGCAAAGGGTTTCCCAGCCGGTCAGGCAGTGCTCGCAGCAACCGCAGGCGGTGTACAGCCAGGGCACGCCGACGCGGTCGCCTTCCTTCACGCGGGTGACGCCAGTGCCGACCGCGGCGACGAAGCCGACGCCTTCATGGCCGGGGATGAACGGCAGGCTCGGCTTCACCGGCCAGTCACCTTCGGCGGCGTGCAGGTCGGTGTGGCAGACGCCGGAGGCCTCGATCTTCACCAGGATCTGCCCGGGGCCGGGCAGCGGGACTTTGACTTCCTCGATCCGCAGCGGCTCGCCAAAGGCGTGGACGACAGCGGCTTTCATGGTCGTGGGCAGGGTCGTGGACATTGCACTCGCTCCTTGAAGGATGAGGGACCTGCCCCGTCCGGGACAGGAACGTGTCAGAAGAGTCTGAGCCCCTGAGCCTAGGCCATCTTGAGCTGAGGCAAGCTTTTCCGAAGTCTCTTCGGAGGTCGTTGCAGGCATCTTCGATGCAGGAATGACGAAATCGGGACCAACGGTCATGCCCAGTGCACTCCGTCGTGCCCTTTGCGGTATACTGCGCCGCCTTCAAGCCGGCACTGCCCGCCGGTTTGGCCACGTACAAGCCACGCCCTCACGGAGTCGTGGCTTGTTGGTTTCTGACGCGCCCAAGAGCGCACTTGAGAGAGGCACGACGATGAGCGCACTGGTTGGCGTGATCATGGGTTCCAAATCCGACTGGAGCACCCTGAGCCACACCGCAGACATGCTGGACAAGCTCGGCATTCCGTATGAAGTGAAGGTGGTGTCCGCCCACCGTACTCCGGACCTGCTGTTCCAGTACGCCGAAGAGGCCGATGGTCGCGGCATCGAAGTGATCATCGCCGGTGCCGGCGGCGCCGCCCACCTGCCGGGCATGTGCGCCGCCAAGACCCACCTGCCGGTGCTCGGTGTGCCGGTGCAGTCCTCCATGCTCTCGGGCGTCGATTCGCTGCTGTCCATCGTGCAGATGCCCGCGGGCGTCCCGGTCGCCACCCTGGCCATCGGCAAGGCCGGCGCCACCAACGCCGCCCTGCTGTCCGCCAGCATTCTGGGCGCCAAGTACCCGAAATACCACGAGGCGCTGAAGCAGTTCCGCGCCACCCAGACCGAGACGGTGCTGGACAATCCCGATCCGCGCGAGGCCTGAGCAGAACCATGAAGATCGGTGTCATCGGTGGCGGCCAGCTGGGCCGCATGCTGTCCCTGGCGGGCACCCCGCTGGGCATGAACTTCGCCTTCCTCGACCCGGCGCCGGACGCCTGCGCGCAAGCCCTGGGCGAGCACATCCGTGCTGACTACAGCGACCAGGACCACCTGCGCCAACTGGCCGACCAGGTCGACCTGGTGACCTTCGAGTTCGAGAGCGTCCCGGCCGAGACCGTGGCCTTCCTCTCGCAGTTCGTGCCGGTCTATCCGAACGCCGAGTCGCTGCGCATCGCCCGCGACCGCTGGTTCGAGAAGTCCATGTTCAAGGACCTGGGGATTCCGACCCCGGCCTTCGCCGACGTGCAGTCCCAGGCCGACCTCGACGCCGCGGTGGCCAGCATCGGCCTGCCGGCGGTGATGAAGACCCGCACCCTGGGCTACGACGGCAAGGGCCAGAAGGTCCTGCGCAAGGCCGAGGACGTCATTGGCGCCTTCGCCGAACTGGGCAGCGTGCCCTGCATCCTCGAAGGCTTCGTGCCCTTCACCGGCGAAGTGTCGCTGGTGGCGGTGCGTGCCCGTGATGGCGAGACGCGCTTCTACCCGCTGGTGCACAACACCCACGAGAACGGCATCCTGCGCCTGTCCGTGGCGAGCACCGACCATCCCCTGCAGCAGCTGGCCGAGGACTACGTCGGCCGCGTGCTCGACAAGCTGGCCTATGTCGGTGTGATGGCATTCGAGTTCTTCGAGGTCGACGGCGGCCTGAAGGCCAACGAGATCGCTCCGCGCGTGCACAACTCCGGGCACTGGACGATCGAAGGCTCCGAGTGCAGCCAGTTCGAGAACCACGTGCGCGCCATCGCCGGCCTGCCGCTGGGCTCCACGGCGAAAGTGGGCGAGAGCGCCATGCTCAATTTCATCGGCGAAGTGCCGCCGGTGGCCGAGGTGCTGAACATCGCCGACTGCCACCTGCACCACTACGGCAAGGCCTTCAAGGCCGGGCGCAAGGTGGGCCACGCCACCCTGCGCAGCACTGACCTGCCGACCCTGAAGGCGCGTATCGCCGAGGTCGAGGCGTTGATCGCCAGGGGCTGACCGTTACGGTGCTCCGAAAGAAGCCGCGTCAATCACTGGCGCGGCTTTTTTCATGCCGGTCTTCCACAACGCTGTAAGGCTGGCGAAACACCGGCAGTCGCTCTGGGGCGCGGCAAAACACGGAACGCCGACGTTTCCTACACTGTCCCATGACAAGCGCGTACTCACCGCGCTCAACCCACAAGGAGGGTTTGTCATGGGATTAATCGGAACCATCGTCATCGGCCTGATCGTCGGACTCATCGCACGCTTCCTCAAGCCCGGCGATGACAGCATGGGCTGGATCATGACCATCCTGATCGGCATCGGCGGCTCGCTGTTGGCCACCTATGGCGGCCAGGCGCTGGGCATCTACGCGGCCGGCCAGGCGGCAGGCTTCATCGGCGCGGTGATCGGCGCCATCGTGCTGCTGGTCATTTACGGCCTGATCAAGAAGAATTGACGGTGAATTCCGGCCCTCTCCCACCAGGGGGAGGGCGCTGGAGGAATATCCCGCCTGTGCCCGACCGGGCCTCTCGAGTCCACGATGCGCCGACCATTGCTCGCCTGCTGCCTGATTCTGCTGACTTCCCTGGCGTCCGCCGCCGAACTCCCGGAAACCGACTGGCTGTCCCTGATGCCGCCCAGTGACCGCAAGGCGCTGGAAAACATGCCGGAAATCACCCACAACGGCCCCGAGGCCAATGGCACCTTCACCAACAAGGGCGGGCTCAAGCAGTCCGACAAGAAGCTGCCGCAGGTGATGTACTCGACCAAAACCGTTGCCGCGCTCAATGGCAAGGCGCTGCGTCTGGGCGGCTACCCGGTGCCGCTGGAGAACGACGCCAAGGGGCGTGTCACCGAATTCTTCCTGGTGCCTTACCCAGGCGCCTGCATCCATGTGCCGCCGCCGCCGCCGAACCAGATCGTGCTGGTGCGCTACCCCAAGGGCATCCGGATCGACGATATCTACAACCCGATCTGGGTCAGCGGCACGCTGAAGGTCGAAAAGGTCAGCAATGACCTGGCCGATGCGGCCTACGCCATCGACGACGCCAAGGTGCGGCCGGTGGAGGAGAGCGATCTGTAGGGTATTGCCCTCGTAGGAGCAACGGTCTTCTTCAGATAAGTCCGTGCCAGTGCCTTCCCTCACCCCAGCCCTCTCCCTTTGGGAGAGGGTTAGGGTGAGGGCCGCCCCAAGCGCAGAAGCATCTCGTAGGAGACTCCGTCCGCGATTGGCGTCCGGCCCGATGCGGACCGATCGCAGACGGAGTCCGCTCCTACGTATTGTCATACCGCTGAGGCATCAGCCCTCCAGCGGTTTGCCCCAGATTTCCACCGTCATCGTTTCGCTGCGTCCCGGCGCCACGCTCATCACGTCGTCCCAGACCCGCGCGGTTTCGATGCACAGCATCTGCTGCCAGGCATCGTCGGGGAACTGTGACAGGCGCGCAGCCTTGTCGATCCAGGGGTTCCACACCACCGCCGAGCGCGAACCGCTGGCCTTGATGTGGATGTCGCGCTCCCAGGCCGGGTCGCGGATCACCAGCGGCTTCTCCACGTCCAGGTAGATGCGGTCGGTTTCCCCGGCAATGCGCACTACGCCGTGTTGCTCGCGTAGCTCCCAGTTTTCCAGCGTTTCGACATAGCGGCAGCCCTGCAGCCCCTCGATGCTGGCCTGGCGCGCGTCGCCTACGGCGAAGTAGGTGTGCAGGGCCTGGCTGATCGGCAACGACGCGGTGCCCAGGTTGTGGGTGGTCATTTCCAGCGTCAGGTGTTCGCCGAAACGCATCACCAGCTCCAGCCGTGCGGAGTGGGCCCAGCCCGGCAGACCGTTGCGCGCGTCGAAGCTGAAGTGCACGGAAAGCTGGCCCAGCTCGTCGGCGATATCGTCCAGCTGCCAGTCCAGCGCTCGCACCAGGCCGTGGGCGGGGGGCTTGTCGCCCTGGTAGGCGGTACGGATTTCCACCGGGTTGCGCTCCAGGTTGCCGAACCAGGGCCAGCAGACGGGCGCGCCGCCGCGCAGCGACTGGCCATGGCGGTACTCCGCGGTGTCGCTCAGCCATACCAGCGGCGGTTGCTCGTGGGGCTGGTAGCTCAGCAGTTGCGCGCCCTGCTGGGCAATCAGGGCTTCACCATAAGCGGTATGGATGCGCCAACAGGGCAGCTCATCGATCTGCACCTGTTCGACGCGGGGAGTCTGGATGTCGCTGCTCATGGTGGTCTCCGGGACTGCGCTGCGAAAGTTTCAGTATCACCGATCCTTCGCGGCGCAGGCAGTTCCCGGAGAATGAAAAGATCAGCGCAGGCGCAGCTCTGCCAGGTGTGCGCGCTGTCGCCCTTCGCCGTCGAAGTTGGACGCACCCAGCCAAGCCTCGAAGGCCTGCTCGCAGCGCGGCCACTCGCTGTCGATGATGGAGAACCAGGCGGTGTCGCGGTTGCGGTCCTTGACTACCGTAGCCTGGCGGAAAGTGCCCTCGAAGACGAAGCCCAGGCGCTCGGCGGCGCGCATGGAGCGGGCGTTGAGCGCGTTGCACTTCCATTCCAGGCGGCGGTAGCCCATCTCGAAGGCCCACTTGGCCAGCAGGTACACGGCCTCGGTGGAGGCCGGCGAGCGCTGCATCACGCGGCCGTAGGCAATGTGGCCGATTTCGATGCTGCCGTCCTTGGGGAAGATCCGCAGGTAGCTGAGCAGGCCGACAGCGCGGCCGTTCGTACGGTCGATCACGGCGAAGAACAGCGGGTCATTGCTCGCCGCGTTGCCCGCCAGCCAGGCATCGAACGGCGCGCGTTCGGGGAAGGGCCCGTAGGGCAGGTAGTCCCACAGGAGCGGGTCGGAATCCGGACCTTGCAGCGCTAGCCACAGGTCATCGCCGTGGCGGGCGACGTCCAGCGGCACGAGGTTGATGCTGCGGCCGGTCAGGGTGCGGCGTTCGGGGCTGGCGGCGGGGTGCCAGTTCAGCAGGGGTTGGTCGTTCATGGGCGCTCCGGCTCAGAGAATCTTGCGGTACTGGACGAACCCGGAGCGGTCGGCGATCCGGTCGTAGAGGAACATGGCGTCGGTGTTGCTCTCGTGGGTCAGCCAGTGCACCCGCGAGGCGCCGTTGGCGCGGGCGTCGGCGTAGACGTGTTCGATCAACTGCGCGCCGATGCCGCCGCCGCGCTGACCTTCAGCGACGTACAGGTCCTGCAGGTAGACGTAGTCGCCCTGGGTCCAGCAGGAGCGGTGGTAGATGAAGTGCACCAGGCCGATGGCCTCGCCGTCGCGCCAGGCGAGGGCCGCGTGCATCGGCTCGGCCGCATCGAGGAAACGCTGCCAGGTGACCGCGCTGGTGGCCTCATCGATGGTGGTCTTGTAGAAGCGCTGGTAGCCCTGCCAGAGCGGCAGCCAGGCGGCGTGATCATCGGTGGTGATCGGGCGAATCTCGACAGCGGAAGACATGGTGACGGCCTTGTGTGCGTTGGAATGCTTCCAGCCTAGGCGCTGAATTGGTTCTGCTAAAGAGCCATTCATGATCAAATCAAAGGAACCATTGCCGCTGCCCTGGAAGCTGCCCCATGAGTGTTCCGCTGCCTTTCAACCCGTCCGGTATTCGCCTCGATCCCGCGCGCCCGCTGGGGCTGCAGTTGTTCCAGGCGCTGCGTGAGCGGATTCTCGATGGCCGCCTCGCGGCGCGTTCGCGATTGCCGGCCAGCCGCGACCTGGCGGCATCGCTGAATGTTTCCCGCAATACCGTGGTGCGCGCCTACGAGCAGCTCTACGCCGAGGGCTATATCGAGGGGCGTACTGGCGATGGAACCTATGTGGCCGAACGGGTGCAGCCCTCTGTTGATACGGTGCGCAACGAAACGCGCAGCCCCGACGCACCGTCGCTGGAGCGCCTCGCGCGCCATCATCTGCCGCTGCCGCCCACCGGTGCGCCGCGCGCTTTCCGGGTCGGTGTGCCGGCCTTCGATCTCTTTCCCTTCGATACCTGGGCGCGTCTGCAGGCGCGCTTCTGGCGCGATCCGCCGCTGGACTGCCTGGGCTACGGCGACCCGGCCGGCGAGCAGCGCCTGCGCGAACTGGTCGCCGCCTACCTGCGCAGTACCCGCGGCCTGCACTGCGACGCCGGGCAGATCATCATCACCAGCGGTGCCCAGCAGGGCATCGCGCTGTGCGCGCAGGTACTGCTGGCCGAGGGTGACGGCGCAGCCATCGAGAACCCCGGCTACCGCGCCGCCGGGCATGCGTTCGCCACAGCGGGTGCGCATCTGCATGGCGTTGCGGTGGACGCGGACGGTCTGCGTACCGACCAACTGGAGCAATTGCCGGATTGCCGGCTGGTCTACGTCACGCCTTCGCACCAGTACCCCACCGGCGTAACGCTCTCGCTGGCGCGCCGTCTGGAGTTGCTGGAATGGGCAGAGCGCAGCAACGGCTGGATCGTCGAAGACGACTACGACGGCGAGTACCGCTACAGCGGCACGCCACTGATGCCGCTGGCGGCGTTGGATCGCCATGACCGTGTGCTCTACGTCGGCACCTTCTGCAAGATCGCCTTCCCCGCGCTGCGTCTGGGCTATCTCGTCGTGCCGCCGGCGCTGGCGCAGGCCTTTGCCCGCCGCCGGGCGCTGGATGTACGTCATTCCGAAGTCGGCACCCAGCGGGTGATGGCCGACTTCATCGCCGAAGGGCACTTCCAGCGGCATGTCCGTCGTATGCGCCGGGCCGCTCGCAGCCGCCGTGACGCGCTGCTGCGTGGCTGGCCGGAGGTCGCCGGCTGTGCAGCGATGCCGACGGTGGACGCCGGCCTGCACCTGTGCGTGCGGGTCGATAACCGCGAGCGAGAGTTGGAATTGGTGCGGCGCGCGGCGTCCGTCGGCGTGGAGGTAAATGCCCTGAGCGATTACTGGCTGCCAGAGTCCACCGAGCCGGAAGACCAGCGTGCCGGACTGGTGCTGGGCTTCGCGGCGGTGCCGGAGGCGCGGATCGCCGAGGCGCTCAAGGCCCTGCGCAAGGCCTGGGCGTAGGGCGAATGACCGTTCACGGTTATCCGCCGTCCGGCCCCTGGCACGGCGGTTTTGGCGGATAACGCTTGAGGCGTTATGCGCCCGAAGTCGTGTCCTGATACCTGGTTATTTCCTTAGCTGACTTACGAAGTTGGCGGGAGGCACTACGCTCCCTAGACTGTCGCCCCTCTCGAAAAACCCGGAGCCGCCATGAGCCTCGCCTTGTCCACCGTCCCCGAGCGCAAGTCCAGCGCGCTCTGGATTGCCTTCCTTCTGTTGCTGGCCGGCGCGCTGTTCCTCGCCCAGGCGGTAAGCGGGCGCCAGGCACTGTTGTTCCTGGTCGGCGGTGCGCTGGGGCTGACCCTTTACCACGCAGCGTTTGGTTTCACCTCCGCCTGGCGCGTGTTCATCCGTGAACGGCGTGGCGCCGGCTTGCGCGCACAGATGGTGATGCTGGCCATCGCGGTGCTGCTGTTCTTCCCGGCGCTTGCGGCCGGTACGCTGTTCGGCGAGCCAGTGAAGGGGCTGGTGTCGCCGGCCGGCACGTCGGTGATCGCCGGCGCCTTCCTCTTCGGTATCGGCATGCAGCTGGGCGGCGGCTGCGCTTCCGGCACGCTGTTCACCGTGGGCGGTGGTAATGCGCGGATGCTGGTGACCTTGCTGTTCTTCATCCTCGGTTCGGTGATCGCCACCCACCACATCGGCTGGTGGTTCGCCCTGCCGTCGTTGCCGCCGACCTCGATCGTCCAGTCCCTTGGTCTGTTCCCCGCGCTGATACTGAGCCTGGCGCTGTTTGCCGGCATTGCAGCCGTCAGCGTCGTGCTGGAGCGTCGTCGCCATGGCGTGCTGGAGCTGATAGCGAGCAATGGCGAGCACGGTGCCGGTCGCTTCCTGCGCGGTCCCTGGCCGCTGGTGTGGGGCGCCGTGGCACTGGCTTTGCTGAACTTCGCGACCCTGGCGCTGGCCGGGCGTCCGTGGGGCGTCACTTCGGCTTTCGCCCTGTGGGGCGCGAAGGCGTTCGAAAGCCTGGGGATAGCCGTCGACCAATGGGCGTTCTGGCAGGCCGACGCCAACGCCAAGGCGCTGGCTGCGCCGGTCTGGCAGGACGTCACCAGCGTCATGGACTTCGGCATCATGATCGGCGCATTGCTGGCCGCCGGCCTCGCCGGTCGCTTCGCACCGAGCCTGAAGATTCCCGCTCGCTCGCTGGTCGCGGCAGTGATCGGCGGCCTGCTGCTGGGCTACGGCGCACGCCTGGCCTACGGCTGCAATATCGGCGCGTACTTCAGCGGCATCGCCTCCGGCAGTCTGCATGGCTGGTTGTGGCTGGTCGCGGCGTTCTTCGGCAATACCGTGGGGGTGCGCCTGCGGCCGATCTTCTTCCCCGCCGAGCGCGTGGAAGAGCGCCTGACCGGCTGCTGAGTCAGGCCGGGCGGGGCGTTTCGCGCTCTGCCCAGTAGGTCTGCCTGTGGCCGCGCGCCTGGTAGTCCCGCACCAGGGTTTCGGCCTCGGCGCGGGTCAGCTGGCGGCGCATGACGAAGCGGTTGCCGTTGTCGTCCAGGCGCAGCAGGCACCAGTCCCGCTCATCAGGCATTGAAGGTCGATGTCTTGCGCAGGCGCAGCGCGAGCAGGATCAGCAGGACGCCAAAGAACACCGAATAGGCGCCGATCACCCAGGCCACTGCAATCGCCCCGGCCCCCGGGTTACCGATCATCAATACGCCGAACAGCACTGATACCGCGCCGGAAAGCCCCAGCCACCACTCGTTCTGCAGCGCTTTGCGCAGACGGATGGCGGCGATGATCTGCAGCACGCCCATCACCAGTGCCCAGCCGGCGATCAGCATCAGCAGGCCCAGCGCGGTCAGCTGTGGCCAGAAGAAGGCGACCAGCCCGGCAGCAATCCCCAGCACTCCCACCAGCACTAGCGGCCACAAGGGCCGGCCGGATTCGCGCATCTGCGCGGCGGCGATCAGGGTGAAGAGTCCGTCGACGAAGGCGTAGGCGCCGAAGAACAGCACCATCACCGTCAGCACGATGCCTGGCCAGACCATGGCGAGGATGCCGAACAGCAGGGCGGCGACGCCGCGCAGGGCGATCCATTTCCAGTGGCGGCCCAGGGCTTGCCAGAGTGGGTGTTGCGGCATGGCGGCGTTCCTCGCGAGGGGTATGACTGAAACCATAGTCGTTGGCGCGCGGCGCAGGTCCTGACGTAGGGCAAAAGAAAGCCCGGCAGGGGCCGGGCTGTGAAGTGCCCGTCGCAACGGGCAGGTGCCGTCAGGCGACGTCACCGGGGAGAGCGGCTACGACACATCCGGTGCGGATTCTGCGATCCTTGCGGGTTGGAGTGTGGCGTAGCGATGAACGGTACGGGCCCCGCCATGCGGGCGCCTGGGGGTGTTGATGCAACGCAGCATATTCTTAGTTGATTGAGCGTTCAATAAAAAACGAATAGACTGGCCCACAGTATCGCCGGACGGCACAGGTACGCCCGGCGAAGAGGAGATTGAAAAATGCCCAAGGTCGGTATGCAGCCGATTCGCCGCTCCCAGCTGATCCACGCGACCCTCGAGGCGGTGGACCAGGTGGGCATGAGCGACGCCAGCATCGCCCTGATCGCCCGCCTGGCGGGGGTTTCCAACGGCATCATCAGCCACTACTTCCAGGACAAGAACGGGCTGCTGGAAGCGACGATGCGACATTTGATGTCGGCATTGAGCAAGGCCGTCGCCGAGCGCCGCGCTACCTTGCGCAACGACGAACCGCGTTCGCATCTGCGCGCCATCATCGCGGGCAACTTCGACAGCTCCCAGGTCAACGGCCCGGCCATGAAGACCTGGTTGGCGTTCTGGGCCAGCAGCATGCATCAGCCGCAGCTGCGTCGCCTGCAACGGATCAATGACCACCGGCTGTATTCCAACCTGTGCAGCCAGTTCCGCCGCGAATTGCCGCTGGCCCAGGCCCGCAGCGCCGCTCGCGGGCTGGCCGCGCTGATCGACGGCCTCTGGCTGCGGGGCGCGCTTTCGGGCGACGCCTTCGACACCGAGCAGGCGTTGGCAATTGCCAACGACTACCTCGACCAACAACTGGCCAAGCGCCCCGGGTAGCGGGCGCAGCCTTGCGCTGACACCGACAAGAGAGGACCACCGCACCATGGCTCGATTCGAAGTACAGAAGCTCTACATTGGCGGTCGCTACGTGGAAGCCACCAGCGGCGCCACCTTCGAAACCATCAATCCGGCCAACGGTGAAGTCCTCGCCCAGGTACAACGCGCCTCGAAGGAAGACGTCGAGCGCGCCGTGCAGAGCGCGGTGGAAGGGCAGAAAGTCTGGGCGGCGATGACTGCCATGCAGCGCTCGCGCATCCTGCGCCGCGCCGTGGACATCCTCCGCGAACGCAACGACGAGTTGGCCGAACTGGAGACCCTCGACACCGGCAAGCCACTGGCCGAGACCCGCTTCGTCGACATCGTCACCGGCGCCGACGTGCTGGAGTACTACGCCGGCCTGGTGCCCGCCATCGAAGGCGAGCAGATCCCACTGCGCGAGACCAGCTTCGTCTACACCCGCCGCGAGCCATTGGGCGTGGTCGCCGGTATCGGCGCCTGGAACTACCCGATCCAGATCGCCCTGTGGAAATCCGCGCCGGCCCTGGCCGCCGGTAACGCGATGATCTTCAAGCCCAGCGAAGTCACCCCGCTTTCGGTGCTCAAGCTCGCCGAGATCTACACCGAGGCCGGCCTGCCCGATGGCGTGTTCAACGTGCTCACCGGCAGCGGCCGCGAAGTCGGCCAGTGGCTGACCGAGCATCCCGCCATCGAGAAGATTTCCTTCACCGGCGGCACCTCCACCGGCAAGAAGGTCATGGCCAGCGCTTCCAGCTCCTCGCTCAAGGAAGTCACCATGGAGCTGGGCGGCAAGTCGCCGCTGATCATCTTCGAGGACGCCAACCTCGACCGCGCCGCCGACATTGCCGTCATGGCCAACTTCTTCAGCTCCGGCCAGGTGTGCACCAACGGTACCCGGGTGTTCATCCCGCGCAACCTGCAGGCGCGCTTCGAGGCGAAGGTGCTGGAACGCGTGAAGCGCATTCGCCTGGGCAACCCGCAGGACGAAAACACCAACTTCGGCCCGTTGGTGAGCTTTCCACACATGGAGAGCGTGCTCTCCTATATAGAGTCCGGCAAAGAACAGAAGGCCCGCCTGCTGTGCGGTGGCGAGCGCGTCACCCAGGGCGAGTTCGGCAAGGGCGCGTATGTCGCCCCGACCGTGTTCACCGACTGCCGTGACGACATGACCATCGTCCGCGAGGAAATCTTCGGGCCGGTCATGAGCATCCTCGTCTACGACAGCGAAGACGAGGCCATCCGCCGCGCCAACGACACCGAGTACGGCCTCGCCGCTGGCGTCGTCACCCAGGACCTGGCCCGCGCGCACCGGGCGATTCACCGACTGGAAGCAGGCATCTGCTGGATCAACACCTGGGGCGAGTCGCCGGCCGAGATGCCGGTTGGCGGATACAAGCAATCGGGGGTCGGTCGTGAGAACGGCCTGACCACCCTGGCTCACTACACTCGCATCAAATCCGTACAGGTAGAGCTGGGCGACTACACCTCGGTGTTCTGATCGCCGCGATCGAGCCATGAAAGGCCGGTCGCAGGCTTGACTCCCTGACCACCGGCCATTCCCCACACGCAGACACCGGCGCGCACGCGTCGCGGGCGGTGTCATGCCTGAAAAAGAGGAAGGCCTGCATGTCCCAGGAATACGACTACATCATCATCGGCGCCGGTTCTGCCGGTAACGTACTGGCCACCCGCCTGACCGAAGACGCCGACGTCAGCGTCCTGCTGCTCGAAGCCGGCGGCCCGGACTACCGCGCCGACTTCCGCACGCAGATGCCCGCCGCGCTGGCCTACCCGCTGCAGGGCCGCCGCTACAACTGGGCGTACCTGACCGATCCGGAACCGTACATGAACAACCGCCGCATGGAATGCGGGCGCGGCAAGGGCCTGGGCGGCTCGTCGCTGATCAACGGCATGTGCTACATCCGCGGCAATGCCATGGACTTCGACGGCTGGGCACAGGAGAAGGGCCTGGAAGACTGGACTTACCTCGACTGCCTTCCGTATTTCCGCAAGGCCGAGACGCGCGACATCGGCCCCAACGACTACCACGGCGGCAACGGCCCGGTGAGCGTCACCACGCCCAAGGCTGGCAACAATCCGCTGTTCCACGCCATGGTCGAGGCCGGCGTGCAGGCCGGTTACCCGCGTACCGAGGATCTCAACGGTTATCAGCAGGAAGGCTTCGGTCCGATGGACCGTACCGTTACCCCGCAGGGCCGGCGCGCCAGCACCGCCCGTGGTTACCTGGACCAGGCTCGCGAGCGCCCCAACCTGACCATCGTCACCCATGCACTGACGGACCGCATCCTGTTCAGCGGCAAGCGCGCCATTGGCGCGACCTATCTGCATGGCGATGACAACGCGCTGAAGGAAGTCCGTGCACGCCGCGAAGTGCTGGTCTGCTCTGGCGCCATCGCTTCCCCACAACTGCTGCAGCGCTCCGGCGTCGGCCCGTCCGCCTTGCTGCGCGACCTGGGCATCGAGGTCGTGCACGACCTGCCCGGTGTCGGCCAGAACCTCCAGGACCATCTGGAGATGTACCTGCAGTACGCCTGCAAGCAGCCGGTGTCGCTGTACCCGGCGCTGCAATGGTGGAACCAGCCGCAGATCGGCGCGCAGTGGATGTTCCTCGGTACGGGGCTGGGCGCGAGCAACCAGTTCGAGGCCGGCGGTTTCATCCGCAGCCGTCCGGAATTCGAGTGGCCGAACATCCAGTACCACTTCCTGCCGGTGGCGATTAACTACAACGGCAGCAACGCGGTGAGCGAGCACGGCTTCCAGGCCCATGTCGGTTCCATGCGCTCGCCCAGTCGCGGACGAATCAACCTGACCTCGCGCGACCCGCGCAAGCACCCGAGCATCCTGTTCAACTACATGTCCTGCGAACAGGATTGGCAGGAGTTCCGCGACGGTATCCGTCTCACTCGCGAGATCATGAACCAGCCGGCGCTCGACCCTTATCGCGGCCGCGAAATCAGCCCGGGCCTGGACAAGCAGAGCGACGCCGACCTGGATGCCTTCATTCGCGAGCATGCGGAAACCGCGTTCCACCCGTCCTGCTCCTGCAAGATGGGCGAGGACGACATGGCGGTGGTCGATGGGGAAGGCCGCGTGCACGGCATGGAAGGGTTGCGGGTGATCGATGCGTCGATCATGCCGCTGATCATTACCGGCAACCTCAACGCCACCACCATCATGATGGCCGAGAAGCTCGCCGATAAGGTGCGCGGCCGTCCGGCACTGCCCCGCAGTACCGCCGACTACTACAAGGCCAACGGTGCTCCGGTGCGCGGCAAACCGCTACGCTGATTCCGTAAAGCGGAGACGAAAACGCCGGCGAGAGAGCCGGCGTTTTCAGTTTTCAGCCACGACGCGGAGGAACCGGACGGGTACGGCCGCTGCCGTCGATGGCGACGAAGACGAACACCGCCTCGGTGACCTTGCGCCACTCGCTGGACAGCGGGTCGTCGCTCCAAACCTCGACCAGCATGCGGATCGAGCTGCGGCCCACTTCCAGGGTCTGTGTATAGAAGGAGAGCTGCGCGCCGACAGCGACCGGGACCAGGAACGCCATACGGTCGATGGCTACCGTGGCTACGCGGCCTCCGGCAATGCGGCTGGACATGGCGGTACCGGCGAGATCCATCTGCGCCACCAGCCAGCCCCCGAAGATGTCGCCGAAGCCGTTGGTTTCGCGTGGCAGGGCGGTGATCTGCAAGGCCAGGTCGCCCTGCGGGATGGGGTCTTCTTGTTCAAGCTCGATCATAGGTAAGGGCCTCGTGCCCCCGGCGTACTCATGGTGAGGTTGTGGAAAAACTCTCCCAAGACACCTGCCGGTGCAAGGCCTTGGGGCAGCTTTTGATCGGCCCGGCTGCATTATATAGAAGCAGGGCCCTGTGCGACGACCGCAGGACTTCGAGATTTTCCCGCGGGCGCGGCCGCTGTGTCGTCTTCGCGCAATTTGCTATGGTGCGGCACCTGCGGCTGCCGGCCGCAGCCACCTTGCCTGCAGAGATAAAAAGCACCATGCCTTCTGTGAACGCTCCTGCCGCGCCCGCGTCACGTCCGTTGACCCGCAGCGACTACAAGACTCTCTCCTTGTCCGCCCTGGGCGGCGCCCTGGAGTTCTACGACTTCATCATCTTCGTCTTCTTCGCCACCGTGGTCGGCAAACTGTTCTTCCCCGCCGACATGCCCGAGTGGCTACGCCAGTTGCAGACTTTCGGCCTGTTCGCCGCCGGCTACCTGGCCCGCCCGCTGGGCGGCGTGGTCATGGCGCACTTCGGCGACCTGCTGGGCCGCAAGAAGATGTTCACCCTCAGCATCTTCCTCATGGCCGTGCCCACACTGATCATGGGCCTGCTGCCGACCTACGAGCAGATCGGCATCTGGGCGCCACTGGCGCTTCTGCTGCTGCGCGTCATCCAGGGCGCTGCCATTGGTGGAGAAGTGCCGGGGGCCTGGGTATTCGTCGCCGAGCACGTACCGCATCGCCATGTCGGCTATGCCTGCGGCACGCTCACGTCGGGTCTGACTGCGGGCATCCTTATCGGTTCGCTGGTTGCGACCCTGATCAACAGTGTCTTCAGCGCGGAAGAAGTCCATGGCTACGCTTGGCGGATTCCATTCCTGCTGGGCGGCATCTTCGGTCTCTTTTCCGTCTACCTGCGCCGCTGGCTGCACGAGACGCCGGTGTTCGCCGAACTGCAACTGCGCAAGCAACTGGCCGAGGAAGTGCCGCTGGGTGTGGTCGTGCGTGAACATCGCCCGGCGGTGGTGCTGTCCATGCTGCTGACCTGGGTGCTGTCTGCCGGCATCGTGGTGGTGATCCTGATGACCCCGTCGGTACTGCAGACCATTTACGGCTTCGATGCGGCGACCGCGCTGAAGGCCAACAGCGTGGCCATCGTCTGCCTGAGCGTCGGTTGCATCCTGGCCGGTCGCCTTGCCGACCGTTTCGGCGCGGGGCGCACCTTTATAGTTGGAAGCATCCTGCTGGGCGTAGTGTCCTGGGCCTTCTATACCAGCTTGAAGGCGCATCCGGACTGGTTGTTCCCGCTGTATGCGATTACCGGTCTGTGCGTCGGCGTCATTGGCGCAGTGCCTTATGTGATGGTCAACGCCTTCCCGCCGGTGGTCCGTTTCACCGGTCTGTCCTTCTCGTACAACCTGGCGTACGCCATCTTCGGTGGCCTAACCCCGATGGTCGTAGCGCTACTAATGAAGGAGGATCCGCTGGGCCCGGCTTATTATGTGGTGGCGCTGTGCTTGGTCGGCCTGTTGGTAGGTGTCTACCTGCTGCGCCAAGAGCGCCGTCTGCCAGGGCAGGCGATGGCGATAAACTGATCGACCGGACAGTTTTTTGCAGAAAGTTTAAATTAGTCGTTGACGGCCAATTTAAACTCCCTATAATGCGCACCACTCCCAGCGGCGAAGCGCTGAAAGAA
>OGQD01000966.1_pt1 | contig 19774 bp, 16 predicted proteins | sample 1553091 | NCBI WGS metagenome assembly OGQD01 (sample SAMEA2580290, study PRJEB22360) | human gut metagenome | biome: human gut; feature: human-associated habitat; material: faeces | place: Denmark | collected 2008/2010
TGCCGAGCAGTGGCGGCAGATCGGCAAAGCTCGAGGGCTCGCCATCGGTGACGACGAGCGGCAGATAGGCCGGCGTCTGGCGCAGGGCATCTTCCAGCACGCGGTCGCTTTCCGGGCGGAAGCGGTCGGGTTCGCTGAAGATCAGGTCGAAAATGATGGCGCGTGGCTGCTGGCGGGCGAGAAAAGCCAGGAATTCGCCGTGTATGGCGCGCGGCCACGGCCAGTTGCCGGCGAGTTCGAGCATTTCCGGGTGATCCAGGCTGGCCTGGTCGATGTCGATCAGAACGATGTCCGCCGGTGGCGTGCGCGCGGGCACGGCGCGGCGCATGAGAACGTCTCCCAGGCGCACGTCCAGGTCGTGCCAGGGCTGCACGTGGGCCAGCGTGCCCAGCCACAGCAGCGCGCTGACGAACAGGAAAGGCAGGAAGGCACCGTGGGGGGCTGGTTTGGCGGCGTGCATGCGGGTGGGGTGGCGCTGTGACATCGTATTATGCCCGCGCGGCTCTGATTTGTGCCGCCCGTCTGGCGGCGGATCAGTCGTTCGGAATGGGTTCTTCGGCCAGGCAATAACGGCTGCGCCCGGCGGCTTTGGCGCGGTACATGGCGGCGTCGGCCTGGCGGAAGATGTCGGTTTCGCTGTCATTGGCGGTGAACACCACCAGCCCGATGGAGGTGCTGCAATGGTGTTCCAGGGTTTCGCTGCCCTGCTCCAGTTGCAGGCGGTAGCGTTCGGCGAGGCTGACCAGCACCTTCTGTGCGACGCGCTCGGCCTGCTGGCAGGCGGTTGCGTGTTCGTTGCTCAGGCCGTCGGCGAGGATGACGAATTCGTCGCCGCCAAAACGTCCGACGGTGTCGCTTTCGCGCACGCAGGTCAGCAGGCGGTGGGCCACGTCCTGCAGCAGGAGGTCGCCCAGCGCGTGGCCGTGGCGGTCGTTGAGCGGCTTGAAATTGTCCAGGTCGAGAAAGAGCAGGGCACCGTAGCCGCCTTCCCGACGCAGGCGGCGCAACTGGCGGTCCAGGCGATCGTGTAGGAGGCGGCGGTTGGGCAACTGGGTGAGCGGGTCGAGAAAAGCCATGCGCCGGTTTTCTTTTTCCAGGCGCAGCCGTTCGCTGATGTCGATGGCCAGCGAAATATTGCACGCCGTGCCGCCGGGGGGCTCCGGAATCCGGGCGTTGCGCCATTCGCAGGTAATGGTGCGGCCGTCGCGGGTCAGGTTGTTGTTGATGCTGTGTGGCAGGTCGCCGTGTTGCAGGTGATCCAGATTGTCGAGCGACAGGCCTTGTTCATCGGGAGCCAGCATGAAATCGATGAAGCGGCGGCCTTTGACTTCTTCCGGGGTCCAGCCGAACAGCTTGGTGGCTTCGCGGTTCCAGTCGAGCACGGTAAAGTCGTCGGCCCACAGCACGCCGGCAGCGGGGTTGGTGTCGAACATGACGCGGTAGCGCGCTTCGCTGTCGCTTTTTTCAGCCAGCGCTTTGGCGAGTTTGCGGTTACCACGATAAACGAAAGCCACCAGCAGGCCCGCCAGCACGAAGGCCACGGTGACGGCGAACAATATCCGGGAGAGGTTTTTCCAATCGATTTCGCGTGAGGCCTGGTAAAAAAAGCCATCGAGCGGGCGCTGCTCCCGTACCAGACCAAAGCGTTGATAGACATCGACGATGCGTTGCCAGCGTCCGGGGTTGGTGTGCCCGATTTCGATCATCCCGTGCTGAATCAGTCCGCTCAGGGCTTTGGCTTCGAAAGCCAGGTGAGCGCGGGATTTTTGTTCGGTGTTGTAGCGATCCAGGATCAGGTCGATGATTTCGTCCGGATGTTCCAGGGCGTATTGCCAACCGCGCAGGGAAGCCTCGCGGAAAGCCTCGACCAGTCCGGGCTTGCCCTCGAGCAGCGCTTGGCGGGTGAAGAGAAGATCGCCGTAGAAATCGATGCCATAGCTTTGTGGTTTGAGGCTGGTATAAGGCACATCCCGTTGTTCCAGCAGATAAGGCTCGTTTGAAACATAACCGTTGAAAGCTTCGATCCGCCCGGCCAGGAAATCTTCCAGGTGGCGCGAGGTTGCCGATAGATCCAGTTTGTCCAGGGCAATGCCTTCGTCGATGAACATGGCCTTCAATTCGGCATCCTGGTGCCCCACCATCAGCGCGATGCGCCCGCCCCTGGCCAGATCGGCAAGACGGCGGTTGTATCCGCGGGCGATCAGGGTGCTGGGCGAGTGCTGGAAAATATTGGCCAGCATCACCACTGGCGCGCCGTTGAGGTAATCGAGCACCAGGCTGGAGAGGCCGACGCCGAAATCGCTGCGGCCGGTGACGACTTCCGCCACTGCATCCACGCCCGGGCCGCCCTCCTTGAGGGTGACGCGCAGCCCCGCGTCGCGGTAATAACCCTGCTGGATAGCGGCGTAGTAACCGGCAAACTGGAATTGATGCCGCCAGCGCAACTGCAGGCTGACTTCGGTTTCGGCCCACGCCGGACCGGCGCCCGTCAGCCAGATGAGGCTGCAGCAAAGAAGGAAGAAAAAACGGCCAGAACGGCCGTATGGACTCTGTGCGAAGGGCATGCCCGCTGTTTTATGAGGTATGGGTGGAGCGGGTGATGGGAACAGCACCCAGCACCCAACAAATTGATTTATAAATGGTTACTCCTGTTCAGAGAGCAGGAATGGACCACATTTTGTACCAGTTTCGCTCTCACTGGCAAGTTCTAGCCACATGCTTTGGATTTCGCTATCATGGACAAAGATTAATTTTTTTGACTTTAATAGCGAACATGCCTCGCAAGCCACCCATTGTCTTTCCACAGGAGCAACGCCTGCTCTCCGAACTGGGTGAACGGCTGCGCCTTGCTCGCAAGAGGCGCAAGCTGAGCAACGCGGTGGTGGCGCAACGTGCGGGGATTTCGAGGACCACCGTGTACAAGGTCGAGGCTGGGGATCCGGGCGCTACCCTGGGGGCCTATGTCCGGGTGCTGGCCGTGCTGGGCCTCGAAGGTGATCTCAATCTGCTGGCCGCCGACGATCGGATCGGGCGCAAGCTGCAGGATTTGGCGCTGGAGCCGTCACCCGACGCCAGGCGCCGAAAGGTCAACCCTTCGCCGGCCCAGAATCGTGAGGGGTCTGCATGAGCAAGCAGGACAACGTCCTGGAGGTCTGGCTGGACGATGACCTTGGCCCTCCTTGCCTGGTCGGCACGCTGGCTCATGACCGTGGCCAGATTCGCTTCCACTATGAACGAGACTGGCTCAAGGACCCTCGTGCCTTTGCGCTGGACCCCGATCTCTCCCTGGACGAGCACCCCTTTTTTCCGAAGCCGGAGATGGGCAACTTCGGCATCTTCCTGGACTCATCGCCTGATCGCTGGGGCCAAACGCTCATGAAGCGCCGCGAGGCGCTGCAGGCCAAGGACGAAAAGCGGCCGCCCCGAACGCTCTACGCCTGGGACTTCCTCATCGGTGTGCAGGACCAGACCCGCCAGGGCGCATTGCGCTTTCGTCGGCCGGGTACGGAAACCTTCCTCGGTGACGAGAAGATGGCGGCGCCTCCGGTGACGACCTTGCGTGAACTGGAAGCAGTCGCCTATCAACTCAGCAGCCGGCGCATCGACGACCTCGATGCCCTGCGCAGATGGTTGGCGGTGCTTGTCGCGCCGGGTGCCTCGTTGGGAGGGGCCAGGCCGAAGGCCAACTTCACGGAGGCCGATGGCTCGCTCTGGATCGCCAAGTTCCCCGCCCGTGATGATGACCGGGATGTTGGGGCTTGGGAGTACACGGTTCACCAACTGGCCCGGAAAGCTGGCGTGGATGTACCACCGGCGAGGCTGATCAGGCTAGGCAACGACTTTCACACCTTCTGCGTGCAAAGGTTCGATCGCGCACATGGTGCGAGGCGCTTCTATGCTTCGGCGATGACGCTACTGCGCAAGACGCAGAGCGAGGGAACGAGCTACCTGGAACTGGCCCAGTTCATCCGCGCCCAGGGCGATGCGGAGCATGCAGACGCAGACCTGGCACAACTATTCCGTCGCGTGGCATTCAACGTCGCGGTCGGCAACCGCGATGATCATCTGCGTAATCACGGCTTCGCGCTTGGCAAGACAGGGTGGCGACTCGCGCCGGCGTTTGATGTCAATCCGAACATCGACAAAGCGGAGCATGTCCTGAACATCGACGATGTCGACAACCGGCCGAGCCTGGAGACGGTTCTCGGCACGGCGGCGTTCTACGGGCTTGGCGACGGCCCTGCTCGGCAGATAGTGAAGGAAGTGGCGGCAGCGGTCGATGGGTGGCACGATGCAGCGCGCAGGGCCGGCATCTCAGGCGCCGACATTGACCTGACGGCAGGTGCTTTCTCGGCTCATGCGGAGCTTCGTACGCAGTAGGGTAGATGGATGCCAGCACTGTGCTGCGCTGGAGGCAGAGAACCCGCTTCCACATCTGCGAATCCTGACTCTCATGCCGTAGATGGGAGACGTCCAAGCGCCGCAATTGGTTAACCGAGGGGGCACCGAGCTTGATTAGATCTTGTTCTGTTCTTCACCCAATGGGTGAAATTCTCGACACAAGATAATCAAAACTCCCGGATAGAGGGGCTGTTTCCGTCAGTATGAGCGAGGCCGCGAGCTACCTGGGACTGGCACAGTTCATCCAGGCCCAAGGCGGCGTAGAGCGTGCAAATGCAGACTTGGCGCAGCTATTTCGTGGCCTGGCATTCAACGTTGCGGTCGACGACCGGGATGGCATCGCAGGCGGCAACATTGACCAGCGGCGGGCGCCTTCTCAGCCCATGCAGAATTTCGTACGGTTGCCGGCCGGTGCGAGAGCTTGTCCACGTCAGAGCCTAACGTCGCCCTTGCCCTCTCTCTGGATTAGCGCTGTGGCTGCCATGCGCCCACATGGCCTGAACCGCACTCTCGAAAAACAGTTCATCGCGAAGAGTGGCTACTTGACCACTCCAGCCACACACCCGCCTTCGGGCAAGCGAAACGCGCCGGTCCGGATCCCAAAGCCGGGTCAGAGGAGGTTTCCGCGGCCAGAGTCGACTGGCCGCGATTCGGCACGAAGCGCGGGGGCGCAGCCCGCGAGCCCAACAGTGGAACACCGGGACGGCATTGGTTTAGTTGGTCGCTATTCCACAGGGGTAAGCACCGAACCACGGTCTAAACTCGGCACCAATTCGACATACAGAGCTTTTCGCCCCACGATAACAACGAGCATTGGCCGCTTGTCCCGCCGCTTCGCTGATAAGCGGCTCCATTCCGATCTATCGAGACCAGAAGGATGAGGATGGTCTTCCGGATGGGTGTGCCATTCGTAAGCGCCCGGCGACCCCAGGTTGATTTCTGACTCAGGCGGCGGACTCGGGCTGCCAGCGATGTGGTAGCAACTCGCCGATCTGACTATTGGGCTGAGTCGGTAGGCGATACAGGATGTCCTTCAGGTAGAGGAAGGGATCGTGGCCGTTGAGCTTGGCGGACTGGATCAGGCTCATGCTAGCGGCAGCCCGCTGGCCGGCGCGCAGGCTGCCGGCGAATAGCCAGTTCTTCCGGCCTGTAGCAATGGGCCGGATACGGTTCTCGATCCAGTTGTTGTCGATCGGCACCTGACCGTCGTCGATGTAATGAACGAGCGCCGTCCAGCGTTTGAGGCTGTAATCAATCGTCTTGGCCATCGATGATCCGTTGGGCACCTGCAGTCGGTGCCGGGTCAGCCAATCGTGGAATGTATCCAGAATCGGTTTGGCTTGCGCTTGGCGGATTTGTCGCCGTTTGTCCGGGCTCAGTTCGGCAACCTCCCGCTCCACCTGATAGAGCCTCTGAATGTAGACCAGTGCCTGTTCGGCGACCTGGCTCTGGTTGTTGGCGTGCAGGTCGAAGAATTTGCGGCGCGCATGGGCCATGCAACCGGCTTCGGTCACGCCGTCGGCAATCAGCGCCTTGTAGCCCGCGTAGTCGTCGCAGACGAGCGTGCCGCGCCAGGTGTCGAGGAATTCCTGGGCATGCTTACCGGCCCGGCTGTCGGCAAAGTCGTAAATGACCGCCTTGACCGGCTCGAAGGCGCCGATGCTGTAGGACCACAAATAGGCCCGATGCATCTTTCCCTTGCCGGGGTCGAGCATCGCCACCGGGGTTTCGTCGGCATGCAGAACCGGGTAGGTCAGCATCTCGGTCTTCAGGGCATCGACCAGGGGTTGCAGGGTGGCGCCCATCCGGCCGAAGATGCCCTCCTGACGATACAGCGGCAGGTGATCCAGGTACTTGGCGATCAGCACATGCGCGAGCAGGCCGCTGGTCGGGATGCCCTTGTCGATCACATGCGCAGGCACCGGGGCCTGCACCAGGGTTTCGCATTGGGCACAGGCCCACTTGCCGCGAATGTGGCGTTCGACCGTAAAGACGCCTGGCGTGTAGTCCAGCTTCTCGGCGATGTCTTCGCCAATCCGCTTCATCTGGCAGCCGCAGGTACAGGTGCTCGAGTCCGGTTCGTGGTGAATCTCGGTACGCGGCAGTTCCGGCGGCAAGGGCTGGCGCTTGGCCTGGCCCTTCGGTTTCGATTCGGAAAGCTGGGCGAGTTCTTCGGTGATCGCCGCCATGTCGGCAGCGAGGGTTTCCTCGAACAACTGGCCCTGTTCCGCCGGCAGGCGTTCGGCTTTGATGCCGAGGTCGTGGCGCTTGTAGTACGCCACTTCATGCGTCAGCTTGTCGATTTTGACCTTGCGCCAGTTGAGTTCCCGATCATTGCGTGTGATGACTTCCGCTTGCTGGCGAACCAGTTCGCGCAGTTCGTCGGCGGTCAGTTGATCGAGGTTGGCGGGCAAGGTCATGACCGACATCATGCCGCCAGCAAGGCGAACTGACTATCGTGGACTTCCCCAATGGTGGACCGTCATAAAACCCGGATCACCCCGCCATCGGCCAGGCGTTCCCACGGCAGGCCGAGAATCAGCGCATCGAATTGCCCCCGGGTAAGGGCGACGCTGCCATCGCCCGCTCGAAATTGAAACCGCCCCTGATTCAGTCGCCGGTTGGCCAGCCAGACACCGTAGCCATCATGCACCAGCACCTTCAGGCGGGTACCGCGTCGGTTGGCAAAGAGATAGGCGTGGTGCGGCTGCGCTTCACCGAAGGTCCGCACGACCTGAGCCAGGATCGTTTCCGTTCCGGCTCGCATGTCGAGCGGCCGGGTTGAGAGCCACAAGGCATCGACCCGGATCATCGCAGCCAGTCGCGCAACCAGGCGGCACAATCGCCGGCGGCCTGATGCGGCCACTCGAGCCTGATCACCGTAGTGCCTCGCCGGATCTCGATCCGGATGTCGCGCGATGGCGGTTCGGCCGGTGCTAGCGGCAACGGCATGAACGCCGGAGGGCCTCCTCGACGGGCACCGCCAAGCGTCGGCTGGGCGGTTCAATACCGCGATCCCGCAACCAGCGTCGAACCAGGTTGGCATTGACGCCGTTGGCCAGGGCAATCCCGGCTACCGAGGCGCCAGGCTCGCAGCAGGCTTCCAGCACCGCCTGCTTGAACTCCTCCGGATGATGCCGCCGCCGACCAATCGGCTTCTGTATTTCCATTGATAGTGTCCTCCATTCCTTTTAAGGGGACACGATCTTCGCGGTCTATCAGAGCAATTTATAGATGGGTTTCCCGGGGGCTTACAATTTGTTTTCCAAAAGGACGTAGCTTAGGCTCAAATCGACGGGGCCAAACGAGCCAAGAGGCAAGCAAAAACGCGCCAAGTACAAAGTGAATATCGTTGTTGATGCTCGAATCGAGAAGGGCGGTCGGTAACCAACAGAACCGCCGCTCGGAATAACGACGCACGGACAGCAACTCGGCCTGAGCCGCCATTCATGGGATCCACTGATTCTGGCAGCAATGCGTAGGTAAGTAGGCCTTTGATGGCCCGTCATGCAGATGATGTTAGAAGTTCTGCGATCTCGATCGCTATTTCGTCAATTGTGTGTGTCGCAGTGCTACGAGCGACTTTGTCGGCAAGCGATGGACTGAAATCGACAACTTGCTGCTTTGTGATGTTGTGCCATATGGGAAGAAGGACCTGATCACCTGACACAACTCTAGTAACAATGCCGTCGAGCTCGTAGTTAGTCCAACCCTTCTTGATGAACGATGGGGAGAGGACCACCAACCCTACGCGACTATTTGCAAGGCCCCTGTCAATTTTCTGCCGAAGGCTATCTCCGATCCGAAGAGTCATTTCGTCGTACCAAACATTCAGACCGTGCTGCATCAGTGCATTAGCGAGCGGGCGAACGAATTCATCCTTATCTTCTGAGGCGTGTGAAATGAATACGTCGTGCGTCTCTCCTCCGGACTCTGCGGGTTTGGGGACGTCGTTACGCACCAAGCTAGGCAATTCAGATAGTGGTCGCTCTTGGATTTCCGGCAACAGCCCGGGGAGGACTCGTACTGAAGCATTTGTGCTGCCACGTAATCCCTGCATATCAACTACCACATACCAATGGCCCGAGCTTGGTATTTGTAGGCGAACTGGGGATCGTTTTGCCAGACCACCAATAAAACGATGCGCTCGCCCATTTCTGTAGTTTGAAAACTCAGAACTCGTGAGCAAGCGGACGTTAGCACCGCTGGTAAGAGTCACCTCGACAATCTCGCCGCGTTTTAGGCTACCCAAATCGTACTTAAGAAAGTTCACGCTACACCTCCGTTTTTATTGGTGTTACGTTCAAGTTCCAGCTGGTCGCAGGGTTGGGCACTAGGAGGCAGGCTGAGATTTCCGTTATCGGGATGCTTACTCAACGACCAGTTGGGCATCTCCAGCCTGACAGCTTGGTTAATACATAGTGGACTGTGGCCAGGTTGAACTCACGATATGCCATAGCGTTGAATGCCGGCCGGTTTGGTTTTTCGTTGCCGACTGTATTCACCGCTGGGATCGGGAGGAGGGTCAAACATTAGCGAGAACATATCAATCTCGAATACCGAGATCGATATCTGCTCGCTTCCGTGTGAATGGACAATTTGTCGATGATGAGGGAGTTTGAATGGTGCCTTGGCTGCGCTTCCCCCAAACTCACCTGTGTTCACGAGAACGACGTGTTGGTACATATGATAGTGCAAAGCATCAATCATGTTGTCGAACGTCGTAATATCGTTGTTCAGGGCTGCAATCAAGAACGCATCGGAATGATCGCGTAAATCCGCAGTCAGTCGCATGTCTGTTGCGTCATAGCATATGGCACCCGAAAGCCTATAACCACGTTCGAGATGCGGGAGCGTGCCGGCGAGCTCGATCAGCAGTTGATATGGACGCCAGGGTGATGAGATGCCTGTCTCCAGCTTGGTTAGGTTCCATTTACCCTGCCATCTCTTAATCCATCGCAGGCCGCCATGACTTGTGTGGTACGGAATAAGCCAAAGGGCCCTATTGATCAATTTGTTCTCGTGCTGGTGAAAAACAATGCCGGCGAAGACCATGGCTTTAGTCTTGGCAGATAAGGCTTCCAACAGATCGATATCGTCTTGGTGAACGGTAAGCTCGGGAAAGACGATCAGATTCGCCGTGGCCTTTACTTCACGATCGTTTGCAAACTCCATAGCTTCAAGTTTTTTGAGCGCAAGGTTGCAGAGATCGGTGAGATGCCCGCGGTGTTTTTCGCGGTAGCCCTTGTCGTTCAGTTCTGCTCCATAATTCTTGAAATCGCTCCTCTTGGGCAGAAGTGACTGTACTGTCACCACGCGTAGCACATAGTTGGTATCAGCCGGTGGCATGACGCGCTGCACGTACAGGGGCATATCCGAGGCGACGCCATACAGGCGGAGTTGATGCTCAAGGCGGCCTTCCAATATTGGTTTGAGTGTGGCTAGGGATAGATCGGCTGGCCACTGTTCCTCCCAACTCTCGGTATCAAGACCCGGCCATTGCAACAAGATAAACAGCAATTCCGTTATCCAGCCGGACATCGGTGCTGCTTCACCCACGAGTGTCTCGGGTGAATGCATCATGCCCATACGCCGCTTATACCAACTGCTTTTGAGTCCCATGTAGGCATCACTGATGTCCTGACGAAAGAGCATCTGGCTAGCGGTGAAATCGCAGTTTCCAATGGCGCATGCCCTGAGCAAGCAACCTAGGGCGTAGAGAAATCGTCCGTCCCCTTCTTCTGGTATCCACGGAGCAGGTGCATAGCGCGGGTCGGCGTTCGTTTGCTGGATAAGCTGTGAAGCTTCTACAGTAAGTGGTGTGCTAAGGGGACCTTGAATGCTTTTCCAGTTCGGGCATGAAACGGTAAGAATTTGGGGTAATAGCAAGATACTGGTCCCCGCCTGGAGGTTCTCGACAACCGCAATGGCGAGCTTGATAAGTGCATTTTCATGAATAAATGGGTTGGCAGGAGATTGAATAACCGCTGCCAATAGATATCTACCTTGCCAATCGGCAGGGTTCTCGGGAAGGCTTGGTGAGCTAAGCCCAAGGGATTCACTGATAGCCTTTGCTGCTGAATCAAGTGAGGGTTTGGTGCGTTGGAAGTAATCCACCAGACCTTGGAATAGATCAGGATTGTTCACTGCAATGGTTTCCAAAGCCTGATTTCTAGCGCGTACTCCAAAGCTTTCGAGCCAAGCGCTCAACGACGTGATAACGGGTGATGTATCTTCAAGCATTTGCCATGCTACTAAAGCAGCAGGTATAACGACGTTGGGCGCACCCGACGCATGTCCTAGCGAAATCGACATGACTTGGGAAAGCATTTCATTATGTTCGAAATCGAGTCCACCGCCAGCCGGCGCTTGGCCAACCAAAAGTAGTCCGGCCTGCTGCTTTAAATACCAAGGCAAGGCCGGTCTTTGGATAAGCTGATGGACTCGCTCGTAGAGGTATGCGTAGTAACCATTCAAATCCGCTGCCTCCGGGAGGTCTGCGGCTACTGTTCTCCGAAGATCGGTAACAGAAAGGCGACAAATCTCGGCAAGGCAATAGCTCGCGATACATCGTTCCCGTAATGGGGTTTCATCCGACAATTTCTCCACAAGCGGATCCCACACGGTACTCAGCAGCATCGGGGAAGGAAAAAGTTGAAGGCCTTTCTTCAGCAATAAAGTTAGCGCAGGGTTTCTAGCCCAACTTGCGACAAAACGCCTTGCGACAGCCTCTTGGGTCGTATCGAGAGCTTCCCGCTCACTGCGGTTTGCCAACCGACGCTTGGCCTTCAGCACCTTCGCCCAGCGGTTTGCGGCAAAGCGTAATACCGTGTCTTCTCGAACATCCAAGGTGACTTGGTGCACGGTCGCGAGTGGATGTGGGCATGTCGCCAGTGGTAACTTGGCGCTGTCATCCAGGGCGACTTCTGCTCGCAAGAAGAGGCTATCGAGGGAGTTTTCGACGTGGATTAGTGAATCGAGATCCATGGGGCCGCTAGTAATGGCCTGAAGGCGACTCATCTGACTTGAGATGTCGCTGTCTTCACCGGACAACCGGATCAGTTTTGTCTTGTCGGGATTAAATTTGAGGCTGCCGCCTGGAGGAAGTAGCAGTCCTAGCATCGTGACAATCGTTTGCTTGATTGCCTCCAGCGTCTCACTGTCCGCATTTTCATCCACCGAAATCACTAACCGCAAATCATCCACATAGCGACAGTAGTCGTGGATGCTGAAGCTGTTGAAATTGGATCCGGCCAAGGCTCGGCAGGCTGCATCGAAGTCAAGCAGATATACATTTGCGAAGAAACCGCTTGCTACCAATCCCTGAGGTAATCCGCTGTTGCTGAGCGGGATCTTCAAGCATGGATTTAGTTTCGAGTCCTGACGGTTCCATCTCCAACTTGAGAAACAGCTATTTACAGCATTCCAAAACCCCTCTGTCTCCTCTCTACGCAAGCCGTGGTATCCGTCCACAACCTCTCTGAGCTTCAACAGGAGTCCCGTGCGGTCGATCGAGTCGTAGAAGGCAGACATATCTAGCTGCACTTCATAGATTGCACGTGGCGCGGCGAAAAAGGCTTGAAAGACCTCTAGGCTCTTCGCTGCACCCGCCGTTCGCTTTAGGAAACGCTGATAGTCTTGGAAATACTTGCTATACGTGGTGCTGCTTCCCCAGCCGAATCGTGCTCGCCCTTCGTCCCAAGAGCAGAAAAGGCGATTACCAAAGCTCGATACATTGGTGCCATCCGTTGGGCCTTGCGCAGTTTCAACCGCATCGGCCATACACATCATCATCGCCGTCGCAACGGTCTGATCTTTGATCGTAAGATGGGCTAAAGGACGAAGTGGCTCACTTAACTGTGTGCGCCTTCGCTTCGCTGACAATTTCGTCTGCGTTTTTGCTGGTCGCCACTCCCAATGGCCATTCCGCTTCTCAAACGTCCATACGTCTGTCTTCGGGGCGGGTACCAGGCGCATCGGCTTTGATTGATAGCGTTGAGCCGCAAGTTCTTTCCCCCATGCGATCAGATTAGCCTCGAGGTTGATGGCAGATGCATCCAACTCCAGCGTGTCGGCGTACCAGTTATGCGAACGGATATAGCTGTGGCTCTTCTTCCAAGCCTGAGCTAGAACAACGGGGTCAGACAGATAATCGAGTGTCGGTTTGAGCTGCTTATACTTATCTTTCATTAGGCTCATCAGGCAGATCCTTTGCGTTGCCCCACAATTTGATGATTAGTGTCTCACATGTCAGGAGCAATTTGGCTGCAGTGAGTCGCCCCTGCATTCGTAGACAATTTGGAGCGTCTGCTCTGAGACCGAAATCAGACGAATAGTGCAAAAACTATGGACAGCAGCTTTGGCCGAGTTGCTGTCCGTGAGTCGTTATTCCGAGCGGCGGTTCTGTTGGTTACCGACCGCCCTTCTCGATTCAAGCATCAACAACGATATTCACTTTGTACTTGGCGCGCTTTTGCTTGCTCTTGGCTCGTTTGGCCCCGCCGATTTGAGCCTAAGCTACGTCCTTTTGGAAAACCAATTTCAATAGTGGTACAAAAAGCCAACACAACCATGTTCAGCGATGATGGTCACGAGCGGCAGACTGGATGATCACGTCGTCGGACTTGGTGATGACGAAGGCTGGAATACGCAACTTGATCGCGTGGAAGGAGTCTCCGATAGTCCCTGTAGATGCACGATCAGATGTCGGCTTGCAACCTCTACCGCGCCCAGTTCCAGCAAGTCCAGCCGGTTCGCCCAATCCTGCATCATCACGCGTCGCTGCTCCACATACTGCGCATGGTTGTAGGTGGCTCTGATGCGATTCGGATCTGCATGTGACAGCTGAGCATCCACCCATGCCTTGGGATAGCCGATCTCATTCAAGGCTGTCGACATCGTTGCTCGCAACCCATGCCCGGTCAGCCGACCATCGAAGCCCATGCGTTTCAGGGCGAAGTTGACGGTGTTCTCGCTCATGCGATCCGTCAGCCGCAGCGCGCTTGGGAAGAGATATTTTTGAGCAGGTTTGAAGTCGTTCAGCGACTGCTTGACGATCTCCTGCGCGTGGCTCGACAAGGGCACGATGTAGGGTGGTATGTCATTCACACGCTTACGCTGTTTACGGGTCAGCGTCATGCGCTGTTTGAGTGACGCCGCAGGGATGCTCCATAGCCCTCGCTCCAGATCGAACTGGGCCGGTGTGGCCAGTCGCAGTTCGCCTGTACGTACTCCAGTGAGCAACAGCAAGCGAACGGCCAATTGCGTCACCTGTCTTCCCTGGTAGGTACGCAAAAGTCGCAAGAACGAAGGGATTTCCTCCATTCGCAGAAACGGATTGTGCTGAACCGGCGGCAAGGGGACCGCGACCACATGTAGATCTTGCGCCGGGTTGTTCTCCATGTCCGGCACGATCACCATGGCATACCCGAACAACTGCCGGAACCAGGTGCGCACCTTTTCGGCCACCGACAAAGAGCCGCGTTTCTCGATCCGCTCAATCACCTCCAGCAAATGATACCGCGTGATCTCGTAGATGGTCATTCTCCGTAGCAGTGGGATGACGTCCTTCTTGAATACCCGCCGGATTTGCTCCAACGTGCTCTGCCGTCCTTCTTCCAATGCCAGCATTCGGTAAGCAAGCCATCTTTCGTATACCGCGATGAAGGTGTACTCACCAGCCAATCGAGCGGCCTGCTGCTTCTGCTTGCGGGCGATTCTGGGATTGATACCCTTGGCGATCAACGCCCGCGCTTCGTCTCGCATGGCTCGCGCATCGCGCAGACCCAATTCGGGGTATGTACCCAAGGACATCCTTGATCGATTACCCAGCCAGTTGTATCGGAAGTGCCAAGCCTTACTGCCCTTGGCTGAGACAAACAACGACAACCCATCGTAATCACCAAGGTTGTAGACCTTGCCCGTTGCCTTTGCATTCCGGATATGCAGATCGGTGAGCGCCATTCTCGAACTCCAAATCCCGAATTAGACGGGACAGGAGCCATAGCCGCTTCAGGACCGCTCCTCGAGAGCAACAATGCGGTACGTCGAGTACCGCATTGTTGGGCCAAAAGATGTACCTGTTTGGATAGGCTGTAGGCAGATTTCACTGGATGCCAACAAAGCCTAGAAGAGAAATCCCTTAATATTTCAAGATATTAGGAACTTCCCAAAGTCACACGCCGAGTGTGGAGCGTTACTTGGAGCGGGTGATGGGAATCGAACCCACGTATGCAGCTTGGGAAGCTGCCGTTCTACCATTGAACTACACCCGCCCGGGTGCGTGCGGGCGTGATTCTATGCCGGGCCTTGGTTTTTTTCCAAGGATTTCAGATTTTTGCAGCCAGTTTCCGGTATTGGCCGCTGTGGAAGATGAGCGGTTCGCTGGCGGTGTGGGCAAAGTGTTCGACGCGGCCGATGAAAATCGTGTGGTCGCCGCTCAGGTGGCTGGTTTCGTTGGCGACGACGAAATGCGCGCAGCAATCGGCCAGCACCGGTGCACCACCGGCGGCAGGCGTCCATTGCAGGCCGGCAAAACGGTCGACCGGCCAAGTGGCGAAGCGGTTGGATAAATCTTCCTGCGCCAGCGACAGGATGTTGATTGCGTGGTGGCGGGCGGCCTGGAAAGCGGCGAGATTGTGGGAGCGGTTGTCCAGGCACCAGAGCACCAGCGGCGGGGTGAGCGATACGGCGGAGAAGGAATTGACCGTCAGGCCGATGGGTTCTCCGTCCGGATCGATTGCCGTGACCACCGCAATGCCGGTGGCAAACTGACCCAGCGCCTGGCGCAGGGCGCGGGCGTCGATTTCGGCAGCGACAGGGTTTGCGGGGGAAGGCGGGGCGCAATGGCTCATGGGCAGCACAGGCAAGGGGCGAAAACCGCGTATTATCCTTCTTCGTTTTCCTCAAGTCGAATCAGAATTGTCCGAGACAGATTTCTTCGCGCCCGCCATCGTGGCCTGGCAGCGTCAGGCAGGGCGGCGTGGCCTGCCCTGGCAGAACACGCAGGACTCTTACCGCATCTGGCTGTCCGAAATCATGTTGCAGCAAACCCAGGTGGCGACGGTTATTCCTTATTACCAGCGTTTTCTGGCGCGTTTTCCCGATCTTGCCAGCCTTGCGGCGGCTTCCCTGGATGAAGTCATCGCCCACTGGGCCGGTTTGGGCTACTACGCCCGGGCGCGCAACCTGCATCGTTGCGCGCAGGAAATCATGGCTGCGCACGGCGGCAAGTTTCCCCACACGGCGGCGCAACTGGAGACGCTGCCCGGCATTGGCCGTTCCACGGCGGCGGCAATCGCGGCCTTTGCCTGGGCCGAGCGCGCCGCCATACTCGATGGCAATGTGAAGCGGGTCTTATGTCGCGTTTTCGGTATTGCCGACGATGTGTCCAAAGCGGCTGCCGGGCGGGCGCTGTGGGCGCGGGCCGAAGGTCTGCTGCCGCCTGCCGCCGACATGGCGAGCTATACGCAGGGCTTGATGGACCTGGGGGCGACCGTATGCACGCGCCGCCAGCCCGATTGCGCCATCTGCCCCTTGTGCGCGCAGTGTGTGGCGCAGCGTGAAAACCGCCAGCATCTTTTGCCGGCGGCGCGCAGCCGGGCCAAAGCGCCCGAGCGCCGGGCCACGTTTTTTCTGGTCAGCGATGGTCGCGGCGTTTTGTTGGAACGCCGCCCGGCGCACGGCATCTGGGGCGGTTTGCTGGCGTTTCCGGAAGGCGAGGCGGCGCAGTTCCTGCCGCAGCTCGGCGTGGACGTCGTGGAGCTACGCCGGTTGCCGGCGCTACGCCATGTGTTCACCCATTTCGTGCTGCAACTCGAGCCGTTGCTCTGCCGTGTCAGCAGCCCGCCCCGACAGGCGCGGGAAGGCGGGCAATACTGGCTGCCGCTTGCCAGCGCTGCCCAGGCGGGCGTGCCGACGCCGGTGAAAAAATTGCTTGCGGCGCTGGCGGCAGAGGTGAATGGGGGTTCCCCGCCGTGTAATGAAGCTCAATCCTTGGCGGATTGATCTGCGGGCACTGTGCTTTCTGCTTTTTTTCTCGCTGCTTTGGCGGCTTTCGCTTCGGCACGGGCTTTTTTCTTGGCGACGCGGGCTTCATGCTCGGCAAGTTTGCGCTGGTGCGCGGCCTGTTGTTCGGCGTTTTTCTGGAGGCGGGCGGCGGCCTCGGCGTCTTTGTCCTGCTGTTTTGCCTGGCGCAAGCCGCTCGCTTCTTGTGCGGCTGCTTCGTTTTCTGCGGCACGCTGGGGTAATTCGGCCGTACGGTTGGTGCGGCGCTCGGTTTTTTCTGCCATGCGGGCGTCGCGTTGTTCGCTTTTGACGGCGCGCTCGATGCGGTCGGCCTCGATTTCATGCTGGCGGTTTTCGCGGCGCACCAGCAGATGCTCGTCCTCGGCTTCCTTGATGCAGGCGTTGACCTGGAATTTGTGCTGGCAGGCGGCTTTTGCACGCGCGAGTACCGCGTCGGCGGCTTCTAGCCTTTGTTTGCCTTCCGCGCGCAGGGTGGCCGCCTGAGCCAGGCGCGCGTCCCAATTGGCCGCGTCGGCTTGCGCGCCTAGCGGCATGAACAGAATGGCGCCGGTGAAGCTCAGCCCGGCAGCCAGCGATAGGGGTCGATTTGCCATGTTTCTGGATTCTCGTAAGCAATGATTCTTTCTTCGTCGTGCGTAGCCAGATCGAGCATGTAGGGCTCGATGTAGGCGCGGCGCCGGGTGTCGAAAAAGACGCAGAGGAAGGGGGTGAGCAGGTTGGTTTCGTGTTGCTCCAGCACCACGCCCAGGCGGTCGTTGCTCAGCGAAACCAGCGAACCGCTGGGGTAGATGCCCACGGCGCGGATGAAGCTATGCACGAGCGCGGCGTCGAAATGATGGGCGCTCCATTCCAGGAGCTTGCGCAAGGCCAGCGTGGGCGGAATGCCTTTGTGGTAGACCCGGTTCGAGGTGATGGCGTCATATACATCGACGATGGCCGCCATTTTCCCGTACAGGGAAAGCCCGGGCGCGCTCAGGGCATGCGGGTAGCCTGAGCCGTCGAAGCGTTCGTGGTGCTCGGCGGTGACTTGCAAGGCAATGGCGCTGATGTGCGGCGTGTCGTGCAGCACGTCCAGTCCTTCATCGACGTGGCAGCGCATGCGGGCAAATTCGGCATCGCTCAACTTGCCCGGCTTGTTGAGGATTTGTTCGGCAATGCGCGCCTTGCCGATGTCGTGCAGCAGACCGCCCAGGCCCAGTTCACGGGCGGTGTCGCGGCTCAGGTCAAGGTGGCGGGCAAAGGCGGCGAGCAGGGCGGCAACGCTGACGGAGTGCTGGAAGGTGTATTCATCGTGGCGCTTCAGGCGCAGGATGGGCAGCAGGGCATCGCGATTGGCAAAGATGGAATCGACGATGCTCTCGACCATGGGCTCGGCCTGATCCACTTCGATCTGGCGTCCCAGACGGACGTCGTGCATCAGCTTGTGCACGATGCGATTGGCTTCGCCGCGCAGCCGCCGGGCGCGCACGGCTTCCACCTGTAGTGCCGTTCGCATGGGCGGGGGCGGTGCTTCTTGCGCGATTTGCTGCAGTTGCCGATCGAGCACCGCTTCCACTTCCCGCTGGGTGGGCGCGGTGTGCGCGTCGTCGCCGCGCGCAGTATCGATATAGAGTTCGCGGATGCCGTGGCGGGCGATTTTCTCCACTGTCGCCTGCTCGCCGACATGGAAGGTATTGGTGAGGAAGGGATGATCGAGCCAGCCGCAGTTCAGATCGTGGATGAACATCCCGGGCCGTAACTGGTCGATACGGATCTTCTTGATCATGCGGGTGATTCTAGCAGCGCCCGTTATAATCCGCCGCCTCATGATCGCCTTACGCCAACTCACTTTCGCCCGCGCCGGCCGCCCTTTGGTGGTCGATGCCAGCCTGCAACTGCACGCTGGCTGGAAGGTGGGCGTGGTGGGGGCCAACGGCAGCGGCAAATCCAGCCTGTTTGCCCTGGTGGCGGGTGAATTGCACGCCGAATCCGGCGACCTCGAATTGCCGCCGAACTGGCAGATTGCCCGCGTCGCCCAGGAAACCCCCGCCCTACCGACGCTGGCGCTGGAATTCGTGCTTGATGGCGATAGCGAACTGCGCCGCGTCGAAAGCGATCTGCGCGCCGCCGAGATCAGCGGCGACGGCGAAGCCATTGGCCGCCTGCACGCTCTCTATGCCGACATCGACGGCTACACCGCCAAGGCCCGCGCCGCCGAGGTGCTGCACGGTCTGGGTTTTAGCGATGCCGATTTCAGCCGCCCCGTGGCGGATTTTTCCGGCGGCTGGCGGGTGCGCCTCAACCTCGCCCGCGCCTTGTCTTGCCGCGCCGATCTGCTGCTCCTCGACGAGCCGACCAACCACCTCGATCTCGATGCCGTGCTGTGGCTGGAAAACTGGCTGAAAACCTCGCCGGCGACGCTCTTGCTGATTTCGCACGACCGCGATTTCCTCGATGCCGTGGTCGGCCACATCATCGCCATCGACCAGCAGCGCCTGAGCCTGACCAGCGGTGGCTATTCCGATTACGAAAAAGCCAAGGCCGCGCGGCTGGCGCAGCAGCAGGCCACTTTCGCCGCGCAGCAGCGGCAGATCGCCCACCTCACCCGCTTCGTCGAACGTTTCAAAGCCAAGACGACCAAGGCGCGCCAGGCGCAGAGCCGGGTCAAGATGCTGGAACGCATGGAGGTAGTGGCGGCAGCGCACGTCGATTCGCCCTTCACCTTCAGCTTCCGCGCGCCGGACAACCTGCCCGATCCGCTTCTGGTGATCGAGGACGGCGCGGCGGGCTACGGCGAGCGCCGGATACTCTCCGACATCCGCCTCACCCTGCGCCCCGGCTGCCGCATCGGCCTGCTCGGGCGCAACGGCGCGGGCAAATCGACGCTCATCAAGCTCCTGGCTGGCACGCTGGCGCAGGCAAGCGGCGAGCGCAAGGAGGCCCGGACGCTCAACATCGGCTACTTCGCGCAGCATCAACTGGAACAGCTGCGCCCGGAAGAAAGCCCGCTCTGGCACCTGCAACACCAGGAACCGCTGACGCCGGAACAGGAATTGCGCGACTACCTGGGCGGCTTCGATTTTCGCGGCGACATGGCGACCCGCCAAGTCGGGCCGTTCTCCGGCGGTGAGAAATCGCGCCTGGCCCTGGCGCTCCTGATCCGCCGCAAACCCAATCTGCTGCTCTTGGACGAGCCGACCAATCACCTCGACCTGGAAATGCGCGAGGCGCTCACCTTCGCCCTGCAGGATTACGAAGGCGGCATGGTCGTGGTGTCGCACGACCGCCATTTGCTACGCAGTTGCAGCGACGAACTATGGCTGGGGGGGGCGGGCCGCCGCGGCCGCCTCCCCCCCGTCCGGATCGG
>OGQD01000968.1_pt1 | contig 19758 bp, 22 predicted proteins | sample 1553091 | NCBI WGS metagenome assembly OGQD01 (sample SAMEA2580290, study PRJEB22360) | human gut metagenome | biome: human gut; feature: human-associated habitat; material: faeces | place: Denmark | collected 2008/2010
AGCTTCAGCGCCCCGTCGGTCCGGCGGCGGCGCCCCCCCGTGGCGCCAGTACAGCTCTCACCGGCAGCCAGGCCGGCGCCGTGATCGGTGCCGTGGCAGGTCCGGTCGGGATTACCCTCGGCGCAATATCCGGCGCGGTCCTCGGCAGTCTCGTAGGTGGTGCCAGCGGTTGTGTCCTGGGCGCCCAACTCGGCGAGCAGTTGGACCGCCACGTCCTCGCCCACAACCTCTGCCTGGCCTGCGGTCACCGCTTCAACTTGCCAGCCTGATCAGGCTTTCTCGCTCTCCGCTTTTCGGACTCCGCCCTTCTCTCTCGCTTCACTCACTCATCCATTTTGCCGGTGCTGCGCCTTGCGCAGCGCTTATGCCGGCTCGTACCCAAAGGAAAATCCTCATGGCACATCTCATCGAGCAAATGGCCTACGTCGGCGCTGCCCCCTGGCACGGCCTGGGCAGTCGCCTATCGCCGAAACAACCCATCGAAACCTGGCAGCACGAAGCCGGTATGGACTGGCAGATCCTGGAAAGCCCCGTCCACTTCAAATCGGATTCGGTGGGCCACCTGGGCAGTATCCATTCCTTCCCCGAACAGAAGGTGCTGTTCCGCTCCGATACCAAGGCTCCCCTGTCGGTAGTCTCCAGCCGCTACCACACGGTCCAGCCTCGCGAGGTGCTGGAGTTCTACCGCGACCTCACCCAGGTCTCCGGATACGAGCTGGAAACGGCCGGTGTGCTCAAAGGCGGTCGCAAGTTCTGGGCTTTGGCCCGGACCGGCCAGGGCACCGCGATCAAGGGCAATGATCAGGTCAACGGCTACCTGCTGCTGGCCACGTCCTGCGACGGCACCCTGGCAACCACCGCCACTCCGACCACCGTTCGCGTGGTCTGCAACAACACCCTGACCATCGCCCTCGATGGCACCAGTCGCGCGATCAAGGTGCCGCACAACACCCGCTTCGATCCGAAGGCCGTCAAAAAGCAACTCGGTATCGCTGTCTCGCAATGGGACGACTTCATGTACCGCATGCGCATGTTGGCCGAGCGCAAGGTGCAGTGGCATGAGGCCCTGGGCTTCTTCATGAACGTGCTCTGCGACACCAACCCGGCCGGCAACCTTCCCGAAGTCCTGCCCAACGAGCGTGCCCTGCGCAAAGTCCATGAACTGTATGACGGCCGTGGTCGTGGTTCGGATATGGAATCGGCACGAGGTACCGCCTGGGGTCTGCTCAATGCCGTGACCGAGTACGTCGACCACGAGCGCAGGGCACGCAGCAATGAGTACCGCATGGACTCGGCGTGGTTCGGCCAGGGCGCACAGATCAAGCAACGTGCGCTCGATGCCGCGCTGCAGATGGTCGCCTGATCACCGGATTTTTCCTACTTCCCTCCTCCCTAATGACGCCCGGTCAGCTTCGTGCTGATCGGGCGTTGTGCTGTCTGCAAGGAACAGAACATGGCAACGCCCTCGACCGATACCCCCCAACCGAAAACCCGCCCTGCCCTGCGCCTGGTCGCCACCAAGGCCATGCCCCGAGAAGCGTGGCTCGATGTCCGTAAGCGCGGGATCGGTAGCTCCGATGCCGCCGCAGCCGTGGGCCTCAATCCGTACAAATCACAGCTGGAACTGTGGCTGGAAAAGACCGGCCGAGATGCGGGCCTGCCCAAGCCAGACCCACAGGATGAAGGCACCGCCACCTACTGGGGCACGGTGCTGGAACCTATCGTGGCGGCGCACTACCGCAAGCGTACGGGCCGGCGGGTACGCCGGGTCAACGCGGTGCTGCAGCATCCGGATCCTGAGCTGCCCTGGATGCTGGCCAACATCGACCGCGAAGTGATCGGTGCTAGTGATGTGCAGATTCTCGAGTGCAAGACCGCCGGCATAAATGGGGCACGCCTCTGGCGAGAAGGCGTGCCGGAGTATGTGCAGTTGCAGGTGATGCACCAGTTGGCCGTGACCGGCAAACAGGCGGCGGATGTGGCCGTGCTCATCGGCGGCCAAACGCTGGAAATTCATCGCATCGAGCGCGACGAGCTGATGATCGCTCGGCTGATCGAACTGGAGCGGCGCTTCTGGCAGTACGTGGTGACGGACACCCCACCGCCGGCCGATGGCTCGGACTCTGCTGATCAGGCGCTGCGTTGTCTCTACCCGCAGGACTCCGGCAAGACCGTGGATTTCAGCCACAACCCGGTGCTCACCCTGGCCTATGTCGAGCTCAAGGCGCTGCGCAACAGCATCGCCCAGCAGCAAGAGCGCGAAGCCCTGCTCAAGCAGACCCTGCAACAGGCCATGGGCGATGCCACCCGGGCCAGGTTCGGCAGCGGCCAGATCACCTGGAAGAAGGCCAGGGACAGCGTGGGCTTCGACCTGGAGCGTCTGCTCAAGGACAAGCCCTACCTGCAGGCCAAGTATCCGCTCACCAAACCGGGTAGCCGGCGCTTTCTGATTACCTGAGCCGAGCTGTCTCAGGCGTTCGTTGCTCTTCGCTTTCGCTGCTCCACTCCCCCTTCCCCCTTGGCCATCCAGGCGCTGCTGCCTGGGTGGCCTTTTTTCATTCAGGAGAACCACCATGCTGAAAGGCCTGGCGATCACCCCGCCCGTGCTCGGGCGGATTTCCATCGGCAAGGTTGTCGAGAAAAATGGCAAGCGCCTGCCGGAAAAGGATGACCAGTTCACCATCACCTCCCAGGTCCAGGGCAGGGATGGCTGGTTGCTGCATCCGCTCGATGACGAACTGCGCCAGGGTCTGCAAGACCCGCAAAACAAGCTGCGCAGCATTCCTATCCGGCTGCTGTTCAACGAGCCGGAGCTCAACTTCCGCGCCGAGTACACCCTGTTCGATCGGCTGACTGGACGCCCCATCTGCGTGGGCAACGGCGAAACCTGCAAACGGCGTACTGCGGATGGAATCGCGTCGCTGCCCTGCCCTTCGCCCGATGGTTGCCCGCTCGCCCAAGGCGGGGCCTGCAAGCCCTACGGCCGGCTCAATGTGGTCATCGGCGATGAGGATCCGCTGGGCAGCTTCGTGTTTCGTACCACGGGCTTCAACAGCATCCGTACCCTGGCCGCGCGTCTGCAGTACCTGAAAGCACTTTCCGGCAACCGGCTGGCGTGTCTGCCGCTGAAACTGCGGCTACGGGGCAAGTCGACCCGCCAGAGCCATGGCACACCGATCTTCTACGCCGACATCACCCTCCGCAGCGGCACGAGCCTGGAAGACGCACTGCTGGCCGCCAGGCAACTGGACGAGGCGCGTCAGTCCGCGGGCTTTGATCAGGGCTCGCTGGATGAGGCCGCACGTTACGGATTCGCCAACGGCGCCTTCGAGGACAGCGAGGAAGAAGGCCGAGCCATCGTCGAGGAGTTTTTTCCGGCTGAAGGCGGTAGCGAATTCTCACCGAGCAAGCCAACTCGGACGCCTGCAAAGCACACCCTGGCCGAGAAGCTGGAAGCCCGATCCCAGCGGCAGGGCCCTTCTCTTACCTCACCCTTACCGGCCCCTGGAGCCAGCCATGAAACTGCACAAGCTGAAGGCCGGTGAGACCACCGGCACCTACCTGATCGAATCCCCTGTCACCGAAGCCGACATCCTACTGATGGCGAAGCAACTGGCGAACCTGCGTCTGCGGCGAGGACGAGCACTCACCTGTCCGAGTGAGGTCTTCGTGCATCTGCAGACGTTGCTGGAGGCGTATGAGCACGAGGTGTTTGCGTTGCTGCTGCTCGACAGCAAGCATCGGATCATCGCCTTTCATGAGCTGTTTCGCGGCTCACTGGATGCGGCGAGCGTGTATCCCCGTGAGGTCGTCAAAGTATCCCTGGAGCACAACGCCGCCGCCGTGATCCTGGTGCACAACCACCCCTCCGGCGATCCTGAGCCTAGCCATGCGGACCTAGCGCTAACCCACAAGCTGAAGGCGGCACTGGAGCTCGTTGGGATCAGGACGCTCGACCACATCGTCGTGGCGCATGAGGGCTGTGTGTCGCTGGCCGAGCTGGGGCAGCTGTAAGCCAGACCAACCAACCTCAAACCCCTTTCGGGAAGTGCAGTTCTGCGCCTCCCCTTTTTCTCACCCCTCACTTCGATTCACGCCGAGCACGCGCCTACGGCGGTGCTTTGCCGTGGGAACCGAAAAACCAAAGGAGACACCACCATGGTCACCCGGTGCTTGATCTGCAACTCCTCGGCGGTGATGTCCAAGGATGCCGCCAAAGCCATCGCTCTACTGATCGGAACGCTGGACGGCTTCCTGCAAGGACTGCAGCAGTCGAAGACGCAGCCGGACATGGGCAGTCCGCTGGAACTGGCCTTTGGCAGGATGCTGGATGGTCTTTCCCATGCCTCGGCACATTGGGAAAGGAGCAGCGACTTTGCCCGCGACGTGCAACGCCATCAGTTCATGCACTACGACTGCCTGTGTCTGCGCTGTGGCGCCATGTTCGATGCTCAGGCTGCGTCTGAGCCCTGAACCGGTCAGCGGCTCAGGCGATCAGCCAGGCGCTCCAGCATCTCCACCAGCAACTGGCGGTCGGCATCTTCCAGTGTCGTCAGGAGCTGGCTGATCCGGCTGGCCTGGTCATCCGGGCGGATGCTGGCCTCGCTCAGAAGATCGGCTGCGTTGCAGTTGAAGATCGAGGCGAATTCGAACAGCCGGGCAATGTTCGGCATGACGATGCCTCGCTCGATGCGGGAGACCGCCTCGTTGCCGACCCCGAGGCGGGCCGCCACCTCTTCCTGAGTCAGCTTACTGCGTACGCGCTGCCGGGCGATGGCACGCCCTACCGACTCCGACAACGCCTTCTGATTTGCAACGGACATGATGCCTCCCACCGATCCACTCGAATGGTTGGGCATCGACCTGTTGACATGAAGAACATCACAAGATGAAGATCAACTCTAAAGGTTGAAATCAGAAAGAATCCCCACTCCCCAAGTAGTCCAGAAAGGAATCATCCGAATGGAAGAGCAAAACGACATCTCGAACAACACGCCCTCCGTCTTGGCGATCACGCCCGCTGTCATTGGTTGGGGGATCGCCTCCGTGGTGCTCTCGATCCTCATGATCACTTTCAATCACTCAGCCATGGTGCTCGGCGCCAGCTTCTTCATGAAGGTTCTGGCGTTCATCGCGGGCGCGGTGATGGGTCTAGTGGGCGCGCTGATAGGCGATGCCATCCGCCGGTTCGCTCAACCCGATGCGGTCTACACCACCGGCGGTGCGTTGCACCTGATCTGGCTGAAGCTCTTCTGGTTACTGGGACCACAAGTGATCGGCCTGATCCTGGGCATTGCCTTGGGTAGCAGCTTGGTTCTGCGATAAGGAAAAGACGATGAAGTCGAAACTCGCTGTCCTGGTTATTTCTCTACCGCTCACGATTGCAGCTTGCTCCGATGAAAACTCCAAAGTACGCGGTGAATTTCTGGCCGGCTGCGTACAAGGAGGATCGCCTAAATCAACTTGTTCTTGTGTATTTGAAAAGCTGCAGGATGTTTATACCACCGCAGAACTGCAGCAGATGAACAGGGCATACACGCCAGATCAGCGCATCATTAAAAACGCCTTCAAGTTCGCACTTGAATGCCGGAGTGAATAGTCCTAAAGGCAATGAAACTATCGCATAGAGAAATCCCCACCTTAAATCGCTCGATAATTGCTCAATGAATAGCAGAGCGACAATCAATCCCTGACTGGATCTCTGGCTGAAACAGGAAAAAGACATGTCTAAAACATCTACTACAGAGAACAAATGGTTCTACGAGGAAAAAGGCCAGCGCTTAGGCGGTATCGATGAGGCCACAATAATTTCGATGATTCAGTCGAAGAAAATAGGGTATGGCAGTCTTGTCTGGCAGAAAGGATTTAATGGCTGGATGAAACTGGAGGAAACCTCGCTCCGACCACACCTTGAGTCAATATCGCCACCACCTCTAACCGGCAAGCACATCAGCAATTCTGTCATCTGGATACTCGCTTTCGCTCCGATACTTGGCTATTTCGTGGAGTGTTTCGTAGCAGGGTTCGCATACCACGGCAATGAGAGCCGTGCACTCAGAGCAGTTGACAGCGGACAATTCATCTACATAACCGCCGGGCTTAACCTCCTCTTATCCGTCTGGGATGAGAATCGTCTACAAAAAGCCGGAATCAACACTGATCGGTTCAAAGTGTGGGTGTGGCTTGTACCCGTCTACATTTACCAAAGGGCGCGAATCCTACAGCACAACCTAGCCTATTTCATTACCTGGATGATTTGCTTAATTTTCATAATCATCATCAGAATGGATAGCACTAACGTGGTAGAAAGCCCAAATAATGAATGGTCACCGCAAAGTATTGAAGAAGCACTGGGAGGAGGCTCTGCCAACTGAGCAAATAGTCACAACAGAAAGAGAAAGGAGCTAGTGAATTCTTCTTACCCTGAACAGCAAGAACCCCCTTTCTCCCGCTTGGTACCCATATCGATCTACGAGAGGTGTCTTGACACCTTTTCAGATTATCTCTGAAAGCCAGAGTAAAATCTTACAGGAATCATTTTATGAAAAAGCACCTAGCCGTCATCTGCATGGTTTCAGTCATTTTCGGCTGTAATGCGGAGCCGCCCATTACCGTTGAATTAGGCAGAAATCCTTTTTGGGGTGGACCACAGTTACATATCACGGCCAAACAAGACACCGTCACGATCAATGATATAAAAATTAACCGAGGTAATTGCAAAGCTACAATCCATGAGCGTCTGCCGTACCAGATTCCTTTTGGCCAGGTTTTGAAGGCCGACGCTCCCACCTGCCAAAATTTGGTTGAAGTCTACATTTCCACTAGCGAGGGTGACTACAACTTCAGTTTCGACAGCTAATCCTTAGCCCTTCCCCCCTCTGTCCACACCCATAGCTTAGCCGTGGGCAGAGTGGGATGTTTTTTCAAATAGAGGCTGAGCCTTATAGTCGAATTTTATTCCGGGCACATTTGCATAAACTGTAAACATTAACTCTCCCTTGGAGTGCATCTAAGGACGCGCATACACTCCAGCAAGGCATATAGACACTAAAAACAATAGCGGAGAATTTTTTGCACATCATAAGTCTACCCTTAAGACTGACGAAGAAGCTAAGCCTTACCTTGAATCACGCTAGCGCAGGCTAAAAGTTTACAATGAGAAAATTATTATCAATTATCGCCAGCACCACTTTAATCTTGGCCGGCTGTGAAAATAAAAGCCAAGAATCCATACAAAACAAAGCCATTTCAGCCGATATAACCGCTCCGTCCATTGCATACGACCCCCTGAGAGTTTCAAACAATGAGGCCGGGCCATTCTCCATCATCTACCAAGACACAGTAACCCTTCTTAGTTATCAGGCTCGCAGCGGAACGATGAATCTCATGGGTTCCATTTTGGAGAACCCCGAGCTTACGGGGTATGTTGCTATAAATAAAGCGTACTCATTTGGTGCTCATAGGTACGTGCTTGTCGTGTCCACTGGTGAGCTGGGAGTGAGCTGTCCTGCACGCACTTACGTTTTAAGCTTTGACACCAAACAAGAGAGCGTCGATGGCTACTCCGAAATTGAGGGTTGCTCAGAGGTCGTCGAAAGTCTTTCGGAAGGAAACAAACTGACCATCAAGAAAGATGGGAAGGCCACAATAGTCTACAACGGCATTGCCAAGTAGTAAGCAACCCCCTCTCTATGGGAGGCTATGAGGCTTTCGAGCCTCTTTCTTTTTTCGCCTCACCCCCTTCGCTGGAAGCCAGTTTAATAAGGGCATATTAAAAAGCCAAGCGTCGGCTTGGCTTTTCACAAACAATCGCTGGGTTACTGGAGCCAGCTATCGACTGTCTCAGCGCCGTGCTCTTCTTTCCACGCTTTAAGCACCCTGTGGTTGCCCCCCTTGGTCTCGACCACTTCACCGGTGTGGGGATTCTTGTAGACCTTGACCTGGCGCTGACGACGAGCGCCACCTCGCCCAACGGCCGTGGCACCTCGGCTCGCCTCTGGATCCAGCAAAGCGATAACGCTACGAAGGTTCACGTCGTACTCGTCCATCAGCTTGCGCAGCTTCTCTTCGAATTCGATTTCGCTCTTCAGCTCGTCATCATTCTTCAGAGCATCGAGCTGCTTGAGCTGTTCTGCGAGCTTGGCTTCGAGCGCTTTGTATTCGGCCAATTTAGACATTTGAGCATCCTTCTAATTCAGACATGACAAGGCATTTTGTAATTATCAAGCAACTAGTTGCATTGAGGTAGTGTACAAGCTTTGCAGATAACCTTTCAAAATTATCTGCCTAGGAACCAAGCCATTGATACTACCGCCGTCGATTCTGACTCAGTCGTTTGGTAGCCCCAGTACATTCCGGATTGTCTGTGCTTCGGCACTCGTAGCCTCAAATATGAAAGCTGGGGCAAAAGGCGCCTGCAGTACAGTCAACGAATTTAGCTCTAGTCGTTGCGCTTGACCCGCGAAGCGGAGGAGCCTTGGAGCCCGACTCACGTAGTACGATCAAGTAAGGCACAGCCTTTCATCTCTTCAGGCTCAGCGAACGTAGAGTTATCCCAGGTTACCTGAATCACTTGGGGCGGTTGTCCAACCAGAATCTCGTCCACCCTCACCTCAAAGCGCGCGTACTCACTCATGACTCTGGCCGGTCGCTGCCTCTCCTCAGCGGCAGTTACCGGCCAGGAGCTGACGGTCAGCACTGATAGCGGTCGCGAATCACCCGGTCATAATAAGCTCCCATGGATCCAGCATTCATCAATCCCTGATGCACTTCAGGAGGCACACTGCAAAAATCATAGGTGCGCCCCTGTTTGAACGTGATTTTCATTCTGCGAGTGACTGCGTCGTAGCCTACAGCTGTGATAGCTGAAGATCGAACAGGTATCATTTGCATGACTTTTTTCTTCCTTATGTGGCCGTGTCTGGCGAGGTTGAACAGTCGACCCCACAATCATTTATCTGTGCCTTGGAAATTGGGTAAACCTATTAGGTACCCAGCATTAACCACGATCGACAGACTTAGCCAATATTCACGACAAAGGGGCCACTTCGAGCTGCGCAATACCCGTCTTTGACGATAAAACATTCAATCGTGTGCGAGCCTTTATAAGAGGCTCGTTCGTTTCTGACTAAGTTGCCGGCTGAGACTGTCCCCTCTACGAAGCCACCTCTTAAATCATTCGCCCTAAGGGCTGCAGGCCCAGTATTCACAACCTGCCAGAAAACCTTATAAGGCCAAACAAGATTGGTTGTTGCCTCGAAACGTAGCGAACTCCCAATCGGTACTGCGGCTCCATTGCTACCTACAGCAGTCGGTCGGAAACCAGCCCTGCTCATCGTGCCGGATAGGCTCACGCTCCCTTGAGGCACCGTCGGCCAAGCCACAGGTTTACGGTGCGGGGCATCAAACACACGCTGCATCACTCCGTGAAGTCGACGTGTAGCAACTGACTTAGCGACAGCGCCAGGGCTATGCCGAGTTGCAGCCTTCTCCAACAACTCGCGACCGAGTCGGGGGGAAAGCAAATCGATCATTTGAGCCAGATCTTCAGTCTCTCCGGCCCGCTCAAAGTCCTTGCGCGCTGTATCGAGCCAGTCATCAAATGCTAGCTTTCTCTCCGGCTCTGCTTCCCACGCGTCAGCAAAATTCTCCCGAGGGTCAGATGGATTGGCGATCCAATAGGTTTGCCCTCTAACTTCAATGTACCGGTCCATCGAAGCGAGAATACTGAAGAGCGCCCCGGTGACCGTAGCCTCTTGCTGATATGCATGAGCGGCAAGCGTCGATATGACGATGGATGAAGGTCGGCCGTCGGGCAGCTCGGAAAAGCACAGGTCTCGATGCCGCTTCAGAATCTGGATTGCCGACTGCAAAGGAGTTTTGACCCGGAATGCAGGAATGTCCGCGACGTCGGCTTTCGCTTCGTAGAGTGCCATGGCACGGCGTCGTTCCTTAAATGCGACCTCCATCCGAGACATGAACCAATCGGCGTATCCGCTGGGATTGCTAGACGGCCAGTCGTCAGTGTACTGCTGATATCGAGGGTGATTTCTATCAGTAATTGAAATGGACTTGTCCACATACTCAAGAGACAGCTTTCGTGCCTCCCGTAGCGTGCGTTGCCGCTGGCCGTCCGGAATAGATGGCAGAAGATCCATATGAAACTGGGCAGCACCAGCGTAGTTCAACGTCCAGCAGCGATCCCAACCAGATGGCGCTTCCATCGAATACCGTGCTGCATACAATTTGAGCTCATGGCCCAGATCGTCGAAAAGTTGCTTCTGAGTGCTCGATGTCTTGCTGACTCCGAACTCGCAGACGACATCCAGATCGTAATGCTCCTCGCCATTCAAGGGGCGAATCACCGTACCAAGTCGAAAAGAGCCTTGGGTGTAAGCGTTGATATTCACTTGCGCAAAACGGGATTCCGGCCGTTCCAGCCAGTCGCAAATGGAACGATAGCTTCGGTCGGCAGACGCGTAGCGTTCATCAGGAATGTCGAGTGTGGATGCAAGCTGACTAATGAACCGATCAGCGGAGGAGGTGACCTGCTTCATGAGCTTTTCCCACTACGCAGCGAGGCCGGCAGGAAACAGTCGATTTCTTCGTCCGAGAACGTGAACTCCTCGTTGAACTTCAGCGCTTTCTGAGCCTCCGCATAGGCCTTTGCATCCGTCTGCGGCGCGGCCTTATAGATAATAGAAAGCTTCTCCTGCAGCTCATCTCGACGCTCCGCTGCTTTGCCGTAGCTGATCGCTTCGGCCTTCAAATCAGTGAGTAAAGAGAGGTAGGACTCGCGGATAGGCCAGATACGGGCAGCTGCATCACGATGCTTTTGTGCAGTCCCGCCAGGATCAAATCCCTTCATGTACCCAGACAGAAGTAACGCAAGTAGAGAAAGGACAGCGGTGGCAATTTTCGCCCAGTCGGGGCCTAAAATCGCTGAGATCAAAGCCCCTGATGCCGTCAGCGCTGAGATTACTATCTGACAAATCTTCAGGTGTTGCAGGCGATCTGCACATCGATCCGCCATTTTTTCATGCGTTTTGTGGGTGTATACGACCCGGCCTAAGCATTCGCGAATCTGCCCTTCCATATGCACAAAGTCACTCATACCTGTCCTGCCTGAATGCCACATGGGACCGTCAGTGTGCCACTACCCGGCTTCGCAGTCGCGCTTCAGCGATACTCAAAGCTGACTACACCTAATCGCGGTGACAATCCGCCACCGAAGGTTAATGGGACGCTGATTACGCTTCAAAGCCGACAGTCCGCTCTTGGCCGGAAGCGGACCCTACGCTGGACCTATTTGCCACGCCGCACAAGAACTGCAAGAGCTGCTATCGCTTGGAACACTGGTCTGGCGATCAACCACACAATCCCAAACCAGCGCCCAGCAGCTGCCCTCTACCCCCTGCTAGTGCCATACGCTCGCTGACGATCTCCGTAGGACTTCGTTGCAGCCTTGCACAGGTAGCTGGCTCGATAGAACAGCTCAGGCAATTCATCCTCATCGTCAGGATTAACATTCCGGTCGACTCGGTACTCAGCATGCTCCGGGATATGCACCAGCCCCCTCACCTGCTTGTCCGATATCCGCAGCGCATTGGCCCAGGACTCTTCCATCCTGCTGATCATGTTCACCCTAGCTGAACCCAGACGTCCTACCGTGTAATAGGCATCCCGGTTGAGCAGGATCAGCAGGTGATAGTGCGGTCTCCCCGACTCACCTGTTTCTCTTGCCCAGACGTATCGAACGTTACAGCCGCGGGCATACCTGTTGCGCTTACGAACCCGATCCTGGTCGTACTGGATTTTCCTCGTGAAGGATTCGAAGAACTTGCTGATGACCTGGTTCGTATAAGCGTAGTCAGGCGAGAGATCCTTTTCCTGGGGTAGCCTGAGATCCACCCTGAATGCCAACACCCTGGGATACTCAGAAAGCGCCGAGTCGATGGTGCACTTGAGATCGGAAAGGTATTCCCGGATGAAAGGCCCCTTGTCGACCATCACGTGTAGGTTCTCGTAGGTGTCGTCGTAGTGCAGGCGGAGGTTGTTGTTGGCGGGATGACGGATTGGCTTGCTGGTATCGCTGAGCTTGAACATGGCTATGACTCCTCATGGGGTGAGTTTCATAGCCAGTGCGTTGCTGTGTGATTCTTTACCGTTACCCGTTCCCTACCTAGTCGTCTGGTCAGGGGAATATCTACACATGGCGACGTGTACCGGATCTCTCATGCCGTATCAAGGACTGTGAGGTAGACGACGGATGCCAAGGATCAGTAAGGAGACTCGTTGGAGAGCGTTGCTTAAGCAGTGGAAGCACTAAGTGGGTAGATAGTTAAACCATGAAATAAGTAGTAGAGCTATTGAGTAAGTAGTGGAAAGCATACTACCCGCACCGTACCTGACATCTCCCCCAGGCAAGGAGGAATCCACCTCCATCCCCAAGCCACAGAGGCATTTTTGCTGAAAACAGCATTCCGGAAATAAACCAGGCCAAGGTCATGCTTAGAACCCCTGGACTTGACCGAGGCGGTGGGAGACAGCACCGCCCCGGAGTCTCAGGATTGCCTATAGCCCCCATGGGCTACGCGGCATAATCGCCATGACCAGCCGCAGCCGGTCATGGCGTGAAACTCGTTTTAGCTAGCCATTCTCAGAGGGCTCATGGTTTGGACCACATGACCCTCTGCCAAATCTCGCTCTTCGATGCGGGCCAGAATCCAGTCCTGCACTTCACTCTCCACCCATCCAACGCGACGGCCACCTAGCGGAACGGACTTAGGGAACCGCCCCTCTCCGATGTGCTTGTAGATGGTCGAGCGTGCCAGTCCGGTGGAATAGATAACTTCTTTCAGGTGAATGATCCTCATGAACGGGTCTCCTGGTGGTTCGTTCAGAGGATTCCCCTGCTTAGTGAAACCATACGGTTAAGAGCCCTTATCCATCGACTGAGCCGATACGCGAACCAGTATCAAATGATGCTTATCGTAAGGTAGCACTGCAACCTGACCACCTTCCTCAACACCCTCTATTGAATAATGATCAATATAGCGATTAGCTAAATCAACCACCCACCAACCTAAATCCCTACATAGCTCACTGAAATCCTCCCTATCCGCTTTACTAGATAAGCCAGCCCGCAACGTCGCCGCTATCAACTCGTAGACATCCTCACTAAGCTCTACGAACGCATTTGTCCGACGACGTGATAGAACGAGGGCCACAAGTCGATGCAATAGAAGCCAGACGCTGAGCATGATCTCCTTAGAAACTTTGAATTTTATATGACTCCCCCTCCCTTTACCTTCAAACATCATCCACTCAGCCCTTGAGGTATGGCTTCCATCCGGAGAATATAGTTCGCACTTCGGGCGATTCGCGGAAAATTTCAAAAACTGGCCATTTAGGACATAGCTACTTTTTATCTTTCCTCCGGGAAATCTTGCAGAGGCAAATCCTGGCGCATGAAATCTTATCACTCCTTGCTCTATTAGAATGGACAAGCGATTACGAACCCTATTCGCATTAAGCCCTGTCATCTGTTGCAAATCTGAGTTACTTACATCTGTCACCAACCCAACATCATTGGAGTGGTCTAACAAAACAGCCAGCAAGAGCCGATTGCATGCGTTTAAAGGATTCTTCCTCATGGCACCATTTATGTTTTCCTCTTCCCAAAACCCTTCACTCTTTCGCTGAGATATATCAAACGGTCGCTCAGGCCCTAAAAACAGATCATCAAACAGCGCTGAAAAAGGGGACTCTAAGCGCTTCAAACTATCCAGAACCTCCCCACTTACTTCGTAGCTGATTGCAGGCCGTCCTCTTTTTTGCTCAGTCTCTGCCGATCGCCGGATTAACGATCCAGCACTCACCAAGTCATCCACCCCCACTGAAACGAATTTCTTCGCCAGCCTCAGCCTCCTAGCCAAGTCATTTTTCTTACCATTCCATCTATCCCCCAGAACGGCCATGCGAAGCACTGCCTCAAGCAAGAACCTAGCCTCTGGCCCTGTACCCGAAAGCCGCTCCTCCAGCCTTCCAGACCGAATGTGAAGCCCTGAATGCGCTATAGTCATCATAATAAAATCCTGCTTTTAGTACCTATAAAAATAACATAATATTACGTAACGAAAACAGTAACGTGACTGTTTTATTTTTATCGTGACGTAACGACAAAACCAAAATACAATCAAACAAAAATCTATATAGTTAAAATAATTATATTCATCCCAATACAAACAACATCAATCACATAACCACAAAATGATAAAGAAACTTAAGTCACTAAGAGCCAGAGACCATGACTGGGCAATAAATTATTTACTATCGAATATAGAAGACCGACAGATCGCTAGAGATCTCCGGGAATCGAATAGAGATCATTTATCCATAAAGAATGCCATTGACTCACTGGAAGAGACGGCCGACGGACGCCTCCTGATATCTAGAATGCAGAACGCACTAAGACAGAGAAGGAGTAGAGACTCCAAAAAACACAATGAATCCCTAATCTTCATACTTCCCCAAGAAACCGTTAACCAGATAAAAAAAATCGCAAAGAGGAAAAACATTACAGAAACAGATGCAATAGCAATTTCCGTCATGGAATTTAGTGAGAAATCAGAGCTCCACAGCAGGCAAATCAGAAAGATACAAGCAATAGAGCAACGAACAAACATACAATTAAGGGACAACATACGCAGCTACAAGAAAAGACTCGACGCAGCTCTCGAACTCCTAGAAAAGCACATAAGACAGCTATTAAATACAGAGATGCTAACAAGCAAAGACCCGCAAAGCCCCGAAAAAATCGAAGAACTCAAAGAGGAAATCAATAAGGAGCTACACAAGAAAATGTACACAGCCAGAAAATATATCGAACTATCAGGAGTGATGTATGGGGGGGATACGTGAAAAATGAAAAACACTAATAAATTCAGACAGCCTTAACGGCATCCCCTGCTCGCCGGCGGCCAATTTAATGGAGCGATTACTATATTTTCGCGAGGTTACTGAAACAACTAAATACTCAATCAACCTCTTCCAGCTCAGCGCGAGAAATACACACTTGGTTCGGTGCCTCGAGAGAAAGTCGGACCCTACTACGCCCAGAGGATTCAACACGCAAGGTAATACCGTCTCGCAAAAGCAGCCGAAGGAGCTTTTCAGTGTCTACACCTGGATCGATAGTCAGACGGATTTCTTCGCCAGGACGGCGCACAAGGGTCAGCTTGCCCATTCTCGAAGTTCCTTTTCGATGGGGAGGTACGTTCCAGTCGATGTAGAACATAGCACCAACGAGGCAGGCTAAAGCCAAGAAGCGCAGAAAACGTGAAAAGCTTGGCGTATCCCTGGGACGGAATCGCACTCCCGCGAGCCTACGCCCTCACATGGAACACTTACTGACTTTCGAGTCGAGTTACTGAGTTGCTTAGGCAGGCAACGAATGGGCAACCAGTAGTGCCCTCATACGTCTGGGCCCATGTAGGACCGAGGCAGCACCAATCGAGTTAGCCGTATCTCTTCTATATAGTAGACAGCAGAGAATCTAAAACCGGGTAAAAAACCGGGTATTAAAAAAAGAAAAATCATCTAAAACCAGTAAAATCAAGCCTCATATGGCGTAACTTACAGATTAACGTCTGAGTGGAAGCCGGGAACCTGCATGGAAATCAAGGTCAACTTTCTCGACAACCTTCGTCTCGAAGCCAAGTTTGATGATTTCACCGTGGTGGCCGACCAGCCCATCCGCTACAAGGGCGATGGCTCGGCACCCGGTCCGTTCGATTACTTCCTGGCCTCATCGGCGTTGTGTGCCGCCTACTTCGTGAAGTTGTACTGCGAGACCCGCAGCATTCCCACCGACAACATCCGGCTTTCGCAGAACAACATTGTCGACCCGGAAAACCGCTACAACCAGATCTTCAAGATCCAGGTCGAGCTGCCGGCGGATATCTCCGCCAAGGACCGCCAGGGCATCCTGCGCTCCATCGAGCGCTGCACGGTGAAGAAGGTGGTGCAGACCGGTCCCGAGTTCGTGATCGAGGAAGTCGAGAACCTGGATGCCGATGCCCAGGCACTGCTGATGCCGGGTCCGGCTTCGGCGGCGGGCACCCACATTCTCGGCAAGGACCTGCCACTGGAGCAGACCATCGCCAATATGTCGGGGATCCTGGCGGGCCTGGGCATGAAGATCGAGATCGCTTCGTGGCGCAATATCGTGCCCAACGTCTGGTCGCTGCATATCCGCGATGCGCATTCGCCGATGTGCTTCACCAACGGCAAGGGCGCGACCAAGGAAGGCGCGCTGGCGTCGGCGCTGGGCGAGTTCATCGAGCGGCTGAACTGCAACTTCTTCTACAACGATCAGTTCTGGGGCGAGGACATCGCCAACGCGGACTTCGTGCACTACCCGGACGAACGCTGGTTCAAGCCGGGACCGAAGGATGCGCTGCCGGCTGAAATCCTCGACGAGCACTGCCTGCAGATCTACAACCCCGACGGCGAACTGCGCGGCTCGCACCTGTACGACACCAACTCCGGCAACACCGCGCGCGGCATCTGCTCGTTGCCGTTCGTGCGCCAGTCGGATGGCGAGGTGGTGTACTTCCCGTCCAACCTGATCGAGAACCTGTACCTCAGCAACGGCATGAGCGCCGGCAACACCCTGGCCGAAGCGCAGGTGCAGTGCCTGTCGGAAATCTTCGAGCGCGCGGTCAAGCGCGAAATCCTCGAAGGCGAGCTGGCCCTGCCGGACGTGCCGCAGGAAGTCCTGGCGAAATATCCCGCCATCCTGGCCGGCATCCAGGGGCTGGAAGAACAGGGCTTTCCGGTGCTGGTGAAGGATGCGTCGCTGGGCGGGGAATTCCCGGTGATGTGCGTCACCCTGATGAACCCGCGCACCGGCGGCGTGTTCGCCTCGTTCGGCGCGCATCCGAGCCTCGAGGTGGCCCTGGAGCGCAGCCTCACCGAACTGCTCCAGGGACGCAGCTTCGAAGGCCTGAACGACCTGCCCCAGCCGACCTTCGAAAGCCACGCGCTGACCGAGCCGAACAACTTCGTCGAGCACTTCATCGACTCCAGCGGCGTGGTGTCCTGGCGTTTCTTCAGTGCCAGGGCCGATTTCGAGTTCGTCGAGTGGGACTTCTCCGGCCAGGACGGCTCCAGCGAAAGAGAAAGCTCCAACGCCGAGGAAGCCGCGACCCTGTTCGGCATTCTCGAAGCCATGGGCAAGGAAGCGTACATGGCGGTGTACGAGCATCTGGGCGCGACCGCCTGCCGCATCCTGGTGCCGGGTTACTCGGAAATCTATCCGGTGGACGATCTGATCTGGGACAACACCAACAAGGCGCTGCAGTTCCGCGAGGACATCCTCAACCTGCATCGCCTGGACGACCGCAAACTCAGGGCACTGCTCAAGCGCCTGGATAACTGCGAGGTGGATGACTACACCGACATCACCACCCTGATCGGCATCGAATTCGACGACAACACGGTCTGGGGCCAGCTGACGATCCTGGAGCTGAAGCTGCTGATCCAGCTCGCCCTGAAGAAGTTCGAAGACGCCAAGGAACTGGTGGAAGCCTTCCTGCAGTACAACGACAACACGGTCGAGCGCGGTCTGTTCTATCAGGCCCTGAACGTGGTGCTGGAGGTGGTGCTGGACGACGAACTGGAGCTGGACGACTACGAGGCCAACTTCCGCCGGATGTTCGGCAACCCGCGGATGGATGCGGCGCTGGGGTCGGTGGACGGCAGCGTGCGCTTCTTCGGCCTGACGCCTACCAGCATGCAGCTGGAGGGCCTCGACAGGCACCTGCGCCTGATCGACAGCTACAAGAAGCTGCACAGGGCGCGGGCCAGCGTGACGGCCGCCTCCAGTCGATAGCACCAGCCCCGGAAGCACCCAGGTGCTTCCGCTAGTCGAACCCTTCCATTACCAGCGCCGCCACACATGCCCCTCCGTTCGCCGCTCAGTCGGCAGGTGGCGGCGAGTCGTAGATGACGGACTGCTTGTAGAAGTCGTGGGCATGGCGCAGCAGCACCATCACCACCGCGGCCACCGGCAGCGCCAGCAGGACCCCGGTGAAGCCGAACAGCTGGCCGCCAGCGAGGATGGCGAAGATCACCGCCACGGGATGCAGGCCGATGCGGTCGCCGACCAGCATCGGCGTCAGCACCGTGCCTTCCAGCAACTGGCCGATGCCGAACACCACCACGATGCCGATCAGCGGGTACAGGTCGAAGCCCGCGTACTGGAACAGCGCCGCCACCACGGCGGCGCCGAAGCCGACGATGAAGCCCATGTAGGGGACGATGCTGGCCAGCCCCGCGAGCAGGCCGATCAGCAGCCCCAGTTCCAGGCCGATGATCATCAGGCCGACCGAATAGATGGTGGCCAGCGCCAACATCACCAGCAGCTGGCCTCGCATGAACGCCCCCAGCACCTCGTGACACTCGCCGACCAGGCTCACGACCAGCCCCTCGCGGGAACGGGGCAGCAGGTTGCGCAGCTTCTCCATCATCAGGTCCCAGTCGCGCAGCAGGTAGAAGGCCACCACCGGAATCAGGAACAGGTTGCCCAGCCAGCCGAGCAGCGCCAGGCTGGACGCGGTGGCATGGGCCAGCAGGCCGCCGACGATGTCGGTGGTCTTGCCCAGGTGCCCGGACAACGCCTGCTTGATCTGGTCGAAGCGCCAGAAGCCCTCGGCCAGGCCGAGCTGCGACTGGACCCAGGGCAGCGCCTGGTGCTGGGCCCAGTCGAGGCCCTGGGGCGCCAGCTCGTAGAGGTGCACCAGCTGGCGACCGAGCATGGGGATCAGCACCAGCAGCATGATCAGCAGCAACAGGCTGAACAGGCCGAAGACGATGACCACGCCCAGCGTGCGCGACAGGCCCCGGCGCTCCAGGCGGTCCACCAGCGGGTCGCCCATGTAGGCCAGCAGCATCGCCACCAGGAAGGGGGAAAGGATGGGGGTGAGCAGGTAGATCAGCCAGCCGCACAGGAACAGTCCTGCCAGCCACATCCAGCGCCGCGAATCGGTCATCTCAGGCACTCCGCCTCGTTGATGGAATCTGCGAGCCCGGTCGCCGGGCATCGAACATTTGCCGCATGTCTGTCCTTGAACGGCCGGCTCGCCGGCTACCAGCCGAACCGCATCAGGTTGGTCGGGGCCGGCGTGGGCTCGGCCTGGGGATCGGCGCCGGCATCCACCGGCTCGGCCTCGGCCGGCAGTTCGCGTAGGCCGGCCAGCCCCAGCTGGGCCCGCAGCTGATCGGCGCTGGCGTTGACTTGCCACTCCATCCGGTCGCCCCTGATCCGCAGCAGGCGCGCGGAGAACGGCTCGAGCATGCGCTCGATCTCGGCATAGCGGCGCAGGTCGGCGCCCTGGATTTCCACGGTGATGGCGCTGGCCGCGCCGGGCTTGACCAGAAAGCGCGGCGCCAGGCGCTCGCTCACGGCCAGCAGCACGGCGTCGGCCACGGCCTTCTGATCGGTAGCCTGGACGCTGCCCTGTTCGCGACTGTCGCCCAGCCACAGGCGCCACTGCGCCTGCCACTGGCCATCTTCCTCACGGGCCTGGACGGCCAGCAGCGCGTCGGCGCCGTAGCGCTCCGAGGCCGGTTGCAGGGCGTCCGGCTGGTTGGCGCCAAGGTTTTCCGGGGTGGCGACCAGTTGCTCCTGCAGATCGGCCAGGGGCAGGCGCAGGGGGAGGCCCCCGGGCTGGGGCGCCTCGCGCCGGTGACGCC
>OGQD01000970.1_pt1 | contig 19745 bp, 14 predicted proteins | sample 1553091 | NCBI WGS metagenome assembly OGQD01 (sample SAMEA2580290, study PRJEB22360) | human gut metagenome | biome: human gut; feature: human-associated habitat; material: faeces | place: Denmark | collected 2008/2010
GGCGCGACTTCCCGCCGGTTTTGCGCGCGGCCCCCCCCCCCGCCGATCGACCCGCTGCGCGAAGCGATCGTGATGTCCCTGGAAACCTGTCTGGGCATCGAGCAGAACATCTTCGAAGAGTCCCCGCACCACGCCAACCAGGCGATCCTGACCACCCCGGTGATTTCCCCGGCCAAGTGGCGGACCCTGATGAATCTGGAGCGCCCGGGCTTCGACCTGCACCACATCGACCTGAACTACGACGAATCCGTCGGCCTCGAAGCGGCCGTGCGCAACATCGCCGACCAGGCCGAGGAAGCCGTACGCGCCGGCAAGGTGCTGCTGGTGCTATCCGACCGTCAGATCGCCCCCGGCAAGCTGCCGGTGCACGCGGCCCTGGCCGTCGGCGCCGTGCACCACCGTCTGGTGCAGACCGGCCTGCGCTGCGACTCCAACATCCTGGTGGAAACCGCCACCGCCCGTGACCCGCACCACTTCGCGGTGCTGGTGGGCTTCGGTGCGTCCGCGGTCTACCCGTACCTCGCCTACGAAGTGCTGGCCGACCTGATCCGCACCGGCGAAGTGCTGGGCGACCTCTACGAGGTCTTCAAGTACTACCGCAAGGGCATCTCCAAGGGGATGCTGAAGATCCTCTCGAAGATGGGCATCTCCACCATCGCCTCCTACCGTGGCGCCCAGCTGTTCGAAGCCATCGGCCTGGCCGACGAAGTCACCGGCCTGTGCTTCCCGGGTACCCCGAGCCGTATCCAGGGCGCGCGCTTCCTCGACATCGAGAACGAGCAGAAGCTGCTGGCCAATGAAGCCTGGAACAACCGCAAGGCGATCCAGCAGGGCGGCCTGCTGAAGTTCGTCTACGGCGGCGAGTACCACGCCTACAACCCGGACGTGGTGAACACCCTGCAGGCCGCCGTGCAGCAGGGCGACTACGCCAAATTCAAGGAATACACCGCGCTGGTGGACAGCCGCCCGGTGTCCATGCTGCGCGACCTGCTCAAGGTGAAACCTGCCGAGCAGCCGCTGAGCCTGGACGAGATCGAGCCGCTGGAAGCCATCTTCAAGCGCTTCGACGCCGCCGGCATTTCCCTCGGCGCGCTGTCGCCGGAGGCCCACGAGGCGCTGGCCGAAGCGATGAACCGCCTCGGCGGCCGCTCCAACTCCGGTGAAGGCGGTGAGGACCCGGCGCGCTACGGCACGCTGAAGAGCTCGAAGATCAAGCAGGTGGCCACCGGCCGCTTTGGCGTGACCCCGGAGTACCTGGTCAACGCTGAAGTCCTGCAGATCAAGGTGGCCCAGGGCGCCAAGCCCGGCGAAGGCGGCCAACTGCCGGGCGGCAAGGTCAACGGTCTGATCGCCCGCCTGCGCTACGCAGTTCCCGGCGTGACCCTGATCTCGCCGCCGCCGCACCACGACATCTACTCCATCGAAGACCTCGCCCAACTGATCTTCGACCTCAAACAGGTCAACCCGCAGGCGCTGGTCTCGGTGAAGCTGGTGTCCGAACCGGGCGTGGGCACCATTGCCGCCGGCGTGGCCAAGGCCTACGCCGACCTGATCACCATCTCCGGCTACGACGGCGGTACCGGCGCTTCGCCGATCACCTCCATCAAGTACGCGGGTTCGCCGTGGGAGCTGGGCCTCGCCGAGGCGCACCAGACCCTGCGCGGCAACGACCTGCGCGGCAAGGTCCGCGTGCAGACCGACGGCGGCCTGAAGACCGGCCTGGACGTCATCAAGGCGGCCATCCTCGGCGCCGAGAGCTTCGGCTTCGGTACCGCGCCGATGATCGCCCTGGGCTGCAAGTACCTGCGCATCTGCCACCTGAACAACTGCGCCACCGGCGTTGCCACCCAGAATGACAAGCTGCGCAAGGACCACTTCATTGGCACCGTGGACATGGTGGTGAACTTCTTCACCTTCATCGCCAGCGAGACCCGCGAGTGGCTGGCCAAGCTCGGCGTGCGCAGCCTGGAAGAGCTGATCGGCCGCACCGACCTGCTGGAAATCCTCCCGGGCGAGACGCCCAAGCAGGGCAACCTCGACCTCACGCCGCTGCTGGGCAGCGACCTGATCCCGGCCGAGAAGCCGCAGTTCTGCGAAGTCGAGAAGAACCCGCCGTTCGACCAGGGCCTGCTGGCCGAGAAGATGGTCGACCTGGCCCGTGGCGCCATCGAAGGTGCCAAGGGCGGCGAGTACGAACTGGATATCTGCAACTGCGACCGTTCCATCGGCGCGCGGATTTCCGGCGAGATCGCCAAGGTCCATGGCAACCAGGGCATGGTCAAGGCGCCGATCACCTTCCGCTTCAAGGGCACTGCGGGCCAGAGCTTCGGCGTATGGAACGCCGGCGGCCTGCACCTGTATCTGGAAGGTGACGCCAACGACTACGTGGGCAAGGGCATGACCGGCGGCAAGCTGGTCGTCACCCCGCCCAAGGGCAGCCCGTTCAAGTCGCAGGAGTCGGCCATCGTCGGCAACACCTGCCTGTACGGCGCCACTGGCGGCAAGCTGTTCGCCGCCGGTACCGCGGGCGAGCGTTTCGGCGTGCGTAACTCCGGCGCCCATGCCGTCGTGGAAGGCACCGGTGACCACTGCTGCGAGTACATGACCGGCGGTTTCATCTGTGTTCTGGGCAAGACCGGCTACAACTTCGGCTCCGGTATGACCGGTGGCTTTGCTTATGTCCTCGACCTGGACAACACCTTCGTTGACCGCGTGAACCATGAGCTGGTGGAGATCCAGCGGATCAGCGGCGAGGCGATGGAAGCCCAGCGCAGCCACCTGCGCAAGGTGCTGGTCGAGTATGTGGCGGAAACCGCGAGCGAGTGGGGCGCGCATCTGCTGGAGAACCTCGACGACTACCTGCGTCGGTTCTGGCTGGTGAAACCGAAGGCCGCCAGCCTCGGTTCCCTGCTGACCAGCACCCGTGCCAACCCGCAATAAGCGCCTGAAGTTTGATGAGGTCTCTAAATGTCTGAACGTCTGAGTTCTGATCGCCTGAATAACGACTTCCAGTTCATCGAAGTCGGGCGCAAGGATCCGAAGAAGAAGCTTCTTCGCCAGCGCAAGCGCGAGTTCGTGGAAATCTACGACCTGTTCAAGCCGCAACAGGCGGCTGACCAGGCCCACCGTTGCCTGGGCTGCGGCAACCCCTACTGCGAGTGGAAGTGCCCGGTGCACAACTTCATCCCCAACTGGTTGAAGCTGGTCTCCGAAGGCAACATCCTCGCCGCCGCCGAACTGTCCCATCAGACCAACACCCTGCCGGAAGTCTGCGGCCGGGTGTGCCCGCAGGATCGCCTGTGCGAAGGCGCCTGCACCCTGAACGACGGCTTCGGCGCGGTCACTATCGGCTCGGTGGAGAAGTACATCACCGATACCGCCTTCGCCATGGGCTGGCGCCCGGACATGTCCAAGGTCAAGCCCACCGGAAAGCGCGTCGCCGTGATCGGTGCGGGCCCGGCGGGCCTGGGCTGCGCCGACGTGCTGGTGCGTAACGGCGTGACTCCGGTGGTGTTCGACAAGAACCCGGAAATCGGCGGCCTGCTGACCTTCGGCATCCCCGAGTTCAAGCTGGAGAAGCAGGTGCTGTCGCGCCGTCGCGAAGTCTTCACCGGCATGGGCATCGAGTTCCGCCTGAACACCGAGATCGGCAAGGACGTGACCCTGTCGCAACTGCTCGATGAGTACGATGCCGTGTTCATGGGCATGGGCACCTACACCTACATGAAAGGCGGCTTCCCCGGCGAGGACCTGCCCGGCGTGCACGACGCGCTGGACTTCCTGATCGCCAACGTGAACCGCAACCTGGGCTTCGAGAAGTCGCCGGAAGACTTCGTCGACATGAAGGGCAAGCGCGTCGTGGTACTGGGCGGTGGCGACACCGCGATGGACTGCAACCGCACCTCGATTCGCCAGGGCGCCAAGAGCGTGACCTGCGCCTACCGTCGTGACGAAGAGAACATGCCCGGCTCGCGCAAAGAGGTGAAGAACGCCAAGGAAGAAGGCGTGAAGTTCCTCTTCAACCGCCAGCCCATCGCCATCGTCGGCGAGGACAAGGTGGAAGGCGTGAAGGTGGTCGAGACCCGTCTCGGTGAACCGGACGCCCGTGGCCGTCGCAGCCCCGAGCCGATCCCGGGCTCCGAGGAAATCATCCCGGCCGAAGCCGTGCTGATCGCCTTCGGCTTCCGCCCGAGCCCGGCGCCGTGGTTCGACCAGCACCAGGTGGAAATCGACAGCCAGGGCCGTGTCATCGCCCCGGCCGCCGCGCAGTTCAAGCACCAGACCAGCAACCCGAAGATCTTCGCTGGCGGCGACATGGTCCGTGGTTCCGACCTGGTCGTGACGGCGATATTCGAAGGCCGCACGGCAGCCGAAGGTATCCTCGACTACCTGGGCGTCTGAGTGCGTTCCCTGTAGGGCGAGGCAGAATGCCTTATCCGCCCTACGAGAATGGCGCAGCGACAAACTGTCGCGATGGACGAAAGGCACGGCACCCGCCGTGCCTTTTCGTTTGCGCTTTGCGAAAATACCCGCACTTTTTTGCCGGATGCCGTTATGACTGCCTTGAAGAACGATCGCTTCCTCCGCGCCCTGCTCAAGCAGCCCGTCGATGTCACCCCTGTCTGGATGATGCGCCAGGCCGGCCGCTACCTGCCGGAGTACCGCGCCACGCGCGCCAAGGCCGGTGACTTCATGAGCCTGTGCATGAACCCGCAGATGGCCTGCGAAGTGACCCTGCAGCCGCTGGACCGCTACCCGCAGCTGGACGCCGCGATCCTCTTCTCCGACATCCTCACCATTCCCGACGCCATGGGCCAGGGTTTGTACTTCGAGACCGGCGAAGGCCCGCGCTTCAAGAAGGTCGTCAGCACCCAGGCCGACATCGACGCCCTGCCGATCCCCGATCCGGAGAAGGACCTGGGCTACGTGATGGACGCCGTGCGCACCATCCGCCGCGAGCTGAATGGCCGCGTCCCGCTGATCGGCTTCTCCGGCAGCCCCTGGACCCTGGCCACCTACATGGTCGAAGGCGGCTCCAGTCGTGACTTCCGCAAGACCAAGGCGATGCTCTACGACAACCCGCAGGCCCTGCACGCGCTGCTGGACAAGCTGGCCCAGTCGGTCACCAGTTACCTCAATGGCCAGATCCTCGCCGGTGCACAGGCGGTGCAGATCTTCGATTCCTGGGGCGGCGCGCTGTCGGCGGCGGCCTACCAGGAGTTCTCCCTGGCCTACATGCAGAAGATCGTCGACGGCCTGATCCGCGAACACGAAGGGCGCCGCGTGCCGGTGATCCTCTTCACCAAGGGCGGCGGCCTGTGGCTGGAGTCCATGGCCAATACCGGCGCCGAAGCCCTGGGTCTGGACTGGACCTGCGACATCGGCAGCGCCCGCGCCCGCGTCGGTGACAAGGTCGCCCTGCAGGGCAACATGGACCCGGCGGTGCTCTATGCCAAGCCCGAAGCCATCCGTGCCGAAGTGGCGCGCATCCTCGGCGCTTTCGGCAATGGCACCGGCCACGTGTTCAACCTCGGCCACGGCATCACCCCGGAAGTCGACCCGGCCCATGCCGGTGCCTTCTTCGAGGCCGTGCACGAGCTGTCGGCACAGTACCACTGAGCCTGATGCCGAACTGAAAAGCCCCGCGGATGCGGGGCTTTTTCGTTTCTGGCTCCGGGGTTCGCGACCCGGCACCGGGCCTTCCGGCGTATCGCGAACCAACCTCGCACCGGCAAAAGCCAATCCGCGTGTGGGAGCGTACTCCGTCCGTGATCGGCCCGAACAGCAGAGGCTTTCCCCGACAACAAAAAAGCCCCGCTTCACAGCGGGGCTTTTCGTTCCCTCATGGAGCATCAGGCCCCATCAGAGCGCGTCACGCGGCATCGCCCACCAGGCCGGCGGCGCGCTGGGCCTTGCGACGGTTGGACACCAGCAGGCCGGAGCAGACCACTACGACGGTCAGCAGGGTAGTGGCGACCACTTCCATGCGGTGATCCGGACGGATCAGCATGATCACCAGGGCGCCGACGATGAACAGAATCACCGCCCAGGTCAGCCAGGGGAACAGCCACATCTTCAGCTTCAGCTGGTGGCCCTGGGCGAGCAGCTTCTTGCGCATGCGCAGCTGCGACAGGGCGATCACCAGGTACACCAGCAGGGCGATGGCGCCGGAGCTGGCCAGCAGGAAGTTGAACACTTCGGCCGGGGCGAGGTAGTTGGCGAAGGTGCAGAGGAAGGCCATGGCGGTGGACAGCAGCACGGCATACACCGGAGTACGGCTGACGCTGGTTACCTGGGCGATCTTCGGTGCATCGCCGCGCTTGCTCAGCGAGTACATCATGCGCGAAGCGGTGTAGAGCGCCGAGTTCAGGCAGCTGGTTACCGAGACGAGGACGATGATGTCGACGATCAGCTTGGCGTACGGGATGTGCAGGTGTTCCAGCACGGTCTGGTAGGAACCCATGCTCACCAGGCGCGGGTCGTTCCACGGCACCAGGCAGACCACGATCAGGATCGACAGCAGGTAGAACAGCGCGATACGCCAGATTACCGAGTTGGTGGCACGGGTGATCTGCTGCTCCGGGTCCTTGGACTCGGTGGCGGCGATGGTGACGATTTCCGAGCCCATGAAGGAGAACATGGTGGTCAGCAGCGCAGCGAGCACGGCGCCCCAGCCCTTGGGCAGGAAGCCTTCGCTGGTCAGGTGGCCGATGCCGGAGACTTCGCTGTTGGGCGAGAAGCCGAAGATGGCCGCGCAGCCCAGCACCAGGAAGGCGATGATCGAGACGACCTTGATCAGCGCCAGCCAGAACTCGAACTCACCGTAGTTCTTCACGCTGAACAGGTTGGTCACGGTCAGCGCGGAGGTGATCAGGAAGGCCAGCACCCAGATCGGCGCGCCGGGGAACCACGCGTGGATGATGGCCGCGGCGGCGTTGGCCTCCAGCGGGATCACCAGGACCCAGAACCACCAGTACAACCAGCCGATGGTGAAACCGGCCCAGTGCCCGATGGCACGGTCGGCGTAGGTGGAGAAGGAGCCGCTGTCCGGCTGCGCGACGGCCATTTCGGCCAGCATGCGCATCACCAGGACCACCAGCAGGCCGGCGACCAGATAGGAAATCATGACGGCCGGGCCGGCTTCGGCGATGGCGTGGCCGGAGCCTACGAACAGGCCTGCGCCGATGGCGCCGGCGATCGAAAGCATCGTGACGTGACGATTTTGCAGGCCCTGGGAGAGCCCGGAGGTTGGGGTGCTGCTCATGCTTTACCTACAACTACGGAGGGAATTGCGTACTGCGGGAGTCGAGGTCCGTTTCAGGATTCCAACAAGTCGTTCGACATTGTGAACGCAAGGATCGCGCCACACTTTGTTACGACTTAAGTCGTAGGTTGGGAATTTATCCTACAACGCCCGCCTGGCAGGCGTTATCGGATATGAGATTAATGTCTTTGCACGACAGTTCCATGTCGTTTTCAGGAATGCACGATGTCGTGTGTGTAGAAACTACCCAGCTTTGTTGAGTGCAGGAAGGTCGCGCGGTAACACTGGCAGGCGTGCCAGGTGCAGGGCCACCAGCAGGCCGATGCCCAGCAGGCTGGCGATGAACAGGCCCACGCCGTTCCAACCGTACTGGTGCCAGAACAGCCCGCCAGCGGTGCCGGCGACGCTGGAGCCGACGTAGTAGCTGAACAGGTACAGAGAGGAGGCCTGGCCTTTGGCCTTCAGAGCGCGGCGGCCGATCCAGCTGCTGGCCACCGAATGCGCGCCGAAGAAGCCGAAGGTGAAGATCAGCAGACCGACCAGGACCACGGCCAGCGGTTGCAGCAGGGTGATCAGCACGCCGCCGAGCATCAGCGCGATCATCGCCCAGAGCACTTTGCGCCGGCCCAGCTTGTCGGCCAGCGACCCGACCCACGCCGAGCTGTAGATGCCCGAGAGGTAGACCAGCGAGAGCACGCCGACGATGGCCTGGCTCAGGTGATAAGGCTCAGCCAGCAGGCGATAGCCGATGTAGTTGAACAGGGTGACGAAGGCACCCATCAGCAGGAAGGCTTCGAGAAACAGCCAGGGCAGGCCGGCATCGCGGAAATGTCCGGTGAATCCCTCGATGAGCCGGCGTGGCTTGAGCGGTGCCGGACGGAAGTTCTTCGATTCGGGAAGGATGCGCCAGAACAGCAGCGCCGCGGCCAGGGCGAGCACACCCAGGGTGGCTAGCGCCACGTGCCAGTTCACGTAGTCCACCAGCACGCCGCTGATCAAGCGGCCGCTCATGCCGCCGATGGCGTTGCCGCCGATGTACAGCCCCATGGACAGCCCGATGTGTTGCGGGTGGATTTCCTCGGAAAGGTAGGTCATGCCCACCGCCGCCAGGCCGCTGAGGGACAGGCCGAGCAGCGCGCGCATGGCCAGCACGCCGTGCCAGGTCGGCATCAGCGAGCTGCCAATGGTAAACAGGGCGGCGAGGACCAGCGAAGCAACCATGATCGGCTTGCGTCCGATGGCGTCGGAGATCGGCCCGGTGACGAGCAGGCCGAAGGCCATGGTGACGGTGGAGATCGACAGTACCAGGCTGCTCTGCGCGGCGGTCAGGCCAAAGGCCTTGGACAGCACCGGCATCATCGGCTGCACGCAGTAGAGCAGGGCGAAGGTGGCGAAGCCACCGGAGAACAGCGCCAGCGAAGTGCGCATGAAGGCCGGGGTGCCTTTCTCTATGTAGGTTTCGATTTCCTCGACGACGCGTACCACGTCGCCGTTGGCTTCACGCGCGCTCTCGCGCAGATTCGCCAGCACCTCCGCCGGATCGTTGGCGGCTACCGGTTCTTGTACGACGGTCGGTTCGGCCGCCATGGGATGTTCTTCCCGCAAAGCCCGCAGGGCAGGTTGACTCACGACACACCTCAAGTAGATGACAGCAGAGGGCCTGGAATGACGGCAGGGTTCCGCGCGGCCAGGCAGGGAGCAGGTTGGTAGTCGTTATTGGGCTTGTGTGGAAAGGATAAGGAGCGGGCTTTATTATTTCCAATATATTAATCGACACGTTTGATTCGTTTTACGAATCACTTATGCGGAGGCGGAATGGAACTGCGACACCTGCGTTATTTCATCGCCGTGGCGGAAGAGCTGCACTTCGGCCGCGCGGCCGAGCAACTGGGGATTTCCCAGCCGCCGCTGAGTCAGCAGATCCAGGCGCTGGAGGAAGAGATCGGCGCGCGCCTGCTGGAGCGCACCAACCGCCGTGTGGCGCTCACCGAGGCCGGCAAGCTGTTTCTCGATGAGGCGCGGCAGGTACTGCAGCAGGTGGACCGCGCCGTGCTACTGGCCCGGCGCGCGCATCAGGGCGAGATCGGTGAACTGAAGGTCGGCTTCACCGCGTCGGCGCCGTTCACCTCCAGCATCCCGCGCGCGATTCTGGCGTTCCGCCAGGCCTATCCGGACGTGCATCTGGACCTGCAGGAGCTGAGCAGCGGGCAGGCGGTGCAGGCATTGCTGGAGGAGCGCGTACAGGTGGGACTGATTCGTCCGATCCCGCTGCCGGAAACCCTGGAGGCCGTGGAGCTGTTCAGCGAACCGCTGGTGGCTGTGCTGCGCGCCGATCATCCGCTGGCGCAGGCCAGCCAGGAGGGCCTGGAGTTCGCCGAACTGGCAGACGAGCCTTTCGTATTCTTCCCGCGCAGCTATGGCACGGGGCTCTACAGCCAACTGATGGCGCTCTCACGACAGGCCGGCTTCAGCCCGCGCATCGCCCAGGAAGCGGGAGAGGCGATGACCATTATCGGTCTGGTGGCGGCGGGGCTGGGGGTGTCGATGTTGCCGGCGTCGTTCCGCCGTACGCGGGTGGACGGCGTGGTCTATCGCACCCTGAGCGATCCGGGCGCTACCAGCTCGGTATGGCTGGTGCGGCGGCGCAACGAGACGTCACGCCTGGCGCAGTCGTTCTTCGACCTGGTGACCGAGGAAGTGAAGGCTCAGCACGGCGCGCGCTGAGCAGGGGCAAATATACCGGGCTGCTGCGCTCGCCCTTGTCATGGGCTTTGCATAGAATCCACCGGCACTCGATTGGTTCCTGGAGGGACGGCTCATGCGGCGTGTGGTGTTCAATCAGAAGGGCGGGGTCGGCAAGTCCAGCATCGCCTGCAACCTGGCGGCAGTGAGCGCAGCGGAGGGCCACCGCACCTTGCTGGTGGACCTCGATGCCCAGGCCAACTCCACCCACTACCTCACCGGTCTGACCGGCGAAGATCTCCCGGTGGGCATTGCCGATTTCTTCAAGCAGACGCTTTCGTCCGGACCTTTCAGCCGCAAAGGCAAGGTCGACATCTATGAGACGCCGTTCGATAACCTGCATATCGTCACCGCCAGTCCCGAGCTGGCCGACCTGCAGCCCAAGCTCGAGCAGAAGCACAAGATCAACAAGCTGCGCAAACTGCTGGACGAGCTCGGCGAAGACTACGACAGGATCTACCTGGATACTCCGCCGGCGCTGAACTTCTACACGGTTTCTGCACTGATCGCCGCCGATCGCTGCCTGATTCCCTTCGATTGCGATAGCTTCTCCCGCCAGGCGCTGTATGGCCTGCTGCAGGAGATCGAAGAGCTGAAGGAGGACCACAACGAAGACCTGGAAGTCGAAGGCATCGTGGTCAACCAGTTCCAGCCGCGCGCCACGCTGCCGCAGCAACTGCTGGATGAGCTGGTGGAAGAGGAGCTGCCGGTGCTGCCGGTCTACCTGATGAGTTCGGTGAAAATGCGCGAGTCGCACCAGGCGTGCACCCCGCTGATCTTCCTCGAGCCCCGGCACAAGCTGACCCAGCAGTTCGTCGAACTGCACAACCTGCTGGAAGCCTGAGCGGTTATTGGCTGATCAGCACATCGCAGGGTGGCCGGCGCAGGAAGTAACGCGTCGAGCTGCCCAGCATGGCTTGCTCGATGGCGCCGCGGCTGCGGCTGCCGAGTATCAGCAGGTCGGGCGACCACTCCCGCAGCGCCGTTTCCAGCGCCTGCTGGGCTGTGCCCTGTTGCACCGCGCAGAGTAGCTGCGGCCCCGTGCTCGGTACGTGCTTGCGCTCATCCTGCAGCGCCTGGCGCAGCAGTTCGCGCTGCGTCTCCAGGTGGCTGTCGGCGCGGCCGGCCTTCTTGCCCGGCTGGTAGGCGTTGAGCGCCAGCAGCTCGGCGGCGGGTTCCAGCAGGCGGTAGCCGGCGCGCCAGGCCTGGCAGGAGCAGTGCGACAGGTCCAGCCCAGCCAAGGCCTTGGTGTAAGGCGCGGCGGACTCTTCCACGGCGAGCAGGATCGGCGCGCGGCAATGCCGGGCGATGCGCTCCAGTGTGGTGCCGTCGAAACGCTCGAGCAGTTGCTGATGGTGCGCACCGATCACCAGCAGGTCGGCGCCCAGCTCCTGCACCGCCTGGGTGACGGTATTGGCGGCGCGCCCCTGGCGTATCACCAGTTGGTAGTCGGCGATGTCACTGGCGCGGGCTGCATCGCGCAATGCCACTTCAGCCGCTTCGCGGACGGTATCCATCATGCGGTCGGGGAAGAATTCCTCGATGACGTGCAGCAGCGTGACGCTGGCCCCGTGCTGGCGCGCCAGTTTTGCAGCGCGCCGCACCGCGATGTCCGCCTCGACACTGAGGTCATGGGCGACGAGCAGGTTCCTGTACATGGTGGGTTCCCTCTATGGCGCTTCCACTGTCGCGCCACATAGGAAATTTCACCTTGATGCAGGGCAATGGCTCGATTCAGCGACTGCGCAACTGATAGATGGCATGGCTTTCGGCGACGACATTGCCTTCTTCGTCCTTCAACTGCAGGTCGAGGACGAACTCCGCCTTGCCTTGGTGCGTCGCCTCTTCGCCGATACGCTGGATTTCGGCTTCAGTGAGCTGCGCATCGACGGTCACGTCACTGGCGGCGGGGCGCAGGAAGCGCAGCCCGGCTTCCTTGACGATGGGGTAGAAGCGCCGCGCATCGAAGCTGGTGAGCATCAGTACGCCACCGGGCAATTCGGCCACGGTGAACAGCGCGCCGGCGTACATGTTCTGGATGTGGTTCTCATTGCCCTTGAGCGGCATGCGCAGGCGCACGTGGCCAGGCTCCAGCACTTCGGCCTTGAGGCCGGTGCGCTTGACGAAGGCGATGTGCTCTTCGGTGAGCTGGCGGATGAAGTCTTCGGGGTAGGAAGGCATGGGCGTGCTCCGTTTTTTGCCCAAGCCTAGCCCGCGTGTGCGGTCTGGCAATGACCGCACCGATTGACCGAAACGCTCGCCGTCAGATGCCCTGGCGCGACAGCCAGTCGAGCAACTGCGGCAACGGCATCGCACCGCTCTGGCGCGCCACTTCCTGGCCATTGCGCAGCAGGATCAGGCTGGGAATCGAGCGAATCCCCAGGTGCGTGGAGAGGTTCGGGTTGGCGTCGCTGTCCAGCTTGGCCAGACGCACCTTGCCCGACAAGCGCGCCGCCGCTTGTTCGAACACCGGCGCAAAGCCCTTGCACGGCCCGCACCAGTCGGCCCACACGTCCACCAGCAACGGCAGATCGCCCTTGGCCTGGGCGGTGAAACCGGCTTCATCAAGGTCGAACGGCGTATCCAGCACGATCGGCGACTGGCAGCGCCCGCAGCTGGGCGAGTCAGCCAGGCGCGCGGCAGGCACGCGATTGAGGCCGTTGCAGTTCGGGCAGGGGATGATCAGGGAATCGGACATGGTGGGGCTCCAGAGGCTGTGGGGAGCTAGGTGGTGGCGGAGGGAGGGATTATCAAGCGGCGCCAATTCATAACATCAAGTAGCATCGAGCAGCGAGTGGTTTTAAAGTAATCCCTTCATTACGCGCTTCGATATCAACAATAAAAGGTTTGTGAATGATAAAAACTATCCCCATGTGGAAGATGTTGCTGGCAACCAAGGGCAAGATGGCGGGGCTTGCAGTTCTCGCATTCCTGCCTGTCTTGATTGTTGGCGCTGCATGGATGTTTCTTGAGGGGCTGCAAACCGGGCAAAAGCGGCAAGCTGTAATGGGGGTTGTTAGTCTGGTTTTTTTTGCTGCATGTGCGCTGGGGTTGGCGCCTTCCAAGCAATATATTCCCGGAAAAACTTTTTTGGCTTATAGAAATAAAAAGCTCAGTATGCAGAAGGCCATAAACTACGGCTACGGCGTCATGGCTTTTGCTGTTTTGGCTTTTGTGATTCTTTCGCCGGCGGATACGATAAAGGCAATACTCTTTGCGTTGGTAGGAGTCTTTGCTCTTTATGTTCTGTCAAAAAGTTTTAAATTCCATGCGGATGTTGATTTCTCGACAAATGAATACCTGGCAAGCGCCTTGGGGGTCTCTGTAGGCGAGAAGGTTCTGCTCAGTTATCAGAATTTCAATGCCAACGAGGTTGAGCAAGGGAGTAATGCCTTTGCCACAACGGCAACAACGTTGATTGTGGCGGTATTTGATGGGGGCTCCTGGAGAAAGATGAGGCGAGATCTTAACCAGATTTCGCACATTGGTATCATTGGTAGTGAAGAGCAGAATTACTGTGTCAAATTGAATTTCAGTGATGGCCTCCATGTTTTGTTGTGCATTGGTCTGTATGACAAGCTCACATCAAATCCAATTCTGGTAATCAGAAGGCTGCTGGAGGTAATTGATGCAAGTCTGCTTGGCGGTAGTGATGCGCCGATGGCAGCGCAGAGGCGTCGTGTAGTGGTCAATGCCGGCGCTCCAGTCTCGACGCCAGCCGCTTCTGCGCCCGAAGCCATGTCTGCATCCGCGGCACCGATACGCAACATCGAGCTGAATTCTGAGGTGTTAATGGCAATCCAGGGCGCCGAAGAAGTCGTTCCTAGACGAAGGCTGGAGCTTTGATATGTCGCATTGCACAAGGTTTGAATTTTCTTATGTCAATGAGGACGCCATTGCTAAAGCGTTCGGCAAGATGGGGATCAACCCGGAGACAGATATAGTTTTCCTGTATCCCAGCGAATTCAGTAAGAAGGTATTGAGCAAAGTCGGCTATATGGGCAGTCAGCAATTCAGAGCGGTGTGTGGTCGAGCCGCTGATGGATTCAACCTATTTGTTTGCCAGATTGAGGAGAACTCCTACAGGCTCCTTATCGAACGCGACACTGTTTCGGACGGAGACGAGGCGATCAAGGCCGATTTGGCGTTGAGCTTTCAGAAAGCCTACATCAGCGTAGCCATCGATGAAACCATCAGGCGCATAGAAGCTTCAGGTGTTCCCGCCAGAACGAAAGAAACTCTTCAAGGGTTCGAGATTGAGTTTGGACCGCAGTACGAATACAGCATCCATGTGACCTTTACGGGCGACGAAGTAATGGAGGAGGTGCGTGGTGTGAAAGGCGATATTTGCACAAAGCTTACCGAGGAGCTTGAAGCGCTACTCTCCAGTCCTACTGCGGAGCTGGTGACCGAGTGGAAGCCGGAATATACCGTCGTTCACGAGGAGCAAACCCTTCAAGTTCTCAGTGCGAATCTCTAAATGCATATCAACGTACACCACATGGAGTTGAGTTGCGTTAATGGTCCTGGGTTGCGCTTGACATTATGGGTGCAGGGTTGTGCATTGAATTGTAAAGGGTGTTTCAATCAGCGGACCCATGCTCGCGAAGCGGCTACGCTGATGTCTGTCGAGGCATTGGCGCAGAAGATAAATGCACACGACATCGCCGGGGTTACCCTCTCCGGAGGGGAGCCGCTGGATCAGGCGGCAGCCCTGGAGCAATTGATCCATGCCGTCAATGGCGAGAAAAACTGGATACTCTATACAGGCTATACACCAAAAGAAATATTCCAGAATGAAGCCATGATTCGTGTCGTTAAAGCCGTAGACGTGACGCTGGCTGGCCGGTATCGGCATAACGCGGAACATCCCTATCAGTACAAGCAGATCATCAAGGCCAGTGACAGAGTCGATCTTGATTTTTTCCGTACTAGAAGAGTTGTCGAATTTGTTGTTTCAAATTCCAGTGTGACCAAGACCGGTCTTCCGATGCATATATAATTCAGTTCAGGCACAGGGATATTAGGCATGAACCGCACCAAGCAGATAACTGATTACCTAAAGGCTCGCTATGCGATTCTGGTCATCGAGTCGTTCGAGGAAGAGCGCGCACTCAGTGAGATTTCTGAGATCGCCAAGGCGCTTGGCCATCGTTTATTCGTGTGGAACTCGACCCAAGGCGTGCAGATAAATGGCTCCGTGGCTGGGGAAAAAACCTTCGATTTGAAGGTGGCCTTGGATTTTTGCGAAGAAAGAGCAAAAGAAGAAAACAGCAAGAGTATCTTTGTTTTTTGTGATGCCCATAATTATCTTACCCCCAGTTCGAACCCCGTCTATCGTCGTCGACTTCGAGATTTTGCCATCAATATTCGCTCGCGCGGATATCGAAGCAATTGCATTATCGTGGCGCCTAGCTTTGAAATTGCCACTGACCTTCAAAAGGAAATCACGCTGGTTGATTTTCCTTTGCCGTCACGCGACGAAATCACGGGTCAGGTCAGCAAGTTCATAAGCTCCTGGCAAGGCAATGAAAATATCAAGATTGATCTGCCGAGCGATGCCAAGGAAAAACTCATCGATGCCGCGTTGGGCCTCACGGAATTGGAGATTGACAATAGCCTGTCCCGTTCATTGGTATCGAGCCTGAGTGTCAATGAAAACACCGTTAAAGACCTGCTTTCCGAGAAGAAACAAATTATACGGAAGACAGGTATCCTGGAGTACATTGACTCAAAGGTGAATCTTGACGACGTCGGAGGCTTGGCAACCCTCAAGAAGTGGCTCCATCTGCGCAGTCAGTGTTTCGGTCAGGCTGCCCAGGAATTTGGTGTCGGAACCCCGAAGGGATTGCTCTTGACCGGGGTTCCCGGTTGCGGCAAGTCGCTTACGGCGAAGTGCGTTTCGTCGTCCTGGAACATGCCGTTATTGCGCCTGGATATGGGGAAAATCTTCCAGGGACTGGTTGGCTCTTCAGAGTCCAACATTCGTTCCGCGCTACGCACCGCCGAAGCGATTTCGCCCTGCATCTTATGGATCGATGAAATTGAAAAGGGGCTTTCCGGTTCTTCCGGCGGTGCGTCCGATGGGGGGGTGGCGTCGCGTGTATTCGGCACGCTATTGACCTGGATGCAAGAGAAAACGGCGCCGGTCTTTGTATTTGCTACCGCTAACAATATTGGCAGCTTGCCTCCGGAACTATTGAGGAAGGGCCGGTTCGATGAAATATTCTTCGTTGACTTCCCGTCAACATTGGAAAGAAAGAAGATTCTTGAAATACACCTGAAGAAATTGAAACGTGACCCGGCGAAGTTTGACTTGGACCTGTTGTCTGCTCTGGGGGGCGAATCGAATTTTGGTAAGGATGTTGTGCTATCGGGGGCTGAAATCGAAGCTTGGGTTGGGGAATCGCTGATCGAGGCGTTCTCACGGCGAATGAGCGGTTCTGGCGATGCCAGCGACCTGACGATGGCTGATTTTGAAACCACTATTTCCCGCATGGTCCCCATGAGCAAAATGCGCAAGGAGGAATTTGCGAAGCTTCGTGAATGGGCGAATCAAAATGCGATTAGCGCCTCGGCTATGGTGGCCGGCCAGAATGGTGCCGAAACTCAAGTCGGCGGCAGGCAAATCGACTTTTGAACGACGATGATTCATCAGTGCGTCAGCGTTGTTGCGCCAATCGCGGCGGAGGGTTCGGCCGGTAGAGTGACAGTGTGAGCATTCCTGCTGCTTCACCCGTTGGTTTGTCTCTAAGCCGGATCGGCCTCGGTGCGCTGCGGGGGTGCGACGGTGATCCTGACGACGCGCTGGCCGAGGTTGTTGTCGCTGGAGTGCACAGCAAAGCGTAAAGCTTGCAGCGCGGACCGATGGCCGCTGGGGATCCAGCGGCCATGGGCGTCAGACGCGGAAGTGGCTGACCAGGGTTTGCAGTTGCCCACCCAGGCGCGCGAGTTCGACGCTGGAGGCGGCGACTTCTTCGTTGGCCGAGGCGGTCTGTTCGGAGACGTCGCGCACATTGACCACGCTGCGGCTGATTTCCTCGGCCACGGCGCTCTGTTCCTCGGCAGCGGTGGCGATCTGCTGGTTCATCGCCTGGATGTTCGACACGGTGCGGGTGATCTCGCCCAGTGACTCGCCGGCCTGGCGGCTGAGGGCGACGCTGCTGGCGGTGAGTTCGCGGCTGCCGAGCATGACGCTGGAGACCTGGCGGGTGCCGCTCTGCAGGCCGGCGACCAGGGCTTCGATTTCTTCGGTGGATTGCTGGGTGCGCTGGGCCAGCCCGCGTACTTCGTCGGCGACCACGGCGAAACCACGACCGGCTTCGCCCGCGCGGGCGGCCTCGATGGCGGCGTTGAGGGCCAGCAGGTTGGTCTGCTCGGCCACCGACTTGATCACGTCCATGACCTTGCCGATCTTCTCGCTCTCCTGTTCCAGGCGCTGCATGGCCTCGGCGGAGCGTTCGACTTCCTCGGCGAGACGCTCGATCTGCTCCACGGCCTTGTTCACCACGCGGTCGCCGTCCTGGGCCTGGTGGTCGGCGGCGGAGGCGGCCTGGGAGGCCTGCTCGGCGTTGCGCGCTACCTCCTGCACGGTGGCGGACATCTCGTGCATGGCGGTGGCGACCTGGTCGGTCTCGACCTTCTGGGTGTTCGCGCCGGCGCTGGTCTGCTCGGTGACGGCGGAGAGCTCTTCGGCGGCGCTGGCGATCTGGGTGACGCCGTCGCGGATGCCACCGATCAGCTCGCGCAGGCTCTGGCTCATGCGCTGCATGCTTTGCTGCAGGCGGCCGAGCTCGTCGCGGCGGGTGACCTGGACGGTCTGCGACAGGTCGCCGGCGGCGATGCGGTCGACCACAGCCATGGTTTCCTGCAGCGGGCGGGTGATCTGGCGGGTGATGATCAGCGCGGCGATGCCGCCCAGGACCAGCGCGAGCAGGGTGAACAGGGTCTGCAGACTGCGGGCGCTGGCGCTTTCGGCGTCGCGGCGATCGAGTTGCAGCTGGTAGAGATTCTCGCTGATCTTGACGATGTCCTGGCCCTGGGTGGTCATTTCCTTGCGCGCCTGGACGATGGCGGCCATGTTGCCGCGCAGGGTGGTGACGGCATCGCGATAGGCGCGCAGGGCAGTGCCCAGTTGCTGGACGTACTGCGCTTCGGCGACGCCGAGGACGCTTTCCAGGGCCGGCAGGCCGGCGATGCTTTCGTCCAGGCCGCGGGTCACGCCGTCACCGTTGCTGGTGAGGGCCGTGGCCAGGTAATCGCGTACGTCGTAGCGGGCCTGTAGCAGGTCTTCACGGGTGCCGGTGATGGCCTGGAAGCGGGTGGCGCGCTCTTCGTCCGCGGGGGCCTTGAGTACGTCCTGCTGGATGGTCGCCGTCAGTTCGGCGGCGCGCGTGGCGTTGTCCTGCAGGGCGCCTCGGGTGATGCCGGCGCTCTGGTAGCCGGCGCGCATGGCGGCCAGGGATTTCTCGTAGTCGGCGATGACGCCGCCGAGTTGGTCGAGCAGGCGCACGTTCTCGGGGCTGACGAAGGAGGCGCGCAGTTTCTGCTGCTGCGCCTTGAAGTCGGCCAGGGTGGACATGACGTTGGCAGCTTCCTGCTCGGCGCCGTCGGCGATCATGTACTGCAGGCGGGTGATGCGCAGCTTGGTCAGGCGCGAGTTCAGCTCGGTGATATCGCTCATCCAGTTGCTGCGGTCGATCAGCGAGCCGAGGCCGACCCAACTGACGATGGCGAGGATGGCGGTGAAGGCGAGGACCAGGCCGAAGCCCAGGGCCAACTTGAGATTCACGCTCAGGTTGGAAATCCAGGTGTTCATTGACGATCTCCAGGAAAGGTTGTGTGAAGTCAGGCCGTTCGGAGATTGTTCTTGTTGGGGGCCAGGGTGGCGAACCACGTCCAAGCCCTATCGGCAGGATCGGACGGAACCGTATGGTCACGGGCGAAAAAAGTTATCCGCCGGCCGGCGCCTGGAAGGCGGGTCGGAGAGGAATGGGCGGGGAAAGGCGGACGAAATCCCTGTTCGCTTGCGTGCCGCTGGGTGCGGTCGCGCTCTGGCTTGCGGCGCTGCGCGGCATTCTACGGAAAGGCCGGTGGGCTCGTCTGCAAAATGATGGCAAAGAGATATTGCAGGGGCGCTGACCCGCGAATGAGGCGCCGGCCTGGCGCCTCATTCGGTTGCCACGGGATCAGGCCTTGGCGGCGTCAAGCGCCTGGGCGAGGTCGGCGAGGATGTCGTCGATGTGCTCGATGCCGATGGACAGGCGCACCATGTCGCGCGGTACGCCGGCCTTCTGCAGTTCTTCGTCGTTGAGCTGGCGGTGGGTGGTCGAGGCCGGGTGGCAGGCCAGGGACTTGGCGTCGCCGATGTTGACCAGGCGCACCACCAGGTTCAGCGCATCGATGAAGCGCGCGCCGGCTTCCTGCCCGCCCTTGATGCCGAACGAGAGGATCGACGCGGGCTTGCCGCCCATGTAGCGCAGCGCCAGTTCCTGCTCGGGGTGGTCGGCGAGACCTGCATACTTCACCCAGCTGACCTGCGGGTGGTCCTGCAGGTATTGCGCGACTTTCACGGCGTTCTCGCAGTGGCGCTCCATGCGCAGGGCGAGGGTTTCCAGGCCTTGCAGGATGAGGAAGGCGTTGAACGGCGAGAGCGCGGCACCGGTGTTGCGCAGCGGCACGACACGGCAGCGGCCGATGAAGGCGGCGGGGCCGAAGGCTTCGGTGTAGGTCACGCCGT
>OGQD01000971.1_pt1 | contig 19735 bp, 15 predicted proteins | sample 1553091 | NCBI WGS metagenome assembly OGQD01 (sample SAMEA2580290, study PRJEB22360) | human gut metagenome | biome: human gut; feature: human-associated habitat; material: faeces | place: Denmark | collected 2008/2010
AGCTCCCGGCCAGCCGATGCGCAAGGCTCGCGGCTTCGACGGCGTCATCCTGGCGCAGCGCATCCAGCAGCAGCGGCCATTGCTCATCGAGCAGCTTCCACAGGCTGGCGAGCAGCTCGTTCAGTTTGTGCTCGCCCAGCAAACGACGATGGGTCTCCAGGACCTGCCGATCCAGCGGGCCGTTATCCACAGCCTCCGGCAACAGCTCCCAGGTCACGCCGGACAGCGCACGGCGCAGGTCGTCCAGGCGCAGCGGCTTGCCCAGCACACCCTGCATGCCAGCCTCGAAATAGCGCCGGACCATGCCCGGCTGCACGCTGGCGGTGAAGGCGTGGATCGGTGTGGTCGCGTTGAGTCCGCTGGACTGCGTGCGGATCGCCCGGCACAGGTCGAGGCCGTTCATCCCCGGCAGGTGCATGTCCAGCAGGATCAGATCGAAGCGCCGTGCAGCGGTAAGCGCCAGCGCCGGCGCCGCGTCCTCGGCGAGTTGCACGCGGTGACCGTCGCGCTCCAGCAGGGCCTGGGCGACCTCGCGGTTGAGGGCGACGTCCTCCACCACCAGCACGTCCAGCGCTGGCGCCTGTTCGTCGGCCACGCTGGAGCGCGGGACCACGCCCGGCGCCAGGACGATGTCGAACCAGAAGGTGCTGCCCTCGCCTTCCAGGCTTTCCACGCCAATCTCGCCGCCCATGGCTTCCACCAGCCGCTTGCTGATCGCCAGCCCCAGCCCGGTGCCACCGTAGCGCCGCGCTACCTCGTCGCTGGCCTGGGTGAAGCGCTGGAAGATCTTTTCCTGCTGCTCGGCGGAGATGCCGATACCGTCGTCGGTCACCGTGAAGCGCAGCCGCTGGCCGGCGTCGCCGGTCTCCAGCACAGCGACCTCCAGCAGCACCTCACCCTCCTCGGTGAACTTCAGCGCATTGGCCAGCAGGTTACTCAGCACCTGGCGCAGGAACTGCTCGGCGCCCCGGCAACCGTCCTGTACCTGGGGTTCGATACGCAGGCGCAGGCAAGTGCCGTTGTCGTCGGCGCATGGCTCCAGCAGGGTCACCACGTCGTCCAGCAGGCGCCGCAGGGAGAAGTCCACCGGCTCCGGCTGGCTGGCGCCGTCCTCCAGCTTGGCGAAGTGCAGCACCTCGTTGAGGATCGCCAGCAGTCCTTCGCCTGCTGTGGATAACGCTTGAAGCCGGCGCCGGTCCTGCTCCCCCAGGGGCGCGGCGCGCAGCAGTTCGGCCATGCCGAGGATGCCGTTGAGCGGTGTGCGGATCTCGTGGCTCATGGTGGCAAGGAAGCGGCTCTTGGCGCGGTTGGCGGCCTCGGCCTCCTCCTTGGCGCGGCGCAGGCTGGCGGTGCGCCGCTCGACCCGCCGCTGCAATTCGTCACGCTTGCTCTGCAGCGCTTCGCGGTCAGCCTCGCGGCGCCGCAACTCGGCACGCAGGGCCCGGCGCAAACCGTCGAGGGCATCGGCGACGGTGTCGATCTCGTCTTCTTCGCCTGAGCGTTTTTTAGCCAGCGCCAGCTCGGTGCCCAGGTTGCCGCCAGTGAGCCCGCGGACGAATTCGGCCATGGCGCGCAGGTGGCGGGTAACCAGGCTGTGGAACAGCCAGCTCAGTGCCACCGCCAGGCCGCAGAGGAACACGCCCATCCACAACAGGCTGGTCAGCCCGCCGTGGAGCAGGCGCAGGTAGACAGCGCCCAGGTCGATGCTGACTTCCAGCTCGCCCAGGTCGCGGCGCTCGCCGTCCGGCGGCTGGAAGGCCAGGGCGTAGCGCTCGGTACGGAACGGCCCACGTGTGTCGTCGGCGTCCTGCACCAGGTTGAAGTCGGCGCTGCGCAGGCGCACCTGGGCGATGTCGGGGAAGTCGGCCAGGCCGTGCAACTGCACGTTGAGCTGCTCCTGGTTGAGGTCCCACAGGCTGCGCTCGAAGCTGGCGAGGTAGCCGACGCGGATCAGCTCCAGGCGTGTATCGATGTCGCGCATCTCGCGGCGGTACTCGAAGTACAGCTGCACGGCGCTGGCCAGCACGGTGAAGCACAGGCTGAACAGCAGCACCCGCAGCAGCAGGCGCCGGGCCAGGCCGCCGGGCAGCTTCAACGCGGCACCCCGTCGCCGGCGAGCATGGCGCGGTAACCACGCTCGCTCTCGTCCAGCCAGCGGGCGATGCTGCCGTCGTCCACGCGCCGCTTCAGCGCGGCGTCGATCTCGTCCATCCGCGCGGCCAGCGGCGAATGGCGCGAGACGGCGATGCGCAGGTAATCCACGGTGAGCGGCCGGGGCAGCGCGGCGATGTCCTGCCCGCCGGCCAGTTGCTCGGCGAACAGGGTGCCGGTGCGCCGCTCATGGGCGATGAAATCGATGCGCTGGCGGATCAGCTTGCCGAAGTTCTGGCGGCTGTCGGAGACCCATTCGACGTTGCCGTGCTCGGCGACGAAACGGTCGAACTCAGGTCCGTAGCTCTCGCCGAAGAGCAGCCCGCCGCGGTAATTCGCCAGATCGCTCAACTGGTCGAAACGCACCGGCTTGCGGCGGTTGTAGAAGATCGCCACTTCCTCGCGCAGCACCGGCACGCGGGAGAACAGCAGGCCGTCGTCGCGCTGCGGGGTCTGGTAGGCGAGCACCACGTCGACGCGGCCTTCGGCGGCGTCCAGCAGGCAGCGTTTCCAGTTGCCCAGCACCACGGTCTTCACCTCGTAGCCCAGTTCGCCAAGCACGCTGCGCACGGTCTGCGGTGCCAGACCGCGTACTTCGTGGCCGTCGCTCCAAGAGATCGGCGGGTAGACGGGGTAGTCGCAGTAGCGGACGGGTTGGGCGGCGCCAGCAACACCGTCCGCAGTCGGCAGAGATAGCGCCAGGCACAGCAGGAACAGCAGGAACAGCCAGCGCATGTCTCAGGCGTCGGCAGGCGTGGCGGTGAACAGGTAGCCGGCGCCGTGGATGGTGATGATCAGCTCCGGTTCGGCCGGGTCGTCGCGCAGCTTGCGGCGCAGGCGGCCGACCAGCACGTCGATGGAGCGGTCGTTGGGCAGCCATTCGCGGTTGCGGATCTGGTCCATCAACTGGTCGCGGCTGAGGGTATGGCCAGTGTTGCGCAGGAACACGCCGAGCAGCTGGAACTCGCCGTGGGTCAGCGGGGTTTCGCTGCCATCGCGGTCGATCAGGCGGCGGCGGTCCGGGTCCAGGGTCCACTGGGCGAAGCGCTTGTGGTGCTGACGACTGACTGGCGTGCAGGCGGCAGCGGGCTGGCGCGCGTGGCGCACGCGGCGGATCAGGTTCTTGGCGCGGGAGACCAGCTCGCGGGGGTTGAGCGGCTTGATCACGTAGTCATCGGCGCCGCACTCCAGGCCGACGATGCGGTCGATGTCGTCGTTGCGGCCGGTGATCAGGATGATGCCGACCTCCGAGCGCACGCGCAGCTCGCGGGTCAGGGTCAGGCCGTCCTTGCCGGGCAAACGGATGTCGAGCATCACCAGGTCGATGGGCTGCCCGCCCTGTTCGGCTTCGGCCAGGCTCGCCTCGGCCTGTTCGGCGGTGCCGGCACAGAGCACGTCATAGCCCTCGTCGCCCAGGTAGGCCTGGAGGAGCTCGCGAACCACCGGATCGTCGTCGACGATCAGTACACGGGAAGTCATCGCAATACCCTGCTGACGCCACCGCTCGTGGCGGGGCAATTCTTGTTATACGTGGAGGTAGAGCTGTAGGAGCTGTCCTGCAGATGGCCGCAGGTTACCGCTCGCTGAACAATCGATCAACAGGCCGCCGGCGACCGGCTGAAACGCTGCCGGCCGCCATGCTGGAGGCCGTCTACCCAGGCCTCGCAGATCTGCACGCCCTGTTCCGGGGTGAAGGTATTGGGGTTCAGCCCGGATTCCAGCCACAAGCCATCGAGCAAGGCGCTGAGGGCAATGGCGGCGAGGTCGGCGTCGAAATCGGACCATGCCTGTTCCTGCGCCAGATCCTTCAGCGCCTGCGCCAGCAAGGTGCGGTACTCACCGTAGGAATGGTCATGCGCCTGGTTGATGGCTTCGGCGGTCTTCACCGCGCCCCAGAACGCGAGCCAGGCATCCAGCAGTTGCGGGTCGAGCAGTTCGGCACAGAACGACGCCCGGAAGAACGCCGACAGCCGAGCGCGTGCATCCGGCGCCGCCTCGGCGATGGCTTCGCGCAGCAACTGCATCACGCGCCCGGTGACGGTCAGGTAGGCCTCGGCCACCAGTTCGTCCTTGCCCGAATAGTGGTGGTTGATCAGCCCCACCGAGACGCCGGCTTCGGCGCAGATCTTGCGAATGGAAGCCCCCTGGAAGCCATGGCGCTTCAGGCACGCGAGGGTCGCCTCGATCAGCAGCGCCTTGCGCTGCTCCGGCTCCAGTCGGGTAAAGCGGACTTCCTCGTTCATGCCTGGCTCCTAAAGTGTCAGGTGGCCAATCTGAACGATTGTTCGATTAGGCGCCAGTACCTACCCGTTCGGGGAATGGTCCGGGTTGTGCCCCTGGTCGAGAGTGGCTTCATCCGCGATATCTCCAATCCATAACAAAATCAAAGGTGGGACTGACATGCAGAAAACGCTCGCAGCAGTACTCAGCGCGGCGCTGGCGACCTTGCCGGCACTGGGTCACGGGGAGGATGCCGCCGGCGCGAAGACGCTGCGGCTGTACAACTGGACCGACTACATCGGCGAGCACACCGTCGCCGACTTCGAGAAGGAAACCGGGATCAAGGTGGTCTACGACACCTTCGATTCCTACGAGACCGTGCAGGGCAAGTTGCTGCCCGGCCGCTCGGGCTACGACCTGGTGGTGCTCAATGCCGCCCTGGTGCCGCCGCTGCTCAAGGCCGGCGTCTTCCAGCCGCTGGACAAGTCCAAGCTGCCCAGCTGGAACAACCTCGACCCCGACGTGCTCAAGCACCTGGACCACTACGATCCGGGCGTGAAGTACTCGGCGCCCTACACCTGGGGCAGCAACGGCATCACCTACAACATCGACAAGATCAAGCAGCGCATGCCCGATGCGCCCATCGGCTCGCTGGCGATGCTGTTCGATCCGAAGATCGTGTCGAAATTCGCCGATTGCGGGGTGACCATCATCGATTCCCCCACCGACGTGATCCCGCTGGCCCTGGCCTACCTCAAGCGCGACCCCAACAGCGCGCTGCCCGAGGATCTGAAGGCCGCCCAGGACCTGCTGCAATCGATCCGCCCGTATATCCGCAAGTTCGACTCCACCAGCTACCTCAACGGCCTGGCCAACGGCGACCAGTGCATGGCGATGACCTGGTCCGGCGACTACGCCACCGCCCAGGCCCGCGCCGACGAAGCCGGCGCCAAGGTCAAGCTGGGCTACTTCGTGCCCAAGGAAGGCTCGCTGATCTGGTTCGACGACTTCTACATCCCGGCCGACGCGCCCCACGTGGAAAACGCCCACAAGTTCATCGAGTACATGCTGCAGCCGAAGGTTGCCGCGGGCGTCGCCGACTACATCCGCTACGCCTCCAGCAACGCCGCCGCTACCCCGCTGCTGGCCGCCGAAGTGCGCAACGACCCGGCGATCTACCCCGACGCCGAGACCCGCGCCCGCCTGTTCACCCAGAAAGTGCAGACCCCCAAGGCCACTCGCCTGATCACCCGTACCTGGAACGCGGTGAAGACCGGGACCTGATAGCGCAAGACCACAGCCCCCTCTCCCCAGCCCTCTCCCTGAAGGGAGAGGGGGCAGCCCGCAGCCACGTTCAAGGAAGTCGTCTTCCTGTGATGTCGCTGACTGCGTGCCCGCAATGACCGTCGTAGTCACCGAGTACTCCGAACGGTCCCCTCTCCCTTCAGGGGGAGGGTCAGGGAGAGGGCAAGGACTCGCACGACGAACCGTAATTTCGAGGTACAGACAATGACCACCACCACCCCAGCCTTCTTCGCCCAGTTCAACGACGAGCAGCTGGTCGCCGCCGACAAAGCCCACTACATGCACGGCTACCACGTGTTCGACGATCACCGGGTCAACGGTGCGCTGAACATCGCCGCCGGCGAGGGCGCGTACATCTACGACACCAAGGGCAATCGCTACCTGGATGCCGTGGGCGGCATGTGGTGCACCAACATCGGCCTGGGCCGCGCGGAAATGGCCGAAGCCATCGCCGAGCAGGTGCGCCAGCTGGCCTACTCCAACCCGTTCTGCGACATGGCCAACGTCACCGCCATCCAGCTCTGCGAAAAACTCGCGCAGCTCGCCCCTGGCGACCTGGACCACGTGTTCCTCACCACCGGCGGCTCCACCGCCGTGGACACCGCCTACCGGCTGATCCAGTACTACCAGAACTGCCGCGGCAAGCATGACAAGAAGCACATCATCAGCCGCGTCAACGCTTACCACGGCTCGACCTTCCTCACCATGTCGCTGGGCGGCAAGGTCGCCGACCACCCCGCCGAGTTCGACTTCCTCAAGGACGTCATCCACCACATTTCCTGCCCCAACCCCTACCGCGCGCCGGAAGGGATGACCGAAGGGGACTTCCTCGAATTCCTGGTGAAGGAATTCGAAGACAAGATCCTGGAACTGGGTGAAGACAAGGTCGCCGCCTTCTTCGCCGAGCCGATCATGGGCTCGGGCGGCGTGATCATCCCGCCCAAGGGCTACCACCAGCGCATGTGGCAGGTATGCCAGAAGTACGACGTGCTCTACGTCGCTGACGAAGTGGTGACCTCCTTCGGCCGCCTGGGCGCCTTCTTCGCCTCCGAGGACGTGTTCGGCATGCAGCCGGATATCATCACCACCGCCAAGGGCCTGACCTCCGGCTACCTGCCGCTGGGCGCGTGCATCTTCTCCGAGCGCATCTGGAAGGTGATCGGCGAGGCCGACAAGGGCCGCTGCTTCGCCCACGGCTTCACCTACAGCGGGCACCCGGTGAGCTGCGTCTCGGCGCTGAAGAACATCGAGATCATCGAGCGTGAAAATCTGCTGGAGCACGTGAAGGACGTCGGCGGCTACCTGGAGCAGCGTCTGCAGGAACTGGCCGACCTGCCGCTGGTGGGCAGCGTGCGTTGCCAGAAGCTGATGGCCTGCGTCGAGTTCGTCGCCGACAAGCGCAGCAAGGTGCTCTTCCCCGAGGAGCTGAACATCGGCGAGAAGATCCACCTGCGCGCCCAGGCCAAGGGCCTGCTGGTGCGGCCCATCGTGCACCTGAACGTGATGTCGCCGCCGCTGACCATCACCCGCGCGCAGGTCGACGAGATCGTCGACACCCTGCGCGAATCGATCCTGGAGGCCGCCGCTGACCTCCAGCGCAGCGGTGATTACGCGGGGCACTGATGATCGATCCGAGGATTTTGCCTACACCCCGGCAGCCCTTTATGCTGCCGGGCATGAGCGAATCTCAGGCACTGAGCGAAACGTCCGATGCACTGGCCCTGCATGCCTGGCATGCGGGGCTGGCGCGCGTCATGGCCAGTGTCGGCGAGGTCGTCTTCGTCGAACGCCTGGCCGACGCCCTGGGCTGCCTGGTACCACTGGAGTCGGTGATGCTCGGCCTGGAACAGCGTGGCCAGCCGCCGCAACCGCTATACCAGCGCGGCATCGACCCGGAGCACCACGAGGCGCTGATCGATCGCTACTACGCCCGCGGCTACCTGCTCGACCCCTTCTGCCTGGCCATGGAAGACGGCCTCACCGAAGGCTTCTACCCACTGGCCGATATCGCCCCGGACGATTTCTTCGCCAGCGAGTACTACAAGACCTACTACCTCAAGTTCGGCTGCACCGAGGACTGCCACTTCATCATCGACCTGGGCGAGTCGCGCAAGGTCTCGCTGTGCCTGTACCAGGGCAGGAGCGGCGCGCGCTTCAGCGAAACCCAGCTGGACCTGCTGGCTACCGTCCTGCCGCTGGTGCGCGAACTGATCCGCCAGTTCGAGCGCAACGGCGGGCTGGACCTGCTGCTGGCCGGGCGCGGTGTGAGTGTCAGCGACCCGGACGAGCAGGCGCCGCTGAACCGGCATATCCGCGCCGCCTTCATGAACTTCGGCGCCGACCGGCTGACCGAGCGCGAACGGGAAATCGCCCACCTGCTACTGCGCGGCCACTCGGTGAAATCCAGCGCGCGGGTGCTGGATATCTCACCGGAAACCGTGCGCATGCACCGCAAGCACCTCTACACCAAGCTGGAGATCAACTCCCAGGCGGAACTGTTCTCGCTGTTCATCGACTGGCTGACCGGCGGCGCCACCGCGGCCTGACGCCACTTCGGCGCTGGCCCAAACCTGTAGGAGCGAGGGGGGCGCCTAGCCCTTGCTCGCGAACGCCTAGGCCGCACCCCCCCCCGGTTGGCGAGCAAGCTCGCTCCTACAAAAAAGCGCTTCTCGCATTACCCGCCGATGCGGCATCCCGCCCGGAAATCTGCCAACCTATGGCCTTTCCCGCTGTCTGACCCGTGCCCCACCACCAGGAGAGCTTCCCGATGCCCCGCCGCTGGCTTCCCGCCTTGCTGTTGGCCGCCGCCCTGCCGCTGCACGCCGCCGAATCCAAACCCACCTATGGCCCGGAACTGGAGCGTTTCAACTACGCCTACCCGGTCGGCCATTACAGCTTCGCGTCCCAGGGCCACCACATGCACATGGCCTATATCGACGTGAAGCCGAAGAAACAGCCCAACGGCCGCACCGTGGTGCTGCTGCACGGCAAGAATTTCTGCGCCGGTACCTGGGAAACCACCATCGCCGCGCTGAGCGACGCCGGCTACCGCGTGGTGGCGCCGGACCAGATCGGCTTCTGCAAATCCACCAAGCCCGAGCGCTACCAGTACAGCTTCCAGCAGCTGGCGACCAACACCCACGCGCTGCTGGAGCACCTGAAGATCGGCAAGATCACCCTGCTGGGCCACTCCACCGGCGGCATGCTCGCCGCCCGCTACGCGCTGATGTACCCGCAGCAGGTGGAGCAGCTGGCCATGGTCAACCCCATCGGCCTGGAAGACTGGAAAGCCCTGGGCGTGCCCTACCGCACGCCGGACCAGTGGTACGAGCGCGAGTTGAAGACCAGCGCCGACAGCATCCGCCAGTACGAGCAGGCGACCTACTACGCCGGCCAGTGGAAGCCGGAGTACGACAAGTGGGTGAACATGCTCGCCGGCCTGTTCAACGGCGCCGGCCATGAGCGCGTGGCATGGAACTCGGCGCTGCTCTACGACATGATCTTCACCCAGCCGGTGGTCTACGAATTCGGCCAGCTGAAGATGCCGACCCTGCTGCTGATCGGCACCAAGGACAACACCGCCATCGGCAAGGACATCGCTCCGGCCGAGCTCAAGCCGAAGCTGGGCAACTACGCCGAACTGGGCAAGGCGACCGCCAAGGCGATCCCCAACGCCACCCTGGTGGAGTTCGACGACATGGGCCACGCGCCGCAGATCCAGGACCCGAAACGCTTCCACGAGGCGCTGCTCAAGGGGTTGGCTGATCTGAAGCACTGATGCTCCTTCCGTGGTCTGTGCCGGCGTGGGGCTATCGCGAACAGAGTCCGCTCCCACGTTCCCCTGAAGCTCCGGTACGGGGAGAGCCCCTCACCCCAACCCTCTCCCAAAGGGAGAGGGAGCCGTTCGGTGTACTGGATCGGTAACGAAGATAGCCGGAAAGCTCCAAGCTTCCCGAGCGCAGAGGACAGTCCCCTCTCCCCCTGGGAGAGGGTTAGGGTGAGGGCCTGCCGAGGCACAGGGCACAAGTTGTAGGAGCGAGCTTGCTCGCGAACCGCCCAGCGTCAGCGCCGCCGGTAAATCCGTTCGCGAGCAAGGACTGGGCGTCCCCCTCGCTCCTACAGGTGAATACCGTCGCCAGCGCCAACAAAAACGCCGGCTCCCCTCGCAGGGAGCCGGCGATTTTCATTCAGCCGAAAGAGTCAGCCCAGGTTCTTGCCCAGCAACGCGTGGTACAGCTCGCTATCGCCGAGCACGCCGACCACGCGGCTCTGCTCCTGCAGTACCAGCTTGTGGCCGGTCTGGTAGCGAATCTGCAGCGCGTCGCGCATGCGGATGTTGACGTCCACCAGGGTCGGCTCGTGCTTGAGCTTCTCCACCGGGTCACCCGGGCGCCATTGCTGCAGGTCGATGATGTTGCTGCCCTGGCGCGCGGTCTTGATCTGGTTTGTCTCGGTCAGGCCCAGCCAGCAGTCGCGGCCCTGGTCGAAGCACACCTCGTCGGCCTGGCGGCGGCACTGGTCCAGGCCACGCATCAGGCTCGAACCACAGAGCACATTGAGCGGATTGGTGTGGGCGACGAAGGTACGCACGTAGTCGTCCGCGGGGCTGAGCACGATTTCCTCGGGCTTGCCGTGCTGGATGATGCGGCCGTCCTTCATGATCGCGATGCGCGTACCGATCTTCAGCGCCTCGTCCAGGTCATGGCTGACGAAGACGATGGTCTTGTGCAACTGCCGTTGCAGCACCAGCAGTTCGTCCTGCAATTGCTGGCGGATCAGCGGGTCCAGCGCGGAGAAGGGTTCGTCCATCAGCAGGATGTCGCCATCCATGGCCAACGCACGGGCCAGGCCGACGCGCTGCTGCATGCCGCCGGAGAGCGAGTCCGGGCGCTTGTCGCGCCACTGCGACAGGCCGACCAGCTCCAGCTTCTCGTCGATCACCTTCTTCCGCTCGCTGGCCGGGCGGCCCTGCATCTCCAGGCCGAAGCCGATGTTCTCGGCCACGGTCAGCCAGGGCATCAGCGCGAACTTCTGGAACACCATGGCGATGCGCTTGGTGCGCATGGTCTTGAGCGTCGCCGGCGAGCAGTTGGCGATATCCACCTGCTGGCCCTCGTGCTCGATCAGCAGCTTGCCGCGGCTGACCCGGTTGAGGCCGTTGATGCAGCGCAGCAGGCTGGACTTGCCCGAGCCCGAGAGCCCCATCATCACGCAGATCTCGCCGCGATTGACGTCCAGGCAGGCATCCTCCACGCCCAGTACCTGGCCGGTGCGCTTGAGGATTTCCTCGCGGCCCAGGCCCTGGTCCAGCAGCTTGAGCGCTTCCTTGGTGTGGGTGCCGAAAATCACATCCACATGTTCGAATCGAATCGCCGACATAGTGCTTACCTCCCCCGCAGCGAACGTTGCTTGCACACCCGGTCGAGCAGGATGGCGAGCAGGACGATGGCCAGACCGGCCTCGAAGCCGAGGGAAATGTCCGCCGTGTTGAGCGCGTTGACCACCGGTTTGCCGAGGCCATCAGCACCCACCAGCGCGGCGATAACCACCATCGACAGCGACAACATGATGCATTGGGTGACCCCCGCGGCGATACTCGGCATGGCGTGCGGCAGCTCGATGCGCGTCAGCAGTTGCCAGCGCGAACAGCCGAAGGCCTTGCCGGCGTCCATCAGTTCCGCCGGCACGTCCTGGATGCCCAGGCAGGTCAGGCGGATGGGCGCGGCGATGGCGAAGATCACCGTGGAGATCAGGCCCGGAACCACACCCAGGCCGAACAGCGTCAGGGTGGGGATCAGGTAGACGAAGGTGGGTACCGTCTGCATCAGGTCCAGCAGTGGCCTGAGCCCGGTGTAGAACCAGGGCTTGTGCGCCGCCAGGATGCCCAGCGGCACCCCGATGGCGATACACACCACCGTGGCGAAAATCACCTGCGCCAGGGTCTCCATGGTCTCCTGCCAGTATCCCAGGTTGAGGATCAGCAGCAGCGAGGCCAGGGCGAATACCGCAAGGCCCCAGCTGCGCTGGATGTAGAACACCAGGAAGACCATCAGCGCGATCAGCGCCAGCGGGTTGAACCAGAGCAGGCTGTTGGTGACGCCGTGGATGAGGAACTCGAGGGTGTCGGAAATCTTGTCGAACACCGACGCGCCATGTTGCGTGAGCCAGTCGACGAAGGCGGCGATATGCTCACCCAGCGGTAGCTTGTGGTCAGTCAGAAACATAATGCGGGCCCATCAGAAGCTTAGGGAATCGGCCAACGGCAATTACTTCGGCTCTTAGTTCGAGAATGCCACCTTGGCTGCCGCCAAGGCTGGTTTGCCGTCACGGGTGGTCACGCCGGCGAGCCAGGCGTCGAGCAGTTCCGGATGGTCCTTCAACCAGGCTTTGGCCGCCTCTTCGGGCTTCTTGCCCCCGTTGAGGACGGCGTCCATGAGTTTGTTCTCCATGTCCAGGGTAAAGGTCAGGTTGGTCAGCAGCTTGCCGACATTCGGACACTCCTGGGCGTAGCCCTTGCGCACGTTGGTGTAGATGGTCGCGCCGCCGTAGTTGGGGCCGAACACGTCATCGCCACCTTCGAGGTACTTCATCTTGAAGCGAGTGTTCATCGGGTGCGGTTCCCAGCCCAGGAACACGATCCACTGGTTGCGGCGGTCGGCGCGTCCGACCTGCGAAAGCATGCCGGCCTCGCTGGACTCCACCAGCTTGAACTTGCCCAGGCCGAACTGGTTCTTGTCGAGCATGCCCTGAACCAGGCGGTTGCCGTCGTTGCCCGGCTCGATGCCGTAGATCTTGTTGTCGAGCTTGTCGGCGAACTTGGCGATGTCGGCGAAGGACTTCAGGCCGCCGTCATAGGCCGCCTGGGTGACAGCCAGGGTGTACTTGGCGCCCTCGAGGTTGGCCTTCACCGTCTCCACCGACCCGTTGTCGGCGTAGGGCTTGATGTCGTTGGCCATGCTCGGCATCCAGTTGCCGAGGAAGACGTCCAGGTCCTTGTTCGCCAGCGACTTGTAGGTCACCGGGACGGAAAGCATGGTCACCTTGGTCTTGTAGCCAAGGGACTCCAGCACCTGTCGGGTAGTGGCGGTGGTCACGGTGATGTCGGTCCAGCCGACGTCGGAGAAACGTACCGTGCCGCACGAGTCAGGTTCAGCGGCCTGAACCGCCAGCGGCGCGCAAATGGACACAGCCAGCAGCAAAGACTTGAAACCATTCATGAGCGTACTCCTCTGCGGGGTGGGCGCCGGCGCTGCCCACGGTGGGGCGCGGCGGTCTGAATTATGGTTGGGGCCTGGGGCGGGCCCTTTTGTTGTCATTTCGTAAACGATCATGGAGCAGGAAAATTTCGTCGCATACCGGGTGGGTCGCATCCAGTGCAGGCGAAGTCGTATTCAGCACCAGCCATGTCGCATCCAGTGGAAAGGCCCGGTTCCAGCGACTTCCAGAAGCTCGGATCAATCCATGGCGGCGGTTTTCTGGCCCCCCGGCGCCGCGCCCGATGAGCCGGGAGCGACACCCTGCAACCAGCCATCGAGCACCTGCGGATTGGCTTTCAACCAACTCTTGGCGGCCTGGCGGGGATTGCGTCGCTCGTTGAGCACCGCATCCATCAACTGGTTCTCCATCGCCAGATCGAACTTCAGGTTCTTCAGCAGCCGCGCGACATTGGGGCACTCCTGAAGATAGCCTGCTCTGACGTTGGTGAAGACCGTTGCGCCGCCAAAGTTGGGACCGAAGTAGGAATCCCCTCCCTCCAGATAGTTCATTTGGATGCGGGTATTCATCGGGTGCGGCTCCCAGCCCAGGAACACGATGGGCTGTTTCAAGGCCCCGGCTCGCTTGACGTAGGCCAGCATGTCGGCCTCGCTGGATTCCACCAGCTTGAAGTCGCCCAGGCCGAAGGCCTTTTCCTTGATCATCTTCTGGATCAGCTGGTTGCCATCGTTGCCCGGCTCGATACCGTAGATGCGCCCACCCAGCTGCTCCCTGAATTTTGCGATATCGGCAAAAGTCTTCAGCCCGGCCTCGTACGCGTAGCGCGGCACCGCCAGGGTGTACTTGGCGCCTTCGAGGTTGGCGCCGACGGTTTCCACCTGGCCCTTGTCGGCGAAGGGCTTGATGTCGTTCGCCATGCTCGGCATCCAGTTGCCGAGGAACACGTCGATCTTCTTCTCCGCCATCGCCTTGTAGGTGTCCGGCACGGACAGCCGCACCACCTGGGTACGGTAACCCTGGTGGCTGAGCACCAGTCGCGTCACCGCGGTGGTCACGGTGATATCGGTCCAGCCCACGTCGGCGAAACGCACCACGGAGCAGGATTCGGGTTCGGCGGCGCGCACAGCGCCCGGTAGTACCACGGATAACGCCAACAGCGACGACACAAGACTCTTCATGAGGCCAGCCTCTGACTGCGGAGAAGGGGGGTGGACACGGGCGAACGCGGCCGTTCGTCGGTGGCGGATCATGGAACAGCGCGACCGTCCACGCCTATCGACCGGTCGTGGTTCGCGGCGATCGCGTCGTAAAGAGGCAAGCTTTCGTCGGCCCCGGAACAGGCGGCCCCATGCCCTGCTCCGGCAAGGTGTACCGGCGGCGTTATTGGATACGGCCGCGTCGTCGATGGACGTCGCCGGTGCCGGACTTGGGTCGATCATGACCGGGCATCGCGGGCACAGGGACGTGCCTATCCCACTCTCTTACGGATGCGCAGCTCGCTCGGAGTCCGGCATGGCAATCAGTGTGTTCGACCTGTTCAAGATCGGTATCGGCCCTTCCAGCTCGCACACGGTCGGCCCCATGCGCGCTGCCGCGCTGTTCGTCGGCGCCCTGCGCGAGCGGCAGATGCTCGAACGCACCACGCGCGTGGAAGTGCGCCTGTATGGCTCGCTGTCCGCCACTGGCGTCGGCCACGGCACCGACCGCGCGGTGATGATGGGCCTGATGGGCGAATGGCCGGACCGCATCGACCCGCGCCAGATCGAACCACGCATGGCCACGCTGCGCGAGTCCGGCGAATTGCTGCTGGCCGGCAGTCGCGCGATCCCCTTCGACTGGATCCGCGACATGCGCCTGCTCGAAGAGAACCTGCCCTACCACCCCAACGCCATGCGCCTGACCGCCATCGAAGGCGACCAGGTGCTGCACAGCGACACCTACTACTCCATCGGTGGCGGCTTCGTGGTCGACGAGGAACAGGCCGCCTCCGGCAGCCTCGACACCGACAGCACCGTGCTGCCCTACGACTTCGCCAGCGCCGCCGAACTGCTCGTGCTCTGCCGCCGCCACAACCTGCGCGTGTCCGAGCTGATGATGGCCAACGAGCGCATGTGGCGCAGCGAAACCGACATCCGCGAAGGCCTCAAGGTCATCTGGCAGGCCATGCGCGACTGTGTGAACAACGGCTTGAGCCAGGAAGGCATCCTCCCCGGTGGCCTCAACGTGCAGCGGCGTGCCGCACGCCTGCACCGCAACCTGCAGGAAATCGGCAAACCCAACGTCATCGGCTCGACGCTCTCGGCCATGGAATGGGTCAACCTCTTCGCCCTCGCCGTGAACGAGGAAAACGCCGCCGGCGGGCGCATGGTCACCGCGCCCACCAACGGCGCGGCCGGCATCATCCCGGCGGTGCTGCACTACTACATGCGCTTCAACCCCGATGCCAGCGACGACGACGTCACCAACTACTTCCTGGCCGCTGCGGCCGTCGGCATCCTGTGCAAGAAGAACGCCTCCATCTCCGGTGCCGAGGTCGGTTGCCAGGGCGAAGTCGGTTCCGCCTGCGCCATGGCCGCCGCAGGCCTCGCCGAAGTGCTCGGCGCCAGCCCCGAGCAAGTCGAGAACGCCGCCGAGATAGGCCTGGAACACAACCTCGGCCTGACCTGCGACCCGGTCGGCGGCCTCGTCCAGGTGCCCTGCATCGAGCGCAACGCCATCGCCGCGGTGAAGGCCATCAACGCCGCGCAAATGGCCCTGCGCGGGGACGGCCAGCACTTCATCAGCCTCGACCAGGTGATCCGCACCATGCGCAACACCGGCGCCGACATGCACGACAAGTACAAGGAAACCTCGCGCGGCGGATTGGCCGTCAGCATCATCGAGTGCTGACCCGCAATCGACCACGCCAGGCCTGGCGCGCCCCCTGATGGCGCAAGCGGTACGCCCGTCCCGACGGCACCAGGGGCGTTACCGTTCCGGGCACAGCACCGCCGGTCGCGTGACCGGTGAGTGCTACCAAAAACCCCAGCCCAAGATCCATGCGTATTTGCGACCTTCGAGGCGTCGCAATCCGGGCCTGCAAAAACGGCATTCCCATGCCGTTTTCTTTTTTAATTGAACGCCCATTCAACCTAGGCACGGCATTTGCCTTGCTAATAGGTAGAGAGAACAGAGGAGCAGTCCGGGCCGCGCCCGGGTCAGGTTCCCGAACAGAACAACAAGCATAAGAAACGCCTCCAGCGAGGCGACTGTGACTAGCGTGAGGTGATCGAATGAACGCGTTCAACCCCGGAGTTCCCCCGCAAAACCGAGCTCCGCAGTCCATCGGCTTCCTGCTGCTGGACAACTTCACCCTGATCTCCCTGGCCTCGGCGGTGGAACCGCTGCGCATGGCCAACCAGCTGTCCGGTCGTGAACTCTACCGCTGGCACACCCTGAGCCTCGACGGCCGCCAGGTCTGGGCCAGCGACGGCCTGCAGATCACTCCTGACGCAGCCTGCGACAGCGCTCCGCAGATGGACACCCTGATCGTGGTCGGTGGCGTCGGCATCCAGCGCAGCGTCACCCGCGAGCACACCACCTTCCTCCAGGCCCAGGCGCGCCTGGGTCGCAAGCTCGGCGCCGTGTGCACCGGCAGCTGGGCCCTGGCCCGCGCCGGCCTGCTCGACGGCTACGACTGCTCGGTGCACTGGGAATGCCTGGCCGCCATGCAGGAAGCCTTCCCCCGCGTGGCCATGAGCACCCGCCTGTTCTCCATCGACCGCAACCGCTTCACCTCCTCCGGCGGCACCGCGCCGATGGACATGATGCTGCACCTGATCGGCCGCGAGCACGGCCGCGAGCTGTCGGCGGCGATCTCCGAAATGTTCATCTACGAGCGCATCCGCAACGAGCAGGACCACCAGCGCGTGCCGCTCAAGCACATGCTCGGCACCAACCAGCCCAAGCTGCAGGAAATTGTCGCGCTGATGGAAGCCAACCTCGAGGAACCCATCGACCTCGACGAACTGGCCGTCTACGTCAATGTCTCGCGTCGCCAGCTCGAGCGCCTGTTCCAGAAGTACCTGCACTGCTCGCCGTCGCGCTACTACCTGAAGCTGCGCCTGATCCGCGCGCGCCAGTTGCTCAAGCAGACATCCATGTCCATCATCGAAGTCGCCTCGGTCTGTGGCTTCGTCTCCACGCCGCACTTCTCCAAGTGCTACCGCGAGTACTTCGGCATCCCGCCGCGCGACGAGCGCCAGGGCCAGCCGATCGGCCAGCCGGTCATGGTCATGCCGATCCCGCAGGATCTCGCCCTCATGCCCAACTCCTCGGCCATCTCGGCCCTCAGTCAGGCCCAGGGCGAATCCACCTTCGCCAGCGTGCGGGTGCTCTGAATCCAGGGAGGCGGGACACGAAGAGGGGAGGCCCATGGCCTCCCTTTTTTCATTCCTGTGACGTATTGCGCCCCATCATTCAGATTCGTCTGAATCGCAAATCGCGCTGAATCTCGCAGTCTCCGAAGGGTTCGCCAGCATTCTTCGGAACCTCGGGACACATGGAAACCGCCCTCGAATACCTGGCCCAGCGAACGCGGGAGCTCTATCGCAAGGCCATCGAACAGGATCACGCAAGCCTGACCGGCATCCAGCTGCTGCGCCAACTCGAACGCCTGCGCCCGGAAATCTTCGACGTCAGCCGCCACCTCACCGACCTTTTCGGCGAGCACACCGGCGCGCTCGAACAGGCCAGGGCCGACAAGGCGGAAAAACTCATCGTCGCCCTCCACCGCCGGCTGCTCAGTGGCTACTGGCCCCTGCTGCGCCCCCGCCGCGCCGAGCGCAAGACCGCCGCCCTGCTGATGCAACGCATGGTCCGCAGCCTGCAGGAAATCCACTTCAACTGCCTGCAGAACCACCACCCCGCCCCGCCAGGGCTGTGGAGCCTGCTGCACCAGGTGTACGGGCGCGCCCTGCGAATCGAAGTCCAGCACCTGCCCATCGACGACGGCGAAGCCTTCGAGCCACGCAGCCAGACCGTCGCCGGTGGCTATCTGCACTGCCTGCTCGTGGTTGGCTCCCGGCCGTTGGAGATTCCCGCGCAATACCTGCCGGCATTGATCGAATCGACCCAGGTCTTCTCCTCCATCGTGCACATCCGACCGGAGCAACCTGGCAGCCATTGGCTGCTCGAACGCGAGTACGACCGTCCCTTCCGCGAGCCCGACACGACCAGCCGTGAGCAGGGCCTCGCCCTGGCGCTCGACGAACTGCTGGACATGCTCAAGCGCTTCACCGACGCGAGTGCGGGCGACTCAGCCTTTGACCTGAATGCCCACCTGCTCGCTTGCTGGAACGAAACCGGCACCGAGCCCTGGCAGGTCTGCCAGGGCTTCCCGGCACTGCTCGCGCACCTGGGCGTCGCCGACGACACACGCCTGGATGCGAGCCACTTCGAGCGCCAGCAAGAAGTGAGCGATGTCTGGTCCCAGCAACGCGGCGGCCGTGGCGGGCTGGACGAGATGGTCGCGCACCCGCACGACATCGAATTCAACCGCCCGGTGTCCGAGGCCAGCCTCCCGCCTGCCTGGCCGCTGACGCAGCCTCGTAGCAGCGAACGGCACTTCAGCGGCCACTGGGAAGGCTCGCCGCCACCCACCGTCGGCGAGCTGCTTGGCATCCGCCAGTCGGCCAGCGGCTCCTGGTACCTGGCGCAGGCGGAAAGCCTCCGCCTGCTCGGCGGCGAACGCTACGAGTTGCGCGGCGCCTGGCTTTCCTCAGAGCCGCGCCCCTGCCGCCTCAGCCTGCGCAGCAAACTGCAGGAGAGCGCGCCGCGCCACGGCTTGCTGTTGCCTGAAGGGAATGGGTTGCGCGTGCTCTGCCCGACACTGCCGCTGGATGCCGGGCGAAAGGTCACGGTGGAGGACCAGGGCCGACGCTACCTGGCCCTGCTGGGCGATCCCATTGGCGACACCTTCCCGCTGTCACCGCTGGAAGTGGCCGCCGACCTGCCCTGAAGGCAGGGCCGGCGCCAGCGGCGATCACAACGCCTTGGGTACCAGCGCCGGCAGCAGCTGGCGGGAGATCGCCTCGCGTACGGCCGGCAGCAGGGTGGCGTTGCCGGCGAGCATTTCCTCCACCAGGCGACGCAGCGCCAGGGAGCGCTCCGGCGTCAGACCACGCACGGCGTATTCGCAGGCCTGCTCCGCGGTGACATCCGGCGGCACGGCGAAGCCCAGCGCTTGCAGGCGTTCGCGGAAATCGTCCTGGTCGATCAGGTCGGCGTGCATCATCACGGGTCTCCTTGGGAGCGGCAGGGTCTGCCTCGATTCTGGTAAGCCCGGCGGGGCGCGGCAAGCACCTGTCCGGCGGAATGTCCGCGGCGGGCAAGCGCAGGTCGTTTTCGGCTAACCGGGGCGGCAGCGCGGCGCGCAGACTGGCTTCCACACCCTGCGGCGGCACCAGCACCGGCTGCAGGGCCTCGCACACTGAGAGCCCGCATCGGCTCGATTTGTCCCCTGCCGCGCGTCGGGCGCCGCAGGGGATTTTTTTGGCTCAGCGCAAGTGGCGGCGCAGGAATGCCAGCAGAGCGACGCGCAACTGCACCACTTCCGCCACGTCGTGGGCGCGCAGGCAGCCGTGGACCAGGCCGGGCCCGGCGAAGTACTCCACGTCCACGCCAGCCGCGCGCAGACGGTCACGGTAGAGAGCACCGTCATCGCGCAGCGGGTCGAATTCGGCGACAGCGATGAAGGCCGGCGGCAGACCACGCAGGTCTTCGGCCATCAGCGGCAGCGCGAGGGGATCGCGACGGTCGGCGGGGCGCGGCAAGGAGGGGGTCCAAACAGTATTCCATAAACAGG
>OGQD01000974.1_pt1 | contig 19700 bp, 15 predicted proteins | sample 1553091 | NCBI WGS metagenome assembly OGQD01 (sample SAMEA2580290, study PRJEB22360) | human gut metagenome | biome: human gut; feature: human-associated habitat; material: faeces | place: Denmark | collected 2008/2010
GAACACCCACCCGCTCCTGTGCCGGGACCGGCGGGGCGCCCAGCGGCAACCAGGCGCCCGTCACCGCGCCGGATACGGCCAGCGTGATCGAGGATCGCAAGCTGCTGGCGACGGGCAATGTGCTGACCAACGACCGCGATCCCGAAGGCAAGAAACTGCATGTGGCCGACCCCGGCATCCGGCGCGGCCAGTATGGCGTGCTGACCCTGCTCGCCAATGGCGCCTACGCCTACGTGCTCGATGACTGCTCACCCAGGGTGCAGGGCCTGGGCGTGGGTGAATCGGCCACGGAAACCTTCAGCTATCAGGCCAGCGATGGCACGCAGCGCAGTGCCGGCACGCTGACGGTCACCGTGCAGGGGACGAACGATGCGCCCGAACTGGTGCGCTGCCTGAGCGATGTGCAGCTTGCCAAGGGCAAGGCGTTCGCGTGGCAGATGCCGGCAGGCAGTTTCAGCGACGCCGACCGCAACGACACGCTCAGCTACGGCGCGACCCTGTCCGACGGCAAGGCGCTGCCCACCTGGCTCAAGTTCGATGCGGCGACGCAGACGTTCAGCGGCACCGCGCCGGGCAATGCCAAGGGCAGCATCGACGTGCGCATTACGGCCAGCGACGGTCATGGCGCGCAGTCGAGCGCTTCGGATGTGTTCAGGATCAGCTTCGGCAGCAAGACGGTCGTTCCCACCGCGCCGAAAGGCAATGCCGGTAGCGGCGGGGTGGATGTGCCGCCGTTCGGGCAGCACAATGGACATCACAACGGGCAGCATAACGACGGGCACGGCGGCGCTGGCGGATCACCCGTCCAGCCGGGGGGCAAGGGACGGGAACACGACGACCATTGCGGCCCGCTGGATCGTTTCCTCGATGGTTTCAAGCACAACGGCAAATCCGATCGGGCGACCTTGCCGGCGCTGGATCGCCGGTGGTTCGAGCAATGGGGCGAGCAACAGCACGGACGGGAGAACCCGTCGGGGCACGCCAGCCACGGCCAGACGAGCCACGATGTGGCGCGTCACTGGGCGGAACTGGCGCACGCGCTGAACCGGCTCGATGTCGAACGCCAGAGTGCGCCGGCCTGGAACCACATCAGCAAGGGGGCCGATCTCGCGGGCTTGACCGGCTGGATGCAGGGCAGCGCGCAGGGCATGCGCGGCGGTGCCGATACGGTGTCGCTGGCCTGCGATACGGGCACCCGGCTCAAGGGGTTCTCCGGCATCAAGGAAGGCTTGGGCCGCCTGCCGTGGTAAGCAACCGCTTCTACCGATGGCCGGCGTGCTGACCGCGGGGACGCCGGGTGAGACTTGTGCTCGACTCACCCGGCGTCCACCCCACGAAAACCCAGGAGAACTTCTGGCATGGCTTCAATGAAATCCCTCGTACAGCACGCCCGGACGGAGCATCAGGCGTTTCATCCGCCGCTGATCCGCTTGCAGCAGACCGCGCCCAATCCGCAAGGGCGGCGGGTGCTGTGGCTGCTGCTGGGCTTGCTGGTGTTCCTGCTGGCCTGGGCGTTGCTCGGACGTCTGGACATCGTGGCGGTGGCCGACGGCAAGCTGGTACCCGCAAGCTACCTCAAGATCGTGCAGCCTTCGGAAGCCGGCATCGTCAAGGAGATTCTGGTACGCGAAGGGGAAACCGTGCGCGCCGGGCAGGTGCTGATGCGCATGGATGCGCTCATCACCGATGCTGATCTGGAAGCGATCACGACGGAATACGTCCGCAAACAGTTGCAGCTCGTCCGTATCGACGCCGAACTGGCCGGCGCGCCTTTTGAGACCGAGGTGCAGGCACCGGCGGCGCTGATTCGGGAAACCAGCGCGCAGTACCGGGCCAACCGCGATGCGCTGGCGGCCACCCTGGCCGAGGAACGCAGCCGTCTGGTCAAGGCGCAGCAGGAACTGGCGGCGGCCCGCCAGCAGAAGGAGCGCCTCGAAGCCGTGCTGCCGCATTACCGCGAGCAGGACAAGGCTTACGAAAAACTGGTCAAGCAAGGGTTCGCCGGGAGCCTGATGGGTTCGGACAAGCGGCGCGAGCGCATCGAAAAGGAACAGGAACTCGCCACCCAGGGCCACTTGATTGCCTCCGCCCAGGCCAGCATCGACCAGTCGCAGAAGAAGCTCCGGCAGATCGAGGCGGACTACTTCCGGCTGCTGCACGCCGAGCGTAACGAAGCGCAGGCGCAGATGGACAAACTGGCCAAGGAGCAGGAGAAACAGCAGCACCGGCGCGAACTGCTGGCCCTCAAGGCGCCGCAGGATGGGGTAATCAAGGACCTGGCGACGCATACCGCCGGCACCGTGGTGCAGCCCGGCACGGTGCTGGCCAGCCTCGTGCCGCATACGGAAAAGCTGAAAGCGGAAGTCTGGGTGTCCAATGAGGACATCGGCTTCGTGCGGGCCGGTCAGCCGGTCAAGCTGAAGTTCGCCACCTACACTTTCCAGAAATACGGCATGGGACGCGGCACCGTCGAGCACGTGAGCGCCGACGCCCAGAACGAAGAGGAAGCGCGAGAACGAGGACTGCGCGGCGAAGGGCAGAACTCGCTACGCTACAAGGCACTGGTATTGCTGGAGGGGAATGCGCTGGAAATGGAGGAGATGAAATACCCCCTGGCCGTCGGCATGCAGGCCACAGCGGAAATCCTGCTGGGCAACCGCACCGTCGCCGAATACCTGCTCTCCCCCGTCAAAAAAGCATGGCACGAGGCCGGCCGGGAACGATGAGATTTCCTCTTGCGTCGGCAGTTCGGAGCTGCCGGGGGCAGTGCCTGCGCCGCGATTCAGTCAGTGGCTGAATCGCCTGGAGGGTGACTACCTGTGGCAAATTTTCAGGTCAGTTCCGCAGCAAGGCCGTATTTTTCAGCTCCCGTTCCTGCTGGCGGGCGTTGTTCTGCACCAGCGATTGAATGTCGAGGATCAGCGCCACTTCGCCGCTGCCGAGGATGGTCGAGCCGCCGATGCCGTGCAGGTGGCGGAAAATGCTGGAGAGCGGCTTGATGACGGTCTGGAATTCGCCGAGCAGTTGATCGACGACGATGCCTGCTTTCTGCCCGCCGTATTGCACGACGACGATGTTTTCCCGCGCCGGGCGCTCGCCTTCGATGCCGAACAGATCGCGCAGGCGGACGAAGGGCAGCACCTCGCCGCGCAGGTTGAGGTAATCGCGTTCTTCCGCGCCGCCGGTCAGTTCGATGCACTCGATCACCATGTCCAGCGGAATGACGTAGGACGCCTTGCCGACGCCGACCAGGAAACCGTCGATGATGGCGAGCGTCAGCGGCAGGCGGATGGTGAAGGTGCTGCCGCTGCCTTCGACCGAAACGACGTCGCAACTGCCGCGCAGCCCCTGGATGTTGCGCCGTACCACGTCCATGCCGACGCCGCGCCCGGACAGGTTGGTGACCTGTTCGACGGTGGAAAAGCCGGGTTCCCAGATCAGGTTGACGATTTCCTGGTCGCTCAGCGTCTGCGTCGGCTGCACCAGCCCTTTGTCGATGGCCTTCTTGAGAATCTTCTCGCGCGGCAGGCCGCGCCCATCGTCCACCACTTCGATGACGATGCTGCCGGAGTCGTGGTAGGCGTTCAGTTCCACCCGTCCGCGCCGGGGCTTGCCGGCGGCTTCGCGGGCGTCGGCGGCTTCGATGCCGTGGTCCATGCTGTTGCGCACCAGGTGCATGAGCGGGTCGCCGATTTTTTCCACCACCGACTTGTCGAGTTCGGTTTCCGCGCCGCTGATGACCAGATCGATTTCCTTGCCGAGTTCCTTGGAAACGTCGCGTACCACGCGGTTGAAACGGGAGAAGGTTTCGCCGATCTGCACCATGCGCAGTTGCAGGGCGGAATCGCGGATGTTTTCAACGAGGCGCGACAGGATGGAGGTCGATTCCACCAGTTCGCCCTGGCCGCTGCGCTGCGCCAGCAGGTTGGCGGAGGCGCCGGCAATCACCAGTTCGCCGACCAAGTCGATAAGTTGGTCGAGCTTGTCGGCCTGCACGCGGATGGAGCGGGCTTCGACCGCTTTTTTCTCCTGCACGCGCGCCTGTTTGCTGGCGGCGGCTTCGACCACTTCCTTCTGGATGCCTTTCTGCTCGATCAGGATTTCGCCGATCGGCGGCGGGGTGTCGGTCTGCTCCGTGCCGCTTTGCGATGTCAGGCCATCGTCGAGTTCGTTCTGGGTCAGCGCGCCGCAGCGGACGAGGATTTCGCCCAGGCGCATTTCGTCTTCCGGCAGTTCGTGGATCAGTTTCAGGTATTCGGAGAGTTTGCTGTTGGGCGGCAGGATGCGCAGTTCGCAATCGTCGCGGCAGAAGTCGAAAACGCGCTCGATGTCGGCCTTGGCGGCGCGGGTTTGCAGGCGGATCTCAAAACCGAGATAGCAGGATTCCGGGTCCATCTCGGCGGCAGGCGGCAGGGCGTCGGGGACGGTTTCCAGGGCAAGGATTTCGCCCAGCGAGGCGAGAAAGCGCAGGAAGGAGAGCGGGTCCATGCCGCCGCGCAGCATGTGCGGGCCGAAGCGCACCGAGATGTGCCAGCTGTCGGTATTCACCACGCCGCCGCCGGTGCTTTCCACTTCCGATTCGGCCTCGATCATGCCGCCGCCCGCCGGGGTTGCGGTGTCCGTCGTGTAGGCGGAGAGTTCCGCCAGCAGGGCGATGCCAGCGTCATTGACGTCGGCGGGCGGCGCGGGCTGGCCGGCTTCGAGCACGTCCATCAGGCGGCCCAGGTGATCGCAGCAGCGCAGCAGGAGGCCGGTGAGATCGCCGGAAACCTGGATTTCGCCGTTGCGCAGGCGATCCAGCACGTTTTCCGCCTTGTGCGTGAAGGCTTCGATGAAATGGCATTCGATCACGCCGGAGGCGCCCTTGACCGTGTGCGCGGCGCGGAAGATGCCGTTGATGTTGTCGTGGTCGTCGGGTGCCTGTTCCAGGCGCAGCAGGCCGTCTTCCATCGCCTGTAGCTGTTCGCGGCCTTCCTGGATGAAAACGCTGGTGAGTTCGTCCATGGTCTTTCCTCAGGATTGTTCGCGGGCGGTGATGATCACCGGGTCGCCGAAAAAAGCGGTCAGGTTGCAGAAATCCAGCGTTTCGCGCACGGCCGGGCTGTGCGCCACGATGGCCAGGGTTTTCTCCCTGCGCGCCGCTTCCTGTTTGGCGAGGATGAGCAGTTGCAGACCGGCGGTGTCGATTTCGCCGACCTGCGACAGATCGAGTTCCAGCCCGTCACCCGTATCCAGCGCGGCGAGCAGGCGATCCTTGTGTTCCTGAGCGTGGTAGATGGTGAGGTCTTCGACCCAGTTCAGACGTTGCTTGCCACCCATGCCGCCTCCTTAGAATAGTTCGATCTTGGCTGAGCCCGCATTGCCTTGCGCCGCGCCTGAATGACCGGCGTGGCCCAGCGCCTGTTGATGGCTGGCGCGCTGTGTTTCCATGACGTACTTGTCGTAGAGGTCATCGAGACGGGCGGTGAGCGGGGTGTAGTGGAAATCCGGATCATCTGCGGATTTGATGCGCTGTGCCAGTGCCGCCATGTGTTCATCGAGCTGACTGAGCGCGTTGATGACGATTTCGATCTGCTGCCGGGTGATGTCCTGGAATTGCACGGCGGCCATCACGTCCATGAACATGCGGGCGAGTTCGCCGCTGGTTTCGCGCACGGTATTGAGTGTGCTGAGATCGTGTTCCAGCAGTTGCTGGTAGCCTTCGCCCAGCTTGCTCAACTGATCGGAAAATTCGGTGAGCGCGGCTTTTTCCGCATCGAGGTTGCCGGTTTCGAGCTTGTCCTGGAATTGCTGACGGATCGAATTGGACACGTTGTTGATGCCGGCGTTGATCTTGTTGACGGCGGTGTCGGTTTCCGTCGAGAGTTTGCGCACCTCGTCGGCCACCACGGCAAAACCGCGTCCGGCTTCTCCCGCTCGCGCGGCTTCGATGGCGGCATTCAGGGCCAATAGATTGGTCTGCCCGGAAATGTCCTTCACCAGTTGCACCAGGGCGCCCAGACTGCGCGCTTCCTGCACGATCTGGGTGATGCGCTCCTGATCCTTGTGCGCTTCTTCGATGCGCTGGCTGATGTAAGTCCCCATTTTGCCGATCAGGGCCTGATTGCCCTTGATGTCGTCTTCCGAGCCTCTCGTGAGTTCGCTGGAAGTCTCCACGGTCTGGGTGACGAAACCGTCCAGGCGGGTAATGACGCTATCGACGGCCTGCAGGCGTTCCGTGATGTCGAAGGCGGCTTTTTCCGTGGCGTCCACGATGCCGTCGAGTTGTCTGCGCAGCACGTCGTTGTAGCGCGACATGCCGGCCAGTTCCTGGGCGATTTCCTCGCCGAGGATGGCGGCGTCCATGAATTTGCTGGCGGCACTGATGTGGCAGTTTTCCAGGCCATAAACCATGTCGCGGTAAAGCGCGAGCGAAACCAGGCGTACGGCAAACGCGGCGGACAGCGCGATGAGCGCGGAGCCCAGGGCGTCGCCCATGGGATTGCTCAGGCCGAGTTGAACCAGAAGCGTGTTGTGAAACCAGTCGTTGAGCAGGTAGACCACGACAAAGCTGCCGCAGGCGACGATCAGGCTCACCAGCAGGCCGCGCACGAGCAGGTTGTTGACTTTGAGCACCCGCATGATCAGCGCAGGACCAGTTTGATGGTGTTCAACAATTCGTCCGCCGTGGCCGGCTTGACGATCCAGCCGGACGCGCCGGCGGCCTTGGCTTCCATCTTTTTCGACTGCTGCGATTCGGTGGTGAGAAAGAGGATGGGCATGAACTTGTAGGCGGGCAGCTTGCGCACCTGCTTGATGAGCTCGATGCCGTTCATGCCCGGCATGTTGAGATCGGTGATGAGCAGGTCGACTTTGACGCCGGCGTTGAATTTTTTCATCGCCTCCTCGCCGCTGGCGGCTTTTTCCGTGGCGTAGCCTGCCTTGGACAGGATGTTGGAAATACTCAACAGGATGGTTGCGGAATCATCGACGAGGAAAATGGTTTTCATGGAAGCGTTCTGTCCGATACGGTGTGCGAGGGTGTTGCGAATCTTAGCCCAAGTCGGCGCGCGCCAGTGTTGATGGGTGCTAAAAGACCAGTGCCTGATGCAGCGATGCCACTTCGCCGCCCGCTTCTTCGAGAATGTGGCTCAACATCTGCTCGCCGACCAGACAATCCAGTTGCGCCGGGTTGCTGGGCAGTTTGTAAGTGCTGTCGCCTCGATGCAGCGGCGAGGCGATCGGGGCGAGCTGCTCGGCCAGCAGCAAGGTGTCGCCCAGACTGCCGGGCGGCATGGCGAGGAAGCCTTCCCAATACACGGCCACGGCCTCGCGCACGCTGGCCGGCAGGTCGAGCGCTTCGAGCAGCGCGGTGCCGACCAGTGCTTCGCCCTCTTCGTGCCAGATCGAGAGATCGCCTTCCAGAATGCCGGGGTGGCGCGGGGCGCGGCTCAACAGGTAGAAGCCGGGGACTTCGTGCATTACGCCGGCAAACAGGGCGGCTTCCGGATCGACGTGGGTGACGCGGCGCGCGATCACGCGGGCCAGGGCGGCGACCTGCGTGGTGTGCTGCCAGAGCTGGTCGGCCAGTTGCTGGATGTCCAGCGGCAGGGAAGGATCGGTCAGGCGCTTGGTAAATAGCGCCATGCACAGGCTGCGCAAGGTGGCAAAACCCAGGCGGGAAACGGCGGTGGGCAGATCGTGGACCTCGCGCTGCAGCGGGTTGTAGGCGATGGAGTTGGCCATGGCGACGACGCGTGCGGCCAGCACGGGCTCGGCGGCGACCAGTTGCGCGGCCTTGTTGGCGTGGCAGGCCGGATCGGCCAGCGCGCTGCGCAAACCCAGGGCCTGGCGCGCGCCGCTGGAAAATTCCACCGGGCCGCGCTCGATTTCCGCCGCCATTGCCTGAAAGATCCGCAGCTTGTCCATGCCAGCCCTCCCTGTGTCGACCGGCGGATCATAGCAAGCTGCCCGGAATCGCGGCAAGGCGGCTGGCTACGCCGATTCAGCCCTGGCCTGGTTTTTCCTCCGGGGCATAGGCTTCGCGCAGATCCACCGGATTGCGCGCGCCTTTGCGCAGGCGGATGTTGAGCATTTCGACGACGACCGAGAAGGCCATGGCGAAATAGATGTAACCCTTGGGCACATGGTGGCCGAAACCGTCGGCGAGCAGCACCACGCCGACCACGACGAGGAAAGAGAGCGCCAGCATCTTGATGGTCGGGTGGTTGGAAACGAACTCGCCGATGGCGCGGGCGAACAGCATCATCAGGCCGACCGAGGCGATCACGGCGGCGATCATCACTTCCACCTCGCGCACCATGCCGACGGCGGTGATGATGGAATCGAGCGAGAAGATCAGGTCGATCAGGATGATCTGCACGATGACGCCGGCGAAGCTGTTGGCGACCTTGCGCGAGGCCTCACCTTCTTCGCCTTCCAGCAACTGGTGTACCTCCATCGTGCTCTTCCAGACCAGGAACAGGCCGCCGCCGATGAGGATCACGTCGCGCCCGGAAAAACCGGAACCGAAAACGGTAAACAGCGGTTCCGTCATGCCGACGATGTGCGACAGGATCAGCAAGAGACCGATGCGCATGAACATGGCAAGGAACAGCCCGATCCGGCGCGCAAACTCCCGCCGCTCGGGCGGCAGTTTATCGACGACGATGGAAATGAAAATGATGTTGTCGATACCGAGAACCAGCTCGAGCGCCGTCAGGGTGAAGAAAGCGATCCAGATTTCCGGGTTGAGAAGAAAGTCCATGCTCATTCCGTCCAGCACACCAGCGCATACTGCTTCTTGCCCCGGCGCAGCAGGGTGTAGCGGCCATGCAGGCGGTCGGCGTCGCTCAGGCGCTGTTCCAGCCCTTCTGCCTTGCGGCCGTTGATGCTGACGCTGCCGCTCTGGATGAAGCTGCGGGCTTCGGATTTGGACTTGGCCAGACCGCTGGCGGCAAGCGCGTCGATCAGGCTGTCGGCGCTGGCGGCCAGCGCGATGCCGGGCAGGCCGTCCTGGGCGAGTTGGGCGAGGTCGTTTTCGGTGAGGCTGCTCAAGTCGCCGGAAAAGAGGCTTTCGGTGATGCGCCGGGCGGCCAGCAGTGCGGCTTCGCCGTGTACCAGACGGGTGGCTTCGTCGGCCAGAATCCGCTGGGCTTCGGGTTTCATGCCGCTGCTGCGGTCGTGGGCCTCGATTTCGGCGATGCGTGCGAGCGGCAGGAAGGTGAAGAAGCGGAGGAATTTATAGACGTCGGCATCCGCCGTGTTCAGCCAGAACTGGTAGAAGGCGTAAGGCGAGGTTTTTTTCGGGTCGAGCCAGATCGCGCCGGCTTCGGTCTTGCCGAACTTGGTGCCGTCGGCCTTGGTGATGAGCGGCACGGTCAGGCCATAGACCTGCGTCTGATACAGACGCCGGGTGAGGTCGGTGCCGGCGGTGATGTTGCCCCACTGGTCGGAGCCGCCGATCTGCAGGCGGCAGCCGTAGCGCCGGTAGAGTTCGCCGAAATCGTAGCCTTGCAGCAGGGCGTAGGAAAACTCGGTGTAGGAAATGCCCTGGTCCTCGCGCTGCAGGCGCTGCTGCACGGAATCGCGCTTGATCATGGCGTTGACCGAAAAATGCTTGCCGATGTCGCGCAGGAAATCGAGGCAGTTCATGCTGCCGAACCAGTCGTGGTTGTTCGCCATGCGGGCCGCGCTGTCGCCCTCGAAATCGAGGAAGGGGGCGACCTGATGGCGGATGTTGTCGACCCAGCCGGCAATCACTTCCGGCGTGTTGAGCTTGCGTTCGCTGGCCTTGAAACTGGGATCGCCGATCATGCCGGTGGCACCGCCGACGAGCGCAATCGGCCGGTGGCCGGCGTCCTGGAAGCGCTTGAGGATCAGCACCGGCACCAGGTGGCCCAGGTGCAGGCTGTCGGCGGTGGGGTCGAAGCCGCAATACAGGGTGATCTTCTCCTCGCACAGCAGCTTGTCGAGGGTCTGCGCGTCGGTCAGTTGCGCGATCAGGCCGCGCGCGTGCAGGTCTTGGAGAAGGGGGGACTGGTACATTACGGGCTCCGTCGGGCGGTGTGACATGCAAAAAACGAGTGGCGGATTCTATCAGAGCGGTTTTGGCGGTTCTTGGGGGAGCAGGGAAAGAGGGCGCCTGCCGCGCGTCTTGCTTGACACGCCGCGCTGCCCGGCCGATAAGACGCTTCCTCCTTCCCCGGAACGAAAATGGAACAAACCGCCCCCGCCTTCCTGGCACGGATCGACGAGGACTGGGCTCGCCTGATCGCGCAGGTCGGCCCCTATGCGCCCAATTTCAAGCCGGCGCATGCGCCGTATGAAGCCTTGATTCGCGCCATTACCCATCAGCAATTGCAGACGCGCGTGGCCAATCTGATTCTGGGGCGTTTCATCGCCTGCTTTCCGGCAGGGGCGTTTCCCGATCCGCAGGCGATCCTGGCAACGCCCAGCGAGGTGTTGCGCGCCTGTGGGCTGTCGCACGCGAAAATTGCCGCAATTTACGGGGTGGCCGAGGCGGCCTGCACCGGGCAGGTGCCGGATCGGGCAACGGCCCTGGGTGAGAGCGATGCGGCCTTGATCGAGCGATTGATCGCCTTGCGCGGCATCGGCCGGTGGACGGTGGAAATGTTCCTGATGGAAAACCTGCAGCGCCCGGATGTATTGCCGGTGGATGATTTCGGCGTGCGTCAGGGCTACCGCCGTCTGAAAGGGCTGGATAAAGCGCCGACGCCGGCGCTGTTGCGCGGGATCGGCTTTGGCCTGGCGCCCGGTCGGCGCTGGGCAATTTTCTGGGGGGGGTGGGGTTGGCCCGGCCAGCCGTATCGCAGCGCCGCCGCTTGGTATTTGTGGCGGGTGCCGAAGGCGTGAGCGGGTAGAATCGGCGGCACCGATTTCCGCCACGCCCGCCGCGCCCGAATCTGCCTGCTTGAACGCCGGCCGGCCTGCCCGGCGCCGGGGCGTCATTCAACATTCAATTCTGTTGCCTTCATTCGGAGCTTCCATGTCCACACGCCTGATCTACGGTTTTCACGCCATCGTCGCCAAGCTGCGCCAGGCACCGGGGGAGATACGCGAGATTCTGCTCGATGCCCAGCGCCAGGATGCGCGTGGCCGCGATCTGATACAGCATGCGGAATTGCAGGGCGTGCGCCTGCATCTGGTGGCGGGGAAGCGCCTGGACGATCTGGCGGGCGGGGGCAGGCATCAGGGCGTCGTGGCCTTGCTCGATGGGGCGCGCAAGAGCCTGCATCTCGATGACGTGCTCGATACCCTGGAAGAGCCGGCCTTCCTGCTCGTGCTCGACGGCGTGACCGATCCGCGCAATCTGGGGGCGTGTCTGCGGGTGGCCGATGCGGCGGGCGTGCACGCGGTGGTGGCACCCAAGGATCGGGCGGCGGGCTTGAACGACGTGGCGGTCAAGACGGCCTGTGGCGCGGCGGAAAGCGTGCCTTACATCACCGTGACCAATCTCGCCCGCGCGCTGCGCGAAATGAAGGAGCGCGACATCTGGGTCGTCGGCACCGCCGGGGAGGCGAGCGACGATCTCTATGCGGCAGACTGGCCGCAGGCCACCGCCTGGGTACTGGGGGCCGAAGGCGAAGGCATGCGCCGCCTCACTCGGGAAACCTGCGACCAACTGGTGCACATCCCCATGCACGGCAGCGTCGATAGCCTGAACGTATCGGTAGCCGCCGGCGTCTGCCTGTTCGAGGCAAGACGTCGGCGCTAGGAAAGCGCTGAATCAATCAAAACCGTTCGGGCTGAGCCTGTCGAAGCCCTTGATTTTGCGGGTGATGCCCTTCGGCAAGCCCAGGGCGAACGGGTTTGTTCAGCGCTTTCCTGGCGGGGGCTGGGTGCCGCCCGCCCGTTTTGGCAGACAGGCCGTGGCAGGCCGCCTTACTGCGCCGGGTCGGCGGGAGCCGCCGCCAGTTGCCCGTCGCGTTCAGCCTGCGGTTTCCAGCCGCCGCCCAGAGCCTTGAACAGATCGACCGCTGCCGTCAGGCGGGACTGGCGGGTGGCGATGGCGGCGAGTTGCGCTTCGTTGGCGCTGCGTTGGGCGTCGAGCACCTCGAGATAGCCGGAATAGCCCGCCTCGTAACGCAGTTTGGACAGATCGAGCGCTTTTTGCGTGCTGGCGACGCGCAGTTGCTGGGCGGTTTCCGCCGTGGTGTGGGTATCCAGTGTCACCAGCGCGTCACGCACTTCCTTGTAGGCGGTTTCCAGGGATTTCTGCCAGGCGATCAGGGATTGCTCGTTGAGCGCCCTGGCCTGGTCGACGCGCGCCGTGGTGCGGCCGAAATCGAGGATGGGCATGAGGAAGGACAAGCCGGCCGACCAAGTGCCTGCACCGCTGCTGAAGAGGTCGGAGAGATCCTTGCTTTCGCGGCCCAGCGCGCCGGTGAGGCTGAATTTCGGATAGTAGGCGGCCTTGGCGACGCCGATGTTGGCATTGGCGGCAATCAGCTGCTGCTCGGCCTGACGCACGTCCGGGCGGGCTTCGATCAGGTCGGCGGGCAGACCGGCGGGCGGTTGCGGCGGTTGCGGTAGTTGCAGCAGGTCGCCGGCCGCGATTTTCAGATCAGGCTGGCCGGTCAGCAGCGCCAGTTGATGCTCGGCCAGCGCCCGGGCGCGGCGCAGGTCGGTGTGCTGCACCTTGATGGCGGCGAGCGCGCTGTCGGCCTGGTATTCGTCGAGCGGCGAAACAAGACCGGCGGCGACGCGCGTTTTCACGAGCGCGGCGCTTTCCTCGCGGCTTTTCAGGCTGGTTTCGGTCACGGCGAGCTGCGCATCCAGCGCGCGCAGATTGAGGTAGTTGCTGGCAACCAGGCCGGTGATCGAGAGGCGGATCGCGTCGCGCCCGTACTGGCTGGCCAGCAGACTGGCGCGGGCGGATTCGTTCAGGCGGCGCACCCGGCCCCAGACGTCGATTTCATAGGAAAGCGCCAGCCCGAGGCTGTTGGCGCGAATGGTATCGGGCGTGCTCGGCGTCCAGGTGGCGGTTTTTTCGCTGGGACTCATCTTGCTCGCCCCGCCTTGCCCGTCGATGCCGGGGAAGAAGCTGGCACCGGCTTCGCGGGCAGCGGCTTCGGCCTGATCGAGACGGGCGATGGCACCGCGCAGGTCGGCGTTCTTCTCCTGGGCGGCGGCGATCAGCTCGTTCAAGGTCGTGTCGTTGAACAGCGACCACCATTGGGCATCGATGGCCGGGTTGGCGGCTTCCGCCGTGGCCGTCGCCGTGGGCGCTTCCCGGAACAGGCCGGGCAGCCAGTTTTCCGGGCGCAGGTAATCGGGGCCGACGGCGCAGCCGGAAAGCAACAGGCTGAAAGCGAGCGGACTAAGGGTGAGCAGGGGGCGGCGCAACATCAGGCCTTCTCCTCGGTGGTTTCGTGCGGAGTTTCATCAACGTGGGCTGCTTTGCTCGGTTTGTTGCGCTGCATCCATTTGAAGAACAGGGGAATGAAGAGGGTGGCGATGAAGGTGGCGAACAACATGCCGCCGAACACGCCGGTACCCATCGACTGACGGGCTGCCGCGCCGGCGCCGGTGGCCTTGACCAGCGGGAACACGCCGAGCACGAAGGCGAGCGAAGTCATGATGATGGGGCGTAGCCGCAGGCGCGCGGCTTCCAGCGCGGCATCCACCACGCTCATGCCCTCGGCGTATTTCTGGGCGGCGAACTCGACGATCAGAATGGCGTTTTTCGCTGCCAGACCGATCAGCACCACCAGACCGATCTGGAAGTAGATGTCGTTGGGCATGCCGCGCAGCCAGATGGCGACGAGCGCGCCGAGCAGGGCAAACGGTACGGCGGTGATGACGGCGAGCGGCAGCGACCACTTCTCGTACTGCGCGGCGAGGATCAGGAAAACCATGATGATGGCGAAAGCGAAGGCCTGCAGCGAGGAGCCGGAAGTCTGCTTTTCCTGGAAAGCCTGACCGGTCCAGGAAATTTCGTAGCCATCCGGCAGCGCCTGGGCAGCGACTTCCTCGACGATCTTGATGGCATCGCCGGAGCTGACGCCGACCTTGGAATCGCCCATCACCTTGGCGGCGATGAAGCCATTGAAGCGTTCCACTTGTTCCGGGCCGACGATGTTCTTCACCGTCACCACGGCCGACAGCGGAATCATCTTGCCGCTGCTGGCGCTGCGCACGTAAACCTTGCCGATGTCCTCCGGGCGCATGCGGTAATTGCTTTCCGCCTGGAGTTGCACGCGATAGACGCGGCCCGACTTGTTGAAGTCGTTGACGTAGAGCGAACCCATCGTGCTTTGCAGGGTGGCGTACACATCGCTCAGGGCAATCCCCAGGGCGAGCACCTTGGGTTCATCCACTTCGACGAAGAGTTGCGGCACGGTGGGGCGGAAGAAGGTGGAAATGCGGGTGAATTCCGGGTGTTTCTGCAATTCCGCCATGAAGTTTTGCACCACTTCATTGAGCTTGCGCGCATCGCCATCGACGCGGTTCTGCACATAGACCTCGAAGCCGCCCGCCGAACCCAGGCCCATGATGGGCGGCGGGTTGAACACCAAGCCCATGCCGTCCGGCTGCATCATGCCGATGCCCATGAACTTGCCGGCCAGATCCTGCGCCTTGCCTTGGCGCTCCTTCCATTCCTTCAGCGGGATGAACATGGTGCCGGCGCTGGGTTTGTTGCCGCCGCCGATCATGTCGAAGCCGGAGACGACGAAAGTGTGCTTGACCGCTTCGTCCTGCGCAATGGTCTGGCGCATGCCTTCGCCGGTGGCGGCGGTGCGTTTCAGGGTGGCGCCGTCGGGCAGCATGATGGCGGAAATCAGGTAGCCCTGGTCTTCCGCGGGCACGAAGCTGCCGGGAATGATGCGAAAGAGGGCGAACACGGCGGCGACGACCAGCGCCAGCGCCACGAAGCCGACCGAGCCGTGCTTGAGGGTGAAGCCGACGGTGTGGGTGTAGCGCTGGGTCATGCGCTCGAACCAGCGGTTGAAAGGGGCGAAGAAGCGGTTTTCGGTGTGCTGCGCTTTCAGGATCAGCGAGCACAGCGCCGGCGTCAGGGTCAGGGCGACGACGCCGGAAAGCACGACGGCCACGGCCACGGTGACGGCGAACTGCTTGTACAACTGGCCGGCGATACCGCCCAGGAAGGCGACTGGCACGAAAACCGCGCACAGCACGAGGACGATGGCGACCAGCGCGCCGGATACTTCCCGCATGGCCTTGACGGCGGCGTCGTGTGGCGAGAGCTTCTCCTCGTCCATCAGACGCTCGACGTTTTCCAGCACCACGATGGCATCGTCCACCACGATGCCGATGGCCAGCACCAGGGCGAACAGGGTCAGGGTATTGATCGAGAAGCCGAACAGCCACAGCCCGGCAAAGGTGCCGATCAGCGAGATCGGCACGGCGACCATGGGAATCAGCGTTGCACGCCAGCTTTGCAGGAAGAGGTAGACCACCGCCAGCACCAGGATGATGGCCTCGACGAGCGTGCTGATGACTTCGTCGATGGAGGCGGAAATGAAGAGCGTGGTGTCAAACGGAATGACGTAGTCCATGCCTTCGGGGAATTTCTGCTTCAGTTCCGTCATTCTCGCCTTGACCAGCTCGGCGGTTGCCAGCGCGTTGGCACCGGTTTGCAGGAAGACGCCCATGCCGATGGTCGGATTGCCGTCCAGGTTGACGGTCTGGTCATAGCTGTAGGCACCCAGTTCGATGCGCGCCACGTCCTTGAGGCGCAGGACGCCGCCGGGGCCGCTGGCGCGGATCACGATGTCGCCGAATTCTTCCGGCGTCAGCAGGCGGCCCTTGGCCGTGACGGTGTACACCAGTTGCTGGTCGCTCGGCGCGGGTTCCTGGCCGATCTTGCCGGCGGCGTTCTGGGCGTTCTGGGCGCGGATGGCGCTGGCGATGTCGCTGGTGGTCAGGCCCAGTTGTGCCATGCGGTCGGGCTTGAGCCAGATGCGCATGGAGTAGTCCTGGGCACCGAAAACGATGACGTCGCCGACGCCGGGCACCCGTTTCAGTTCATCGACGATGTTGAGGCTGGCGTAGTTGGAGAGAAAAAGCGTCGGGTATTTGCCGCCTTCCGATTTCAGGGCGATGACCTGCAGGATGTCGTTCGAGCGCTTCTGCACGATCACCCCGTTGCGCCGCACATCTTCCGGCAGGCGCGCTTCGGCGGCCTTGACCCGGTTGTTGATGTTCACGGCGGCGTCATCGACGTCGGTGCCGACGGCGAAGGTGGCGGTGATGGAGACGGAACCGTTGGCGGAGGCCGAGGAAGTGAAGTAGAGCAGGTTTTCCACCCCGTTCAGTTGTTCCTCGATCGGCGCGGCGACGGTGCGCGCCAGGGTTTCTGCCGAAGCGCCGGGGTAGCTGGCGTTGATCATCACGGTCGGCGGCGCGATCTGCGGGTACTGCGCAATCGGCAGCACCTGCGAAGCCACCAGGCCGGCGATGATGATGATGATGGAGATGACCGAAGCGAAGATCGGCCGGTTGATGAAAAACTTGGACATGGCTGCCTCTTATTTCTTGTCGGCAGCGGGCGCGGCTGCGGGTGCGGCTGCATTTTGGCCCGCCGGGGCTTGCGGCGCGTGCGGCGCAACCGGCATGCCCGGGCGCAGCTTGATGAGGTTGTCGACGATGACCTTGTCGCCGGCTTGCAGGCCGCCCAGCACGACCCAGTTCTTGCCGTACCACTCGGCCGTCTGGATCGGGCGCGGCGCGACCTTGCCTTCGGCATCCACCGTCATCACCAGATTGGCCTGCTCGGTTTGCAGCACGGCGGATTGCGGCACCAGGAACACGCCCTCGCGCTGGCCGGTGAGCAGGCGCACGCGCACGAACTGGCCGGGCAGCAGTTGGCCGCCCGGATTGGCGAATTCGGCGCGCAAGGCCTGGGTGCCGAGGACGGTGTCGATGTTGGAGGCGACGAAATTGAGTTTGCCGGCCTGGTCATAGACCTGTCCGTTGGCGAGGATCAGTTCGACGCCGCTGACGTTCTGTTCGCTGACGCGCCCGCCCGGCAGCTTGGCCAGTTCGCTCTCGCCCAGCGAGAAGCTGACCCACATCGGGTTGCTCTGGTAGATGGAGGTGAGCAGGCTGTCGCTGGTGCTGATGAGATTGCCTTCGGAGCGGATGGCGCGGCCACTGGTGCCGCCGACCGGCGCGGTGACCGTGGTCCAGGAGAGATTGAGTTCGGCCTGACGCAGTGCCGCTTGCGCTACGGCGTCGCTGGAAACGGCATCGTCGTAATCCTTCTGGCTGATGGCTTTGGCTTCGGCCAGACCCTTCAGGCGCTGCTTTTCGCGGGCAGTCTGCTCGGCGCGGGCTTTGGCTTCGGCCAGGGCGATTTCAAATGGCGCGCGGTCGATCTGAAAGAGCGGCTGACCGGCCTTCACCACGTCGCCTTCCTGGTAGAGACGCTTCATCAGGATGCCGCCGACGCGCGCGCGCACTTCGGTTTCGCGCGCACCTTCGGTCTGCGCCATGACTTCCAGCGAGGTCGGCACGCTCTGCGGCTGCATTTCCAGCATCGTCACCGGCATCGGGCCGGGCGCTGCGGCGGGCGGCGCTTTGTCGGAACAGGCGGCAAGGCCGAGGGCGGCGGCGAGAAGGGCGAGGCTGGCGGCACCGCGGGTGGGCGTGAGGAATTTCATGGGGAGGGTTCTCCGGGGAAAGTTTTCGGCTATTGTATACAGTCAGTCGTGTATGTAAAAAAATTTTTGTGGTGTTTTTGTGCGTCGGCAGCGCCTTTGCCGCGCCGTGATCGCCATGTCATGAAGGTTGAAACGTCGTGCGCAGAACCAAGGAAGAAGCGGAACAAACCCGGCAGGAGATCATCGAGGCGGCGCGCCGGGTGTTTCACGAGCACGGCGTTGTGCGTTCCTCGCTGGACAAGATCGCCAAGGCGGCGGGCGTCACGCGCGGCGCGATTTACTGGCATTTCCGCAACAAGGCGGAACTGTTCTTCGCCATGCGCGACGATGCTTTCGCGCAGGTCATCAACAGCACCGACGCCATTCTCTACGACCCGGCCTGGGCGAATCCGCTGGATGCCATCGAAGCTTCGACCAAGGCGTTCTTCCGCATCCTGAACGAAACGACGAAATTCCGCGAAGTGTTTGAAATCATGGTCGCGCGCTGCGAATACGTCGATGAATTCGCCGCCATCGAGGAGGAAATCGCCCGCCCGCCGCGCGAATTTTTCATCAAGATCGAGGCCATGTACCAGCGCGCCCGCGACCACAACTATCTGCGCCGCGGCATCGCGCCCGTGGCGGCCGCCCGCGAAACCTGGGCGTTCACCAGCGGCTTGCTGCATCTGTCCCTGGGCACCGCGCGCGGCGTCAATATCAGCCGCGGCATGGCGGAGGAAATGATTACCGACCACTTCGCCCTGTTCCGCTGCTGCCCCGTCGATCCCGGCTGCCGGCAGGTTCCGGGATGAGCCGCCTGAGTCGGCTCCTGGCGCTGCCGGCCCGGAAATTTTGCGAAAGATGCCGATGGAGCGCCTGATCGAGAGCCATCAATCTCTGGCTGAAATCCGCTTCCAGTTCGAGGCGCTGGCGCAGCGCCTCGGGCTGACCGTGCTGGCCGCGCACGACTTGGGCGAAAGCATGGCGCAGCGCGGACGCGCCTTCGACGAGGCCAGCGTGCTCTACACCCTGGTCAGCTGGCCGGCGGTCGACGCCCTGCTGGCGCACGATGCCGGCCTGGCCCGCTGCCTGCCCTGGCGCTTTGCCGTGTACACCCGGTCCGGGGCCAGTTGGCTCGCCTTTCAGCCCGTGCAGGCGCCGCCCGGCCTGCCGCCCCGGCTGCTCGCTCAGGTGCGCGAGGTCGAGGAAAAGCTGCAACAACTGGCCGACGCCCTGCGCTGAACGCTGCGCCCGGAACATGGCCCGCAAGCCGCCTGCCCGCTGCTACCATAGGGCATCCGCGCAACAGGCTCTCCACGCTCGCAGCACCACCAAAAATTGGCGGCCAGGGCGAAAAGTCAGCCAAGTAACAAGCGCAACTTACTGAAATCAAAATAAGATTCTCAAACCATGAAAATCGTTAGCTGGAACGTCAATTCCCTCAAGGTTCGCCTGCCCCACCTGCTCGACTGGCTGGCGGAAGCCGCGCCGGACGTGGTCTGTTTGCAGGAACTCAAGCTCGAAGACCACAATTTCCCGCGTGCTGAAATCGAAGCGGCGGGCTATCACGCCGCTTTTTCCGGGCAGAAAACCTACAACGGCGTGGCCTTGCTGGCGAAACAGCCGATCACCGACGTCGTGCCCGGCAATCCGCTGTTTCCGGACGAGCAGAAGCGCCTGATTTCCGGCACCGTCGACGGCGTGCGCGTCGTCTGCGCCTACATGCCGAACGGTCAGGAAGTCGGCTGCGACAAATACGACTACAAGCTGCGCTGGCTGGCGGCGCTCGCCGAATGGCTGGCGGGCGAATTGCGGCAATACCCGCGGCTTGCGCTGTGCGGCGACTACAACATCGCGCCGGACGAGCGCGACGTGCACGACCCGCAGCGCTGGCAGGACTGCATCCTGGTTTCCGCACCCGAGCGTGCCGCTTTCCGGCGTCTGCTCGACCTCGGTCTGGCCGACAGCTTCCGGCTGTTCGAACAGCCGGAAAAAACCTTCTCCTGGTGGGATTACCGGATGCTGGGTTTCCAGAAGAACCTCGGCCTGCGCATCGACCACATCCTCCTTTCCGCGCCGCTCGCCGGGCGCTGC
>OGQD01000975.1_pt1 | contig 19694 bp, 22 predicted proteins | sample 1553091 | NCBI WGS metagenome assembly OGQD01 (sample SAMEA2580290, study PRJEB22360) | human gut metagenome | biome: human gut; feature: human-associated habitat; material: faeces | place: Denmark | collected 2008/2010
CCCTACGTCTGGGCCCCCGGCTGACACGGAATTTATCGGGCGCCAAGCGGCCACCGACGAAGCCGAGCAGCGCAGCGCCGAGCACGATCAGCGGGAAAGGCATATTGAGGGCGAAGATGGCGACGAAGGAGGCTGCGGCGATGGCCCATAACCAATTGTTCTGCAGCGCCCGTGAGCCGATGCGATGGGCCGCCTGCACGACGATGGCCGTGACCGCCGGCTTGATGCCGTAGAAGATCCCTGCCACCAGCGGGACGTCGCCGAAGGCAATGTACACCCAGGACAACGCGATCAGGATAAACAGCGAGGGCAGCACGAACAGCACCCCGGCGATCACGCCACCCCAGGTGCGATGCAGCAGCCAGCCGATATAGGTGGCCAACTGCTGGGCCTCCGGGCCAGGCAAAAGCATGCAGTAGTTGAGGGCATGGAGGAAACGCCGTTCGGATATCCAGCGCCGGCGCTCGACCAGCTCCTGGTGCAGGATCGAAATCTGCCCGGCTGGGCCGCCAAAGCTGATGAATCCCATCTTGAGCCAGAACAGCAAGGCCTGGAACAAACTGACGGACTCGGTACGCGGCAGATCCTGCGCGGCGGTAGTGGTGGTCTCACTCATCGGCTTTCTCTTCTTTCTCGAAAGCTGCCAGTAGTCCATCGAAGATGGCGCAGGCCGCAGTCAGCAGGTGGTCGTCATTGGTAATGGTTTCGCGCAGCCCCGCCAGAACCCGCTCGATGCCAGAGGCCTCGGGAGGCTGAACGCCGCCGACATCCAGGTAGTGCACCAGGGCCGCGACGCGATTCAGGCCAGGCTCGTCCAGAGCGAAGCTGGCTTGCAGGGTCTCGAAGGTGACGCGGTTACCGACATGGCTGAAGGTTGCGCCGTCGAAGTCGAAACCCAGCGCATCGGCGGGGCAGTCTCCTGGCGCTGCCAGCCAGAGGATGGTGGCGTCCGGATCGATGCAGCGTCGGATCAGCCAGGCACTGGCCAGACGATCGACCCAAGGGCGCTTGCGGGTGGCCCAGAGGCGGCCTTGGTAGTCGCTCCGGTCGAGCTGCTCGATGGGCTGATCCTGACTTCTCGGCTCATCCTGCGACAGCGCCCGGCTGATGGCCGTTTCCAGCACTTTCAGCGCCGTGTCGGTCTGTTGCCGAACCGCAGTAGGGAAGAAGTCGATGGACGCCACCTGGGTAAACGCCTTGCGCAGCTTGCGTACCTGCTTGGTGCTGGCGAGGGCATTGTCCGGGGTCAACTGGGCTTGGCATGCCTCGATCTCGACGCGCAGCTTGGCGTAGTCCTCGCTACGGTCGAACAGCTCGATGAAACGGGCACCTTGCGGATCATCGATGGGGAGCAGAAAGGCCGTGCCATTGATCGAGAGAATATCGCGCTCGACGGCTGACAGTGCTTCAAGGCACGACTCGTTGTTGGGCAACAGGTACACGCCGTCGCGCAGCACGGCGGCACCGCTGGCTTTCAGGGCCCGCCACGCCCGCATGCGCGTGGTGGCGTTGGCAGTGGGAAGGCCGATGACAAGGGTTAACCAGCTATTCATGTAGTCCAAAGAACAAAATTAGTCTTAATCTCTACACTAATCTTAACCAGCTCATTTGAGAAGCCCCAAAATCTGGAACTGAGCAGGCACTGCTGCATGCTGGGCTTATGGCTCTGCTCTTGAGGTTTCACAGCAGCTATGGAGGGTACTGACCGATACGACACCTTTGGACTGGAGATGTCGGACCTGTAGGAGCCCGTCGCGCTTGCGTTAGCGCTACGGGATAAGCAGTTGCCCCGCATCCTCCTTGACGCCAGGGGCGGGCTTTGCTGCCAATCCGCCAAAGGAAATGGCGGGGTCGATGTAGCGCATGGCCGACTTGATGTCCTTCCAGCCCACATAGGTCATCAGGGCCTTGAGATCCCAGCCGTTGGCCGTGGCCCAGGTGGCGAAGCCACGGCGCAGCGAATGGCTGGTGTACAGCTCGGCCGGAACTCCGGTGCGCTGCAGGATGTGCCGCAACAAGCTGATCAGGCTGCCAGGATGCAGGGCGTCATCGCTCAAGTGTCCCCAACGATCCAGGCGGCGGAACACGGCCCCGCGTGCCATGCCGGCGACACTGATCCAGTCGAGGTAGGCCTGTACCGGGCAGAGGCGCTTCAGGGCCGGCGCGTAATGGGTCGTGCCCAGGTTTTCCCGATCCCCCTTGCTCTGCGGCAAGAACAGACTCATACCGGCACCGGCCTCGGCCTGGATATGCTCGACCTGCAGGCGACAGAGTTCGTCGCTGCGAAAACCCCGCCAGAAGCCGATCAGCAACAACGCTGCGTCACGCCGGCTGCGTAGCAGGCTTGCCATGTCGCCCGATTGCCGAGCGCGTTCGGCTTCCTGATTCAGCCACTGAACCGCCTGCTCCAGATGTTGTAGCTGTAGCGGGGCTGCCTGCTTGGTTTGCGCCGGATGCAGGGTGCGGATGCCCTTGAGCACCTGGCGCACCGTGGGCGTCTTGGTCGGATCAGGAAAACCCTGGGTGATATGCCACTGGGCCAGGGCGGCCAGGCGCTGTTTGAGCGTGCTGAAGCTCAAGGTATCGGCGTAGTCCACCAGGTAGCGCACGATGCTATCGCCGGTAGCGGGCAGGAAGCCACCCCAGGTCACCTCGAAATGTTCGACGGCTGACTGGTAGCTGCGGCGGGTGTTTTCCCGTGTGCCGGCTTGCAGATAGCGCTCGACGTCCTTCATCGCCCGAGTGTGCCCTTTGTGTACTGGGAAACGACCACGAAGCAGCCGTTTTTGCCCATCTCATTAAATAACACTCTATTATTCTATCTGAAATAATCCTTCAATTCTTGCTTTACTTCATGATGATTTAGAATGTAAATACATGGTATGTAATACATTACGAAATCGTAGGAGCAGACCATGGCCCGCGGCGGCATCAACAAGGCGCTGGTTCAGAAAGCCCGCCAGACCATTCTGGCGCGTGGTGAAAATCCCAGCATCGACGCAATACGGGTCGAGCTGGGCAATACCGGCTCGAAAACCACCATTCACCGCTACCTGAAAGAGCTCGAGGACGCTGACTCCGGCCGGAGTACCGTCGTACTGCCGCTCAGCGAGCAGTTGGCCAACCTGGTGGGCCAGTTAGCGGATCAGCTAAAAGAGGAAGCACAGGCCGCCGTGGCCCAGGAGCGCGAGCAACTGGCACGTGAACGACTCGACTACCAAAACCAGGTTCGGCAAGCCGAAAGCCGCATCCAGCAGTTGGAGGGTCAGTGCTCTGGTCTCACGGAACAGCTCCAGAATGCCCAGCAAGCACTGCAGCAGGAGCAACAGCTACGCCAACAGGCCGAGGTCGAGAATGCCCGCCTGCAGCAAGCCAACCACGACCAGGAAGCGCGCCTGCAAGACCGCGACGGGCAGATCCGTTCGCTGGAGGACAAGCATCAGCACGCCCGTGATGCTCTGGAGCACTATCGCCAGGCCAGCAAGGAACAGCGTGAGCATGAGCAGCGCCGGCACGAGTCGCAGCTGCAACAACTGCAACTGGAGCTGCGGCAGCTACAGCAGACCCTGATCGTCAAGCAGGATGAGCTGACCCAACTGAACCGCGACAACGCGCGCCTGCTCGCCGAGGCGCGGCAGCTGCAGAAGGATCAGCATGCACAGCAACAGCTTCTCGCTCAGAGGACTCAGGCCCTGGAGATCGCCCAAAGTACATTGGCCGGCATTGAACGTACGAATGAAGCCCTGGAGCAACGCTGTCACGCCTTGCAGGAGGAAGTGATCCGACTTGGTGAAGCCTCCTCAATTCAGGCGCAGCAAGCGCAGAGCCTGCAGGAGCGCCTGGCTGAAGCCAGCGCGCAACGGGTTCTACCCCGTTAGCACGGACACTTTCGAGTAAGCTCATACCGAGCTGAAGGAGTGTTCATGAAGCGCAAGAAATACAGTCCTGAATTCAAGCGGGAAGCCATCGAGTTGGTTCGTCGTTCAGGGGCGAGCTGTCGACAAGTTGCCCTGGAGATTGGTGTGGCTCCGAACCTGCTCACACGCTGGGTTCGAGAAGCACAGCCAGGCACAGTAACCGCTTAGGGTCCATTACAGACGGTACAACTACCAAGGTACGGATCACCCGCGGCGACGCGTTCTGGCCGAATACTTCAAGAGTCATGGAAATTGCTCTGAGCCGTGCCTTGGGGGACGTAATCTCGCTGCCCAGTGCCAAGCTTAGACCCATGATGGTGCCACCTTCAAGCTGAGCGCGGATCCGCCCGGATTGATCTGCGGGCCGCAGCCAATGGCCATGTCCACGCTCAGCACGCGCACTGCCCCTTTGTCGTCAACGGCCACCTCGAGCACAGCTATCGCAAATGGTGAGCTGGTGGTCGAGATTGTCGCTATCCACCCTCTTTCACCTTTTACCCTGGCTTGCTTCGCAAATATTGCGATAGGCTGAAAAATGGACGAATCGCTATTCGGCCTCAACCGCTGGAGGTTGCAGTTGCAATAGAGGTCACACGCTACACGTGGAAACCGCAATGCCGAGTAATAAATCTCAATCGACATCTATCCGAATTGCTCAGCGGGTCAAGCGTCTACCGAAAGGACATCCGTTCTCAATCAGGCGCTTTGCGCAAATTGGAACACGCAATGCCGTTTACAAGGCAATAGCGCTGCTGATCAACAGAGGCGAACTAGAGAGGCTACATCGAGGCATCTACATGCGCCCCAAACCTAGTCTGTATGTGACGCGGTACCGGCCTAGTGCTTGGGAAATTGTGAAGTTGATTGCTAGGCAGAACCGTCAAACCCTCCAAATTCACGGCGCCAATGCTGTACGAATGTTTGGTCTCAGCACCCAGATGCCATTGGTCCCGATTTACTACACCAGTGGGCCAAGTCGATCATACCAGTTCGGGAAAGGTGAGGTCCGCCTGATACATGCCCCGCCATTCGTTATGCAGCATGCCGGAACCGAAGTTGGGACAGCAATCAGTGCCCTGTTTTATCTAGGCAAAGAGGGGGCAACTGCAGGATGCATTACAGCCATCCAAAACGCACTCAAACCTGCAGACCAAATCACCCTGATGACCTGCAAAATGCCTCGATGGATGCGAAGAGCGTTGGAGCTTAATGACCGCCAGGGCTAGCGCCCTAGGAACACCGTGCTGCGGACAAAACCTTCCACCCGAGCACTTTGCCGGCAGATCTCACAAGTAATATTCGAAAGGGTTTTATCGTGTTCAGGGATTGCGCTCAATTTCAAATCCTATCGAATGCCTCATCGGCTACAGTCGCATTATTAATGATTCATATTCTCAAAGCGCTTCAGCTCTGTCTCAATCCGCTGAACAAGGTCACGTCGCGCTACTCCGCTTTCTTTGATCAGATAGGCGGCGGCTAGGATGGTTGCCGGGTGGACATCCAGCACACTGGCGAGTTGATCGACCTTCTCGATGGTCGGCCCCTTGATGCCGCGCTCCAGACTGCTCAGGTAGGTTCGGCTACTGACGCTAGAAAAGTCTTCCTGGGTAAGGCCCTGCTGCTTGCGCAACCTTTTAAGTACCAGTCCGAATGCTGTGCTCAGCTCCATTTTGCCGATCCTGAAAAAGGATCGATGAAGCCTTTACGAACACTATAGGGCTACAATCTATAGGATTCATTTTCAGGTGAAGGGCTATGTTCACGACCTATCGGAGTGCGGAGATCCACTTGGATACCGCAGAGGGCACCACCACCCAGCTGTGGAGCTATGTTGAGCAGGAAATCAGCTGGCCTTGGTTCTACCTGCAAATCGTTCGGCGCCACGGCCGTCAGGCCTACCGAAGCATGCTGATGGTTAATCACGCCCATGATCTAAAAAAGATCATTGACGACCAGTCGAACCTGGCCTGGGCGGAAGAAGTGCAGCTGGTCACACCGGCACACGTCAACGGCCACTCAAGGTGGCTGATGGAACCACTGAAAGAAGTGTGCGTCGTTCGAGATGGGCCCTCCGGAGATCCGGGCTACCTCTATAAAGTCGCCAATGGCGTCAGCTACTCAATGCATCACCGGAGGAACCTGGACGCACTGATCGTCACCGACGTTATTTTTTCGGCCGAGATGCATCTTCGGCGGAGTGACATCAATGCTTAGAGGGAATTTCGCAACGACAGAGGTGGCCCGTCAATGTAGGGGCGTCTGCTCTACCTCAGAGGTATCGTAAGATGAATGCAACTCAGGTAGTGATTCAAGACTGGGACGGCGATGGCGCCATCCGGATTCCGGACGATATCCTCCAAGTAATGGGAGTTGAGGTCGGCGATAGCCTCTATCTCATCGAAGAGTATGTCGGCACTACCCGCTGTATTGTGTTGAGCAAGACTCCCCGCGTTCCAGACCGAATTGACGAATTGGTTGAGCACATGGACTCCGGGACAAGGTGAAAGCATAGCCACCAGACGAATCAGGGTCCTAGAGGAGCCAGTACTAATGCCCGGAGCCGCGAGTCTCGGCTTGAGCAGCCGTGTTGGACTTCGACTTGGTCGGCTTAGCCTTTGCGCGCCTGGCTCGGGGAGGTTTCACCAGCTGTTGCTCTAGTGTGCTGGCCCGTGCCTTCTCAGCGGCAGCGACCTGTTGCGCCTCGAGAAGTTGAGACAACACTGTGTCTAGGCGCTGGCGCAACTGGCCGTGTTGCCTTGTCACGGTCTTGAGTTGAGCGGCGGTTACCCTACTTTCCTCACGAGCTCGATCGACCTCGCGGTGGGCACGATCTTCGGTACCGCGCAGGTAAGTCGTTGCGGCATCACGCTCTTGGATCAGCTGCTGCTGCGCGACCTGCAACTCCTGGCGCAGCACGGTCACCTCCTGCAACGCTACTCTGCGCTCCTCGGCAAGCTCAGTGCAGCGGCTTTTTTGGTCCGCCAGTTGTGTCTGCTGCTGTACCAGCAGCAGCTCCAAGTCGGCTAGACGGGTCTCGGCAGTATGCTGAGCTGCTTGCGCGGCAGCTACCTGCTGCCTGGCCTTAGCTATCAATTGTCGTGCCTCATCCTCGACTGTGGCCGCTTGGAGCCGCTCGGCTTCTATCACGGCGCGGTGTTCGGCCAGCGCCTGCTCGGCAACGCCCTCCGCCAAGAGCATGGCCTGTTGCCAGACTGCGACAAAGGCCTGCGAGATCTCCGTCGGCAGCGCTGGCAAGCGTGTTTCGCCACGCAGGCGCTGAGCCAGGCGTTCCCACCACTGGTCTAGCAAGGCGCCGACCCGCGCCGGGCTGCCGCGCCCCAGTTCCTGGCGCACCCGCTCCACCGTCGGCCGCTCGCCACGCTCCAGCACCGCATCCGCCGCGGCGAATACTTCGGTTTCCGGTACGCCTACCGCCATCGCCAGCTCCTCGCTATATTAGGTCTGATAAAAGAACGTTATCCGACCTAATTTAATTTAAATCGAATATTTAATACGTTGAACGTAATGAATAATACGTCAATATCAACATCTAGTGACTGCGGTCTGCTAGCCGTCCATCACCTCAATGCAGAGGCCCGTTCCGCCGCGGCAGCGTTCGTTGCCGCCGGCACCGCCGCCAATACCGTGCGCAGTTACCGCAGCGCCCTCGCCTATTGGGCTGGCTGGCTGCAACTGCGCTATGGCTATACGTTGGAAGCGGGGCCGCTAGCCGACACGGTGGCAGTGCAGTTCATCCTTGATCATCTGGCGCGTCCGACAGACGGAAACTGGACTCACCTACTGCCGCCGGCGTTGGATGCCGCGCTGGTCGACGCAGGCGTCAAAGGCAAGCTCGGCGCCCTGAGTTACAGCACGGTGCGCCATCGTCTGGCGGTGCTCGCCAAGTGGCATGACCTGAACAACTGGCCTAGCCCGACCGAGATGGCGTCGGTGAAAACGCTGCTGCGCGACGCGGGCAAGGCCCAGGTCAGGCAGGGAGTGTCTGTGCGCAAGAAAACTGCGGTAATGCGCGAACCTCTGGAAGCCATGCTTGCTACCTGCACCGATGGCGTGCGTGGCCAGCGTGACCGCGCGCTCCTCCTCCTAGCCTGGAGTGGCGGTGGCCGTCGGCGCTCCGAAGTGGTCGGCTTGCAGGTCGGTGATGTACGCCGATTGGATGCTGATACCTGGCTCTACGCACTGGGCACGACAAAAACCGACACTGGCGGGCTGCGCCGCGACAAACCTCTACGCGGGCCGGCTGCACGAGCCCTGGCCGCCTGGCTGGAAGTTGCGCCAGCCGAATCCGGACCGCTGTTCCGTCGAATGTATAGGGGCGGCAAGGTAGGCACCCAAGGCCTGTCAGCCGATCAGGTGGCACGGATTGTCCAGCGCCGCGCCCAGCTGGCGGGTCTGGACGGCGATTGGGCCGCGCACAGCCTGCGCTCAGGTTTCGTCACCGAGGCAGGGCGTCAGGGCGTACCGCTGGGCGAGGTGATGGCAATGACCGAGCACCGCGGCGTCGCCACAGTGATGGGCTATTTTCAGACCGGACTGCTCCTCAATAGCAGCGCAACCCAGCTGCTGAAAGCTGAAAGTAGTAACGGAAAATAGTGAGAGCGCAAGACAAATCTAAAGGTGACCTACACCGTGGCAACCGGGCAAGCTTCCACACTTGCTAGTACGCCTTTCCCAGTAAACCCACGCTGGGCGAGCTTACGCTGTACGAGCTTGAATATGAATTAATTGCCCTCACCGAGCAGACATTGTAACGCACACGCTGCACGACTGCTTGAGCATCAACCGTTTGATTGACCCCTCACGCTAAATGCCTTGATCGGCGAGACTCTATATTCACCGCCACGATCAGATAACAAGTCTCTCAATCACCGTTGTAGTTTCGCTCTCACTGCTATCGCTATCAGGTCTTATCAGTAGAGGGCCACCAAAACCATCGCGATAAATTTCTAAGGTACAGGTTGGAGTTCGGCACAACGTTCTGAAGCCATATGAAGATTTGCGAATGAAATCTAGCGAACGGTAGCGCCACGGTAAAGAAATTCCAAACCGGCACAAGATTAAAAACTCCTTACCTTCGGACACTTGGAGCTGCAATCTTCCTAAGATCGATAGATATGCCACACGTAGTTCACGATAATTCCATTCTGGGCTTAGTAATGGAATTACATCCTCAGCGTATGCGAACCCTGAGGAAAGAGCTGATATACTTCCAGGCACAGGCCAATTTAGGTAGGCAAGCTTTAGACGCAACAGTATGTAGGCCAAGGCAACTGGGCACAATTTAGCTTTTTTCTCTGTCCCGTCCGAATAACCAGTTACGGTATTAATACTAGCTACGCATGAACGATGACCTGATAAGTATGAAGACTCCAAGCGTTCGCATGCCTCTTGTATATTATCGATACGACATTCATATTTTCCCCAAGATCCTGCCTCAGAGAAGCTTGGAAGTTTCACCCAAGCTATCGGCTGGTCATCGCGGCGTATTTTGGCAATTCTCTCTGGGCTCTGCATTCTAAAAGCGCGTTCGAAAGGAGCTGTGAAACCCTGTCGACAACCCGAAAATTTATAATAATACGCGCCATGGATAGACCCTTCCTTATGAGTTTTTTTAACTTGGGTATACCACGAGGCCTGGGCTTCACCAAAGTGCTGCAAAGCACTATCCAACCCTTTACTTCGGCGCATCTTAATCTCTCTCACCAAACCTATATCGTAGAATCCGCACTCTCGACAACGACTTGTGATCTGAGGAATCGGTTTACTAGCTTGAAAGCCTCGCAGATAATTATCACTGCAAAGCGAACATGCTACTAGTAAGTGGCACTTATGCAAAACACACACCTTATGCCATTCTACCAAATTAAATACAGAGTGATAACCGAAACGAATGCAATAGGGGCAGAAGACGATGCCTCTGCCCAGATCAGCTAGACCCTCAAAGGGCGCATAGTTCCAGGGTAAGTGTTTTTCCAATTCTGGGAACTTTAACTTTATAGTATCAATAGAGTCCGGCTGAAACCATTGCCAAATGCGGCGCATATTCAAGCATTCATTCCCTAGAACCCGGCCAAGAGAAGGTAGCCCCATGAAATTCGCATGCGACAACTTCAAATAAATGGATAATATTGATTCATAGGGCATCGGCTCAGGAACAGGGTAGAAAAGATCGTTCATTGGCCTCCCCCATTAATGCTTCGGCAGAATTCCTGAAAATTACTTTCCCTGACTGCCTCCTCTATTAAGTCTACCGCCACGACTAGCGTCGAGCAGTCCTCATGACTAAGAATCAAGAATAAATATGCAATGGTTTGCGTCAAATGCTGCATTGGCAAGTTATTGACGTATTTACCACTTGCGACGCGAGACATTTCTCGCCAAATGTCTTCTGATAAATCAGCTAGCCTAAAGTTACTAGCATAAGCCTTAGGCAGTAAATCTTTGGTAAAGCTATCGCGAGGATTGTCGGGAAATGGACTGTCCGTGTCGTAGAGGGATAGTATAGTGCATAGTTGTTTTTGATTAGTGACACCATATAGCGGTCTTATGTCGCTTAAGAAGCGTCCGATTATATGTCTGTCATCATTCGAAAGAAACTCCACCACTCTCTTTTCAATTGAAGGCATGGCAAAGGAGACTACCGTCAAGGTGATATTGCAAGCTCGCAATTTGTTATACAAATCAGCAAGCTGGTTAAAATCACCAGCAGATAGTCTTTGCAGCTCGTCTATAAGCATTACTATTTGTTTTGCGTTGTTAGCTGCAGCTCTTATTTTCAGTCTTTCGATCAACATAGCTTGACGTTGAATGAATGTAGTGCGGGTGCTGGGTCTAATTTCCTCCATCTCTATCAATTGATGGACTATTGATGAATACTGTGGGTGTATATCTTTATTTGTCGCCGCAATCATGAAGGCGTAAACGTTGTGAAATTTTTTTGGTATTTCGTGAACAAGGGCTTCGCAGCATCGAGTCTTCCCTATCCGAGGCTCACCAGTGAACACAACACCGGTTTTACGCATCAGCACTTTGAAACAGGCATTCTGCACAACTGACATTAAGGTAGGGGTATTTAACTGATATTCAGTGCTGAGAAGAGGGTGCAGGAAATCCATAGGCTTCTCTCAATTGAAGATATCTAGAAATCTCCAACGTTCGGAGACAGAATTACTTGGTTGCTCAGGTACTATTTCTACCTGCCCCTTAGGTATTAGCTGACTGGTATCACAACGCTCTTCTTGCAGCCGCTTTAATTCGCGAGCGTTCGCTGGACTCGCGTTGGCAATCAGGTGTTTTTGCCACGCAAGCACCGGGTGTTGGCCTTCCGCGATTTGAAATTCTTTTTTTGCTAAGGCCCGGTTTACTAGTTTTCTAGTGGTGACGCTATGAGCGATATGGCGCCAAGAGGCCTCTACAGTTAGCATGCCTAAGTATATTCCGTCATCTATATAAGCTTCTACGTAACGGTAATCGTGCGGCTTTATCCGAATGGTTAATTTTTTCCCTATTAGATGCGGAGAATTTGCCAGTTCCGTACTTGTATATATGGCCTGGTCTAGTTTTATTCGCGGTCGGATACCGTGCTTTATACTTCCGGTAACCTTAACTTCTCGAGTAGAGCTCCCCAATGATACGCTATTTATATAACTCTCTGGTGTGGCTGGGATCAGGAGATCATCATTAGCACAATAGTCCCTGAGTATATCAAGGGGACTATTCGCTTTATTCATCCCGCCTTGAGGTGTTCCATTATAATTTGCGGTATAAACGTCCATGACTTCAAGTGCATCGTCAACATCTATCTGGTAGCGGATCGCAGCCTTCTCAGGGGCATCAGCCCGTCCGTCGGCTGGGGAGCTTCCTGTGGTAGATGGAAGTTGGTGCATTACCTTGGTAGCTATGCGTTTGAAAAGTCTTTCAATATGGGGTCTGCGAGCCGGTTGCCCTAAAGGCCCAAAGTTGATGGAGAAACCAAGGCTGTGCAGGGCTAATTCATAAACTTTATTTGCATGGTGCTGCATAGCATTGTCTAAGCAAATTCCGCCCCAGATATGATGGCGTAGCTTCGGCACGGAGTAGCAGGGCATGCCTGATAACTCGCTATACCGAAGATCCTTAACATTGAGGATTTCGCGGGGCGCCCAGCCACCGACGTAGGCCTCACATATTAAATCCACCAGATCCTGCGATCTTACTTCGCTAGCGAATACAAACTTGGTCGCCAGAATAGCATTGCTTCTCCTACAGATTGCCGCCATTAACCAGATACGGCTTATGACGTCTTTAGTCTTGGTACGCTTATCGCCACTAATATTAAGTACAAAGAAAGCATCTACATGATAGGAGTCAATTTCAATAAGGTCATACACATCGCAACTCTCAAGAAACGGACTGTATCCAGTTCCGACCTTGCTATGAATTAGGGCTATTGAGCCTCCGGTTGCAAGCGCGGCTCTTTGAAAGTCATCGTTTAGAAGCTTATCTATATATCTCGTAATCGTCCGGCGAGCTCCCCGAGCTTGGTTAAAAGGCCAATCTTCGGCAGTAAGACCAGCTGCAGCGCAGATATCATAAAAAATGTTACACAATTGCCTTTTGTCGTAACGGCTGCCGCAAGCATATTCAAGGTCTGTTCGAAAAACCGCCGCCTTAAATTTTTCTGAAATAGTTGGAAACTTCGCCAAGGTATAGCTTAGCGCGCCAGACATCCCGCCTTTTTGTTCGCTTCCTTTTTTTTCAAGAGGCTTCCTTCGTTGATACGATACGATACGGCTCTGGGGAATTAAGGCAGACTCGCCCCAAAAAATCCCCTCTTCCGTGAGTGCTGTATATCTTTTGAAGAATCTCGTGATTTCGCTCTCAGGAAGCCCCGTTATTCGGTGTATTTCTGCGCCTGTCAGGCCATCAAGTTTTAACTCGATTGCGTGCTGGCGCCGCACGAAGCTTTCTCTAATTGCAGGCTCTAATAACGATGGGTCGACCTTCTCGAATCCAACACTGCTCAATCGCTCTCTGGATATTTTATTCTTCATTCAACCACCACCATGTGTTCAATGAGAAAAAATTATCTTCAAAGCTAACATCTATTAATCTTGCGGAATACATCCGACAGAAAACTAGCAAGCACAAGTTTCTATCGTAAACATAAACTGCTGAAAGAAATGCCCGTAAATTTCCTTTTTTTGCGAGATGAATATATCGCTTGGATTCCTCAATGAGACCTGTGGGCACATACAAATGTCGTCCAGCGCTAAGAAAGCTCGCAGCCCTCAGTAGGGTAAAAATCTTAGACTTGTCTGCTATCCAATGCTCATCATTATACTCAACGTACTTGTATTTCATACTTTCGGCAGCACTCGACTTCTCCGCATAATTATCAGAGAATCCGCTGACTCGTAGAAAATGCAGTTCAATCGGCCCGTTCACCGGCTGAACTTCGACATGATAGTCTATGAAGCCAAGTGTGCTAGAAGCACCAAGCGACTTGGATCCTGGTTCGAAGTTGAAGTTTTTTATGAGAGGAGAGAATTCTAGCTTCAAAAGCCAGTGAGCTAATTGGCGGTCGCTACCTAGCAATAGTACGCACCCTGCCTTGGTACTATAGGTTGCCCATAGGTTTCCGAAATAGTTGCCGCGCTTTGTAAAATATGAGGTTTTACTTTTTTTAGGCATAACCACCCCCGTGATGGGTTGTGGATATGCTGATCCTTATCTCAATTCCTTATGTTCGGGGCATTCCAAATAGTCCATTTCTTTAGCATAGCTACCATCTTGACTTGATTCAACTCAGCAGACGTGCGCTTGCTGAAGCAGGAAGCAGCCCCAGCGACGCCTATCATCAGCAGGAGCGATATCTGCCTCATAAATGCCTTAAACCTGCGATGGAAAACCTCCTTCTCTTTAGTCAATGAAGCGTGGAGCGCCGTGGTCAGCTTGGCCTGCAGGAGTTATTAGATGATATAGAGAAGATATTATTTATAACCAAACTGCATTAGCAACTTTCTGCCATGTACGCTCTGTCATAGCTTCAAAGTTCTCAGTCAATGACAGATAATATTCTTGTGAAAATCTAGATATCATCGGCAACCTACTGATAATCAATCACTTTACATTTTTCTAGCTTTTTAAATATTTACTTCGCATTACTTCTCTGTCTGCTCAATCAGAACGCCAACCCCACTCTTAGGCTGACCACGGTATCGGGTGATCTGCCGAAGCGCCGCTCCGCCATCTATTGACTCACTCAGCAAATGACGACGACAGCCAAGGGCTGAAGGCGACTCACCGGCTTCAAGGACTGCCCGGCCCACACTGATCCTCTTCCTCATGCTCGGCCACCCTCTGTGGCGAACCGTCCTGCACATTCTCCTCACCGATCTCCTCGTAGGTCTTGCGCAGCTTCTGCAATTCCTCGCTGCCTAAGTCGTCCAACCCCATCAGCACGCGGTGGGCGTGGTGGGTGGTACGCAGCAACTCGTCGATCTTGATGTGCAGCGCGTCGGTGTCGCGATTCTGGGTGCTCTGGATAAGGAAGACCATGAGGAAGGTGATGATGGTGGTCGAGGTATTGATGACCAGCTGCCACGTATCGTTGAAGTGAAGGAACGGCCCGCTGAGTGCCCAGGCCACCAGCAGCACGCAGGCCAGGGCGAAGTTCAGTGGGCGGCCGGCCCATTGCGAAAGGGCCTGGGCAAAGCGTGAAAAGCCCGCCCCGCCCTTCTTCCCTGCTGCTGGTTGCGTGGGATCGTGCGAAGGGGGAATTGCTTTCCGTTGACCCGCCGCTGAGGGGGCGCCCCGCTGGGGCTGAGCGTGGGCAGGCAAATCACCGCGCGATCCTGGTCCGATCATGGCATGCACTCCGCTGAAGTGGGGCCTGGCCGGTAGAGACGTGGCAGCCTGGGGAGTTCAGAAAACTGCTCTGAGCCCGCACTGCCAGTGGTGTAGCGATCGGTCTTGAAGCTCTGCGTTGCCATTGTTCCCGGCCGATGCGAAGCACCGCGCATCGGCCAGGCGACAAACGTCAGAAACGCGGGTCGTCGGTGGGTTTGGTGCCGTAATAGTCGTGGATCTGCTGGCTCCAGGTCGGGTCCTGCATGTCCGGCCAGTCGTGTTTATCGAACCCTGGCGCACTGGACAGGCGTTCCTTGTCGACGTCCAGGACGAAGCGCTTGTTGACGGTGTCCAGGCGCAGCGCGCTCCAGGGCACCGCAAAGAGTTTCTCGCCCATGCCGAGGAACCCGCCGTAGGACAGCACCGCATAGGCGACACGGCCACTCTGCGTATCCAGCATGATCTCCTTGATGTCGCCCAGGTCTTCGTCGCGGGTGTTGTAGACATCGTTGCCGATCAGGGTGTCGGCGCCCATCAGGCGCGGGCCCGGCCCACGACTGGAGTCGGCCTCGACGGCGACGGGGCGATTCTTGTACATGCCATAGGTATCGCGATCTTCGTAGTTCATGGAGTGCTCCTGGCCATTGGCCACGGAAGGCTGGAGCAGCTTCGCACCGGGGTGGTCGACTCTGCTCCAGGTGCGCACGGAACGATTTGGGCCGTGCGCATCCAGCGCGGGACCGGGGGTGGCCCGGTTCCGGCAGCTTCGGGTGAAGTGCCAGACTGATTCAGCAAGTTCCACGCCCGGTTCGTCCCTGAGCGTAGGAGGACGCGGTAGAGCGGCTGGGCCAGTAATTGATCGCACGGTGCAATCAGCAGAACGCCCGATCCGCCCTTGCGGCCTGTGCAAAACACCCGAGCGGTACGGATTGCTGGGCGCGTTTTGGCAGCCATCGCTATACCGGCCGCGCGCCGCCGAATTGGCCGCAAGGCACAGGACAAATCGGTTTGAACCGCAAACCGCAACGCGAGGTCGGCATGGCATAGAGGCTCCGAAAGGGGGAATGCCATGAAACACGACCGCTCGCACGCCCTGTCTCATCTGCTGCGCGACTTCGAACTGCCGCAGGACGCTTCTCAGCAGGTGCCCTTTGTCGGCGCCGCGCTGCGCCAGTTGATCGACGACGGACTTGATCGTTTGCCCTTGCCCGCCAGTGGCGCAACCCTCGAGCGGTGGCAAGCCCTGGCGGCTGTGGCGGGCAGCGATCTATCCCTGCTCAAGCTCTACGAGGGACACACGGACGCCCTGGCCATTCTGGCAGAGCTGGATGGCGAGCCCCAGTGCGGAATCTGGGCCGTCTGGGCGGCAGATCCGCCCAGTCCCTGTGTCGAGGTGGTGGCTCGCGAGGCGGGCCATGTACGCATCAGCGGGAGCAAACCCTGGTGTTCCGGCGCAGCCGTGGCGGAGCACGCATTGGTCACGGTGAAAGATGAGCAGCAGCGTACCCAACTGGTCGCCGTCCCCCTCGCCCAGCCTGGCGTAAGCGTCGGAAGCAGCGGTTGGAACGCCGTGGGAATGGCAGCCACGGGCAGTGTGGCGGTGACCTTCGACCAGGCGCTGGCCCGCTGCGTCGGCGGCCCGCAGGAGTACCTGGAACGTCCAGGCTTCTGGCATGGCGGCGCAGGCATCGCCGCTTGCTGGTATGGCGCCGCGGGTCGCCTGGCGGATTATCTTCGCCAGGGCCGTAGCGAGGATCCCCATGCCATGGCGCACCTGGGAGCGGTCGATGCAGCCCTGGCCGGGGCCGCCGGGGCACTTCGCGAATGCGCCGGCTGGATCGACGAGAACCCCGCCGCCCCCTCGGAGCTGGCCGCCCGCCGGGTTCGCGCCCAGGTCGAAGGCGCTGTCGAAGCCGTGCAATGGCATGTCGGCCGGGCACTCGGGGCAACGCCGTTCTGCCGCGACCGACGCTTCGCTCGGTTGGCCGCAGACCTGCCGGTCTTCCTCCGGCAGAGCCACGGAGAGCGCGACCTGGCCCACCTGGGCAGGCACCTGAAGCGTCTCGAAATCGAGTCCTGGGCACTATGAGCCAGGCGCAGAACCTCATAGCCGGAACCCAGGGCACGCCACCTTCGCTGTGGCGCTCATGCATCCAGCTCGAACGACTGCCGCGCCTCCGCCGCGAAGAACTGGTGCCGCCGGGGCGCCGATTGGTCGTCGTCGCCCCGCATCCTGACGATGAAGTACTGGGCTGCGGAGGGCTTCTTGCCAGCCTGGCGGCACAGGACTGCGCGGGCCTGCTGGTTTCCGTGACGGATGGCGAAGCCAGCCATCCCGGTTCCACACACTGGACAGCAGACACGCTGCGGCAGACACGAATCGTCGAAAGCCGCAGCGCCCTCGCCCGCCTCGGCATCGATCTCGGCCAATGGCAGTGGCGACGCTTGCGATTGCCCGATGGCGGCGTCACCGCAGCAGCGCTTCGCGACCCATTGCGCGCCCTGCTGCGCCCGGGCGATCGACTGGTCAGTACCTGGCGAGAGGACGGCCATTGCGATCACGAACAGGTCGGGCTCGCCTGTGCGCAATTGGCGGCAGAGTGCGGCGCCCGGCATTTCGAGACTCCGATCTGGGCGTGGCACTGGGCCTTTCCCGGTGACCCGCGCCTGCCCTGGGGCCGCGCACGCCGCCTGGACCTTGACGACGAAGCGCTGCGACGCAAGCGCCAGGCTCTCGAAGCCCACGCCAGCCAACTGCAAGGCAGCACGCCGATCCTCAGCGCCCGGTTGCTGGAGACCCTGCTGCAGCCCTTCGAGGTGTATTTCCTGTGAACGCCGAGAAACGACCCCTGCCGCCCGAGCATTTCGACCGGCTGTACCGCGATGACCCGGACCCCTGGTCATTCCGAACCTCCTGGTACGAGAAGCGCAAGCGCGACCTGCTGCTCGCCTGTCTCCCCCGCATGCGATTTCGCAGCGGCTACGAACCGGCCTGTGCCAACGGCGAAACCAGTGTCGAGCTCGCCCGGCGGGTCGACCATCTGCTGTGCGCCGATTACAGCGTGGAGGCTGTCGCGCTGGCTCGCCAGCGCCTTGCTGGACTAGGCAATGTGCGCGTGGTGCGGCAGGCACTGCCCGAGCAATGGCCGCAGGCGAGGTTCGAACTCATCGTGCTGGGTGAGCTGGGCTACTACCTGGGAGCGCAAGCCTGGCAGCGGACTTGCCGGAAAGCGGCGGCGAGCCTGGCGCAGGGCGGCGTACTGCTGGCCTGTCACTGGCGGCACCCGATCGAAGGCTGCACGCTGACCGGCGACGAGGTCCATGAGGCGATCACCCTGGCGATGGGGTTTGCGCCCAGCGTGCAGCATCTGGAGGCCGACTTCCGCCTGGAACTCTGGGCCAACGAGGCCCCCGGATGATTGGCATTCTAGTACCGGCGCACAACGAGGCCGCGCTGCTGGGAACCTGCCTGCGCTCCCTGCAGCAGGCAGCCTTGCATCCCGGCCTGGAGGGCGAGCCGGTGTGCATCCTCGCGGTGCTGGACGCCTGTTCCGACGATAGCGAATCCGTCGCCGCCTCGCTGGGCGTCGCCGTGCTGCAAGTCCACGAGCGCAATGTCGGTCATGCGCGCAGGGCCGGCGCCGCGTTGCTGCTCGCCCAGGGAGCACGCTGGCTCGCCTGCACCGATGCCGACACCTGCGTCAGCGATGACTGGCTGGTTCGCCAGCTGGCCTTCGGCGCCGAGGCCGTCTGCGGCACGGTGCAGGTATCGGATTGGTCGGGCCACGACGAACAGGTGCGCCTTCGCCATGAAGAGCATTACCAGTGCCGCGAGGACCATCGCCACATCCACGGAGCCAACCTCGGCATCTGCGCCCGGGCTTATCAGCGGGCCGGGGGATTCCGTCCCCTGCCCTGCAACGAGGATGTCTGCCTGGTTCGTGACCTGGAGCGAAGCGGCGCGCGGATCGTCTGGACCCATCAGACCTGCGTCACTACCAGCGCGCGCGCCGATTATCGGGCCTCCGGCGGCTTCGGCGAGTTCCTCGCGAATCTCTCGGCGCGCTGAACGGACGAGTTCACCCGATGATCCGTCGATCAGAGCCAACACAACCCACCCCGCGAAGCGCAGCGGCAAGGCGTATTGCAACCGGCTGAAAGCCGGGTCGTGCATTCTGCTGGTTGCACATAGCCAGCCGCATTTAATTTTTCTCTTTTCTTTCAGTTACTTGGCTTCAAGCCGGCGACTGGTACGGACCCTGCTTACGGCTTTAAGTGACCATCGGGGGCTTTCCATTGGGCTTCTTGACCGGCGGGGCCTTTTCCCCTGCCTGAGTGACCGCAGCAACAGCAGTTCCGGAGCCACCCCAGACATTTCGGTAGCTGGCGCCTGTCTGTACAGAAGGAGCAACCGGCCGCGGCCGACCACCGGGCCTGCTGGCGGAAAGACGAAACTTCGCCCTCCGCCCCCCTGTCACCCGAAGGACGGCACCCACCCACGGAGACCCGCAGGGCCGGCAGATAAAGCCACGGCCCGGCTGACACAGAGAGGAACGAACGATGCGCAACCAGCTGGCCGATGTGCGTCTGGAAGACGCCACAATCAACCTCAGCGCGGTACCCTCGGCCGATGGTGCGCCGCCGCAGCGACGCAAACGGATTCTCTTCGTCTCTTCGGAGTTTTCAGATTTCGTCAAGGCCGGCGGCCTGGGCGATGTCTCCTCTGCCCTGCCCCGTGCCCTGTTGGGTGACCACGATATCCGCGTGCTGATTCCCGGCTACCCACAGGTACTCAAGGGCGCCGTGGCGTGCAAGATGGTTGGCCGCCTGCCCGGCCTCGCGGCCTTGCCCGCCTGTGATATCGGCGAGCTGCGGCTCCCCCGCCGGGCGGGGGGGGGGCGCGCCCTCCGCCGGCTAGCTGTCAAT
>OGQD01000976.1_pt1 | contig 19686 bp, 17 predicted proteins | sample 1553091 | NCBI WGS metagenome assembly OGQD01 (sample SAMEA2580290, study PRJEB22360) | human gut metagenome | biome: human gut; feature: human-associated habitat; material: faeces | place: Denmark | collected 2008/2010
GGCCGGCGGTGCCGAGGATCATCGCTTCGCGCAGCGACAGGCCCTGCGGACGCTTGATCAGCCAGGCCGCGGGCACGCGGATGTACTGGCCGAAGCCGCCCGGCGTATTCATGCCCAGGTCGTAGCCGGTGACGATGACTTCATCGCCGGCGGCGAATTCGCCCACCGAGGACTCTTCCACCACGCCGGCGGCGTCGATGCCGGGAGTGTGCGGGTACTTGCGGGTGACGCCACGGTTGCCGCTGGCGGACAGCGCATCCTTGTAGTTGAGCGAGGAATACTTCACCCGCACCAGCACCTCACCCGCCGGCAGATCGGCAACCTGCCGCTCGGCCACCTGCAGGTCATGCACGCCGTGCGCGCTCTCCGTGACCCACAACGCCTTGAATGCACTCATCTCGACCCTCCTCTTTCGAATTCGATAAACGGGCGCGATCCCGGCGCCCGACGCCCAATCATTGCCAGAAGAGTCACTGCCAGAAACGGCTGCGACCCAGGCGGTCCCACCAGGTCACCAGCACGCGATCGATCACGCCGCTGACACCGACGCCGAAGCGCTCCTGGATGGACTTCTTCTGCACATAACTGAGCTGGTAGACATCCGCCTCACGGGCGCGTTCGGCCAGGTATTCGTCGCTGGTCTTCAGCTCGTCGACCAGTTTCTTGCCCAGCGCCGCCTGGCCCAGCCAGACCTCGCCGGTGGCGATTTCGTCGATGGCCAGTTGCGGGCGGTAGTGGACAACGAAGCGCTTGAACAGCTCGTGGGTGGTTTCCAGGTCTTCCTGGAACTTCTCCCGGCCCTTCTCGGTGTTCTCGCCGAACACGGTCAGGGTGCGCTTGTACTCGCCGGCGGTGAGTACTTCGAAATCGACGTCGTGCTTCTTCAGCAGGCGATGGATGTTGGGCAGCTGGGCCACCACGCCGATGGAGCCGAGGATCGCGAAAGGTGCAGACAAGATCCGCTCGCCGATGCAGGCCATCATGTAGCCGCCGCTGGCGGCGACCTTGTCGACGCAGACGGTCAGCGGCACGCCGGCCTGGCGGATGCGTGCCAGCTGGGAAGCAGCCAGGCCGTAGCCATGGACCATGCCACCGCCGCTCTCCAGGCGCAGTACCACTTCGTCACGCGGGGTAGCCAGGGTCAGCAGCGCAGTCACTTCATGGCGCAGTTGCTCGGTGGCCGAGGCCTTGATGTCGCCATCGAAGTCGAGCACGTAGACGCGATTCTTCTCGCCGCCCTTCTTCTTTTTCGCTTCCTTCAGCGCTTTCGCCTCGGACTTGCGCAGGGCCTTGAGCTTGGCCTTCTCCAGCACGCTGTGCTGCAGGCGCTCGCGCAGTTCCTTGTAGAAGTCGTTGAGCTTGTGCACCTCCAGGTGCCCGCTGCCGCCACGACGGCCGCGGCCGCGCAGAGCGGCGATCACCACCAGGACGATGACGATGGCCACCACCACGGTGAAGGTCTTGGCCAGGAAACCCGCGTAATCCGCTAGAAACTCCACTCACATCCCCTTTTACAATTCTGTACGCGCACGCCTGACAAGCGCTGTGAATCCCGCAAGCATACCCACGCCGCCGGCCCGCCACCAGCGCTGGCAAAGCGCTGTATCAGTCCAGCGAATAGCATTCAAACAAGCGTATGTTTTTTCGTTGACAGCCCCAGGTGATCCTCATAACCTCGCCGGAACTTTCAGCCCTGCCGGGACCGCGCGCGTGGGAAGCATCTACCTGATTCGACATGGCCAGGCTTCATTCGGTGCCGACGACTACGATGTGCTCTCGGACACCGGCGTGCGCCAGGCGCAAATCCTCGGCGAGCACCTGGCCAGCCTCGGCCTGCGCTTCGACCGCTGCGTCGCCGGCGACCTGCGCCGTCAGCGCCACACCGCCGAAGCGGTGATGGGCCGGCTGAACGAGGCCGGGATCGATACGCCCACCCTGGAAATCGATTCCGCCTTCAACGAATTCGAAGCCGACGCAGTGATCCGCGCCCACCTGCCGGACCTGCTGGAGATCGAACCGCAGGCGCTGCACATCCTGCGCAACGCCGCCGACCACCGCGCCGAGTTCCAGCGCCTGTTCTCCACCGTGATCGCCCGCTGGGTTTCCGGCGATCACGACAAGGACGGCCTGGTCAGCTGGGCCGAGTTCCTCGACACCGTGCACGGCGGCCTCAAGCGCCTGCTGGAGTCGGCCAGCGGCAAGGACAACATCGGCGTGTTCACCTCCGGCGGCACCATCACCGCGGTGCTCCAGCAGGTGACCGGCATTCCGGCGCTGAACGCCTTCGAGCTCAACTGGCAGATCGTCAACACTTCGCTCAACCGCCTGAAGTTCCGCGGCAGCGAAGTGGCCCTGGCTTCCTTCAACAGTCACGTGCATCTGGAACTGTTGAGGGCGCCGGAACTCATCACCTATCGTTGAGTACCGGCCCAATGCGGCGCCGAGCGCCGCGCGAGAAAACCTAGAAAAGGAATAGAACCATGAGTGTTGCTGACATCGTTTCCACCATGAAGAGCAAGTTCAACGCCAGCGCGGCCGCCGGCCTGGATCTGGTGTTCCAGTTCAACATCGAAGACGGCGACAACCACTACCTGGTCGTCAAGGACGGTACCTGCGAAGTGGTACAGGGCGACGCCGAGTCCCCCAACGTCACCCTGATCATGGACAGCGAGACCCTCAAGGGCATCACCAGCGGCGAAACCGACGGCATGCAGGCCTTCATGGCCGGCAAGCTGCGCGCCGAAGGCGACATGATGCTGGCGATGAAGCTGGGCGAACTGTTCCCGGTCTGATCCGAGGCAAACCTGCCCGCGCAGCACGAAAAACCGGAGTCCCTGGCTCCGGTTTTTTTATGCCCGCGCCTCGCTCCGGCCCGCGAATCAGGCAGCTTGATCGGGGTGCAACACGGACGCCAATAACGTCCCGCCGTGCTTGTGAGCGGCAGACGTCGACATTAGATTAGCCAATGATCACCCGGCGCCATCATTGCTTTGCCTGATTCTGCCGCAACCCATAAGGCAAGAGCACGACGCCACCTTGCGCGCCACCCTTGCCCGCCGCTCTCGCTGCGGTGCGATGACCCGTACAAGCCCAGTACAAGAAGGGACCAGCATGTCGTTGACCGACCAGACCATCCGCTCCCGCGAAGGTGAAGAACTCGACGCCGCCGTGATCGACGGCTACCTCAAGGACCACATTCCCGGCCTGCAGGGCCAGCCGCGCATCAGCCAGTTCCCCGGCGGCGCGTCGAACCTGACCTACCTGATCCAGTACGACAACCAGGAGCTGGTCCTGCGCCGCCCGCCGTTCGGCAAGAAGGCCAAGTCCGCCCACGACATGGGCCGCGAATACCGCATCCTGAACCAGCTCAGGGACGGCTTCCCCTACTGCCCCAAGGCGTACGCCTACTGCACCGACGAATCGGTGATCGGCGCCGAGTTCTACGTCATGGAACGGGTCAACGGCATCATCCTGCGCAGCGACCTGCCCAAGGAGCTCAACCTCGACGCGGCGCAGACCACCGCGCTGTGCAAGAGCTTCATCGACAAGTTCGTCGACCTGCACAACGTCGACTACAACGCCTGCGGCCTGGGTGACCTGGGCAAGCCCGAGGGCTACGTGCAGCGCCAGATCGGCGGCTGGATCGATCGCTACGAGAAGTCCCTGACCCCCGATGCGCCGGCCTGGGAACAGGTGAAGGTATGGCTGCGCGAGAAGATGCCGGCCGACCACCACAAGCCGGGCATCGTCCACAACGACTACCGCTTCGACAACGTCATCCTCGACCCGAACAACCCGATGCAGATCATCGGCGTGCTCGACTGGGAGATGACCACCCTCGGCGACCCGCTGATGGACCTGGGCAACACCCTCGCCTACTGGATCGAAGCGGGCGACCCGCAGCCGATGCAGATGCTGCGCCGCCAGCCCAGCCACGAGCCGGGCATGCTCACGCGCCAGCAATTCGCCGACTACTACGCCGAGCGCGCCGGCATCCAGATCGACAACCTCGATTACTACTACACCTACGGCCTGTTCCGCCTGGCCGGCATCATGCAGCAGATCTACTACCGCTTCTTCCACGGCCAGACCCAGGACAAGCGCTTCGCCACCTTCATCCACGCCAACAAGCTGCTGGAACAGGTGAGCCTGCAGGTCATCGGCAAGTCTCGCCTGTAACGGCGCTAAAGAATAAGGAGAACTCCCCATGTCCAAGACCCAACTGTTCGACCTCGATGGCAAGATCGCCTTCGTCTCCGGCGCCAGCCGCGGCATCGGCGAGGCCATCGCCAAGCTGCTGGCCCAACAGGGCGCCCACGTGATCGTCTCCAGCCGCAAGATCGACGGCTGCCAGGCCGTGGCTGACGAGATCGTCGCCGCCGGCGGCAAGGCCACCGCGATTGCCTGCCACATCGGTGAAATGGAGCAGATCCAGGCCGTCTTCGCGCAGATCCGCGAGCAGTTCGGCCGCCTGGATATCCTGGTCAACAACGCCGCTACCAACCCGCAGTTCTGCAACGTGCTGGACACCGACCTGTCGGCCTTCCAGAAGACCGTCGACGTGAACATCCGCGGCTACTACTTCATGTCCATCGAAGGCGGCAAGCTGATGAAGGCCAACGGTGGCGGCAGCATCATCAACGTTGCCTCGGTCAACGGCGTTACCCCGGGCGAGTTCCAGGGCATCTACTCGGTGACCAAGGCCGCCGTGATCAGCATGACCAAGGTCTTCGCCAAGGAATGCGCGCAGTTCAACATCCGCTGCAACGCCCTGCTGCCGGGCCTGACCGACACCAAGTTCGCCTCGGCCCTGGTGAGCAACGACGCCATCCGCAACGTTGCCCTGCAGCGCATCCCGCTCAAGCGCGTAGCCGACCCGAGCGAAATGGCCGGCGCCGTGCTGTACCTCGCCAGCGACGCCTCCAGCTACACTACCGGCGTGACGCTGAACGTGGACGGCGGCTTCCTCGCCTAAGCGCTTTCGCGGAAACGAGAAAGGGAGCCATCCGGCTCCCTTTTCTGCTTTTTGCAGGAGCGAGCAGGCTCGCTCCTGCAGACGGCGAATTACTGCCACTCCTTGAGTGCCTGATTGGCCGCCGCATTCATCGGCTCGGCGGTCAACCCGCCCGCCCCATAACGCACGGCGAATACCGCCTGGTCGGCCATTGGCAGATAATTCACCCGCCCGGCTTTCGGCACGAAAGTCAGCAGATCATGCTGGCCATCGCGCAACCAGCGCCAGAGATCGATCCCCGGCGCTTCGGAAACCAGCGACACCTTGCGCCCGAGGGACTGCTGCTCAACCGCCAGGAAGCGGCCGGACAGATCCTGCAGGCGATAACCGGGCGCCATGCCGATCAGCCGTGCCAGGCCTTTCCACTCCAGTACCCGCGCATCCAGTTGCCAGAGGTCGCCGGCCAGCTCCACGCGACGCTCCTCGTCGCCCTGCAGCAGCGTCACGTCATAGCGTTGCTCGCCGACCTTGTGGAAGCTCAGGGTCGCCAGCGGCCGCTCTGCCGGCAGCGCGTCATAGCTGCGCAGGTCCCAGGCCACCAGCGCCACCAACGCGGCCAAGGCCACGAACAGCATTCCCGCCGTACCGCGCAACCAGCCGAGGAACCAGTGACGGTCGAACAGGATTCGGGCGGCTACCGCCAGGGCCAACAGCGCCAGGATGGCAACGACCCAGGCCAGACCGTCGTACTGCATCGAATGATTTCCTTCCTCGTAGAATTGCCGGCATTATGCGCACCGCGTACCTGCGCGGCCAGCCAGACCGTCGCAGCTTTCGGGTCCGTTAACGTTTCCTATGCCACCCGCTCTTTACAAAAGAGTGGCTGGACGGGCCCCTGATCAAGGCGAACCCAATGCCCTTCGAACTCGTCGTAGACCCGACCACCCTCGTCATCCTCGCCGGCGTCGCCTTCCTCGCCGGTTTCATCGACGCCATTGCCGGCGGCGGTGGCCTGCTGACCATCCCTGCCCTGCTCACCGCCGGCGTCCCGCCGCACCTGGCGCTGGGCACCAACAAGCTCAGCTCGACCTTTGGCGCCGCCGTGGCCAGCTATACCTTCTACCGCCGCAAACTGTTCCAGCCGCGCCAGTGGCGCAAAGGGCTGATCGCCACCGCCATCGGTGCAGCGCTCGGCGCCTGGGCCGCGCACCTGATGCCGGCGGAATGGCTGAACCGCATGCTGCCGGTGGTGGTGTTCGGCTGTGGCCTGTACCTGCTGTTCGGCAAGACGCCCGAAGCGCCGCTGGACGCCAACCCGCAGATCGCCCAGGGCCGGCAGTGCCCGCAGGGCCTGGGCCTGGGTTTCTACGACGGCGTGGCCGGGCCCGGCACCGGCGCCTTCTGGACCGTCAGCACGCTGCTGATGTACCCGCTGGACCTGGTACGCGCCAGCGGCGTGGCGCGCAGCATGAACTTCGTCAGCAATATCGTTGCGCTGGCGGTGTTCATCGCCTCGGGCCAGGTGGTCTGGCTGCTGGGGCTGTGCATGGGCAGCTCGCTGATGGTCGGCGCCTACTTCGGCGCGCGCACGGCGATTGGCGGCGGCGCCAAGTTCATCCGCCCGGTGTTCATCCTGGTGGTATTGGCGCTGACCGTGCGCCTGGCCTGGCAGCACTGGTTCACTGCCGCGGCCTGAAGTCGGCCGATACGGCGCCTGGAGTCAGGCGCCGCCGGGCAGGACGGGATCGGGACGACCGGCGCGGCGCGCCAGGTAGACCTCGATCAGGTAGCGGGCGATGGAGCGCTCGGCCGGCAGGCGCGGCAGCTCGTCGACGTGGAACCAGCGGGCATCCTCGATCTCGTCCGGCTGCATGACGATCTCGCCGCTGACGTACTCGGCGTGGTAGCCGAACATCAGCGAATGCGGGAACGGCCAGGGTTGGCTGCCCATGTAGCGGATATTGCCGATCTCGACGCCGACCTCTTCGCGCACTTCGCGCGCGACGCAGTGCTCCACCGACTCGCCCGGCTCGACGAAACCCGCCAGGGTGCTGTACATCCCCGGCACGAAGCGCGGCGAACGGGCCAGCAACACCTCATCGCCACGGGTCACCAGCACGATCATGCTCGGCGACAGCAGCGGGTAACGCTGGATGCCGCAGCTTTCACACTGCATGGCGCGGTCGCGGGGCATGCGCTGATTGGGCTGCCCGCAGCTGCCGCAGAAGCGGTTCTGCCGCCACCAGATGCCGATCTGGCTGGCGAAGCCGAGCATGGCGAAGATGTCTTCCTCGGCCTGCATCATGAATTGGCGCAGGCCGATCCAGCTGGCACCCTCCAGCGGGTCGGTACGATCGACTTCCAGCAGGTACACCGGCTCGCCATCGAACTGCCCGACGGCGTGCTCGGAAAGCACGGAAAGGTCCTGGCGCTTGAGCCAGTCACGGGGGAACAGCACGCCGTTGCTGTCGGCAAGGAACTGCTGCTGGCAATGGGCGAGCGCCCAGCCACCGTTCGTAGCCACCTCGAACATCGAGGATTCCCAACGCCCGGTACGCATCAGGCAGCCACCGTCAGGCCCAGGGCCTTGACGCTCTCGCTGGCGACGTCCAGGACGTCGGGTTGGCCTTCAGGCCGCATCATGGCTCCACCCTCCAGGTAGTACTCCAGGCCGGTCAGAGCATCGGCCAGGGTTTCCAGCATCTGCTCGGACGGCATCTGGGTCGTCTCGATCATCTGCCCCTGAATGTAATCGGCACAGGCACCCACGAGCAATGCCGCACGCTCCTGGCCGAGGAACCACAGGCCGCCGCGCACTGCCTGCAGGCTGATCGGCACGTTGGCCAGGTGCAGCTTGTCGCCGTTGGATTCCAGGTACGCGGTGATCGCGCGCTTGGCCAGCGCCAGGCCCGACTGGGCTTCGTCGATCACCACAATGCGCGCTTCGGCAAGCTGATGCACGGCGAAGGAATCGTCCTCCCCCATCGGCGCCGGGCGCGCGCTCATGCGCTCGCCACGCTCCAGGTTGCCGACCATGCTTTCGACGTACAGCAACGCGTCGGCCAGTGCGTTGAGCGCAGCCGGATCGTCCACCGCGCCCTTGGCGACCCAGCCGGCGACCACGCCATGCTGGTGCTGCAGCGAAGTGGCGGCAGAGTTCAGGCCCACCATGCCCAGGGTCTTGGCCAGCTTGCCCAACTGGGTGTGCAGGATGCCCAGCGCATCGGCCTGGGAAACGCCGCGCTCGATCAGGTCGAGCTGGTCCTTCACCGCCGTTAGCTCCTCGCGGATTGCCACCGACAGCGAGCGCATCACCGACTGGCCGGGGCCGGACAGGCGTTGCGACTCGTCTTCGAGCAGGTGATCGGTGAACGGCAGCGGTGCCAGGCCGAACACCTGGCGCAGCTCGGTGGCGCGCACGCCGCCGGTGTCCGCCAGTGTGGTGAGATAGAGCAGTTCCTTGAGCAACTGCCGCGGCGCTTCGTATTGCGGGTTGGCGATCAGTTGCTTGAGCTCGCGATCCAGGCGCGAGAACACCAGCTTGCGCGTCTTGCGCGGCAGCATCTGCGCGTCGACCAGCGCTTCCAGCGCGCCGGCGCCGACCCAGCACAGGCGGGTGCGCGCGGCACTGCCCAGCAGCACGTCGAGCTTGCCCAGCGCGCGGCCCATGAGCTTGAGGCTCGGATAGAGATTCTGTTCGCGGATCAGCCCTACCAGGCCGACCTGGTACATCTGCCGCAGGCGGCGGACTTCACGCGCTGGGTCGTCCACTTGCGGCGCGGTAACGGCACGCAGCGGGCGCGGCAGGTCCAGGCGCGCACTGAAGAAGAAGCTCTCCGGCAGCGCGGGCTGGCCAGCGGCCTGGCGCACGTCGTTGATCGCCGGCAGCAGCAGCTCGGGGATTTCCTGGCGGTGCGCCTCGAGGTTTTCCAGGTAGCGGCGCAGCACATAGAGCGCATTGCCGAGCGCAGCCAGTTGGCCGTCGCGGTCTTCGCTGACCCCGGTGGGAATGTCGGTGGCCAGATCCAGCGCTTCCTGCGCCAGCAGCTCGGCACCCGCCAGCTCGATCAGGTTCAGCGTGCCGCGAATCTGTGTCAGGCAATCGACGGAATGTTGCAGCAGGCTGCCGTTCTGACGCTCGGCAATGAAGTGCTCGAGGTTCTGCTCGGCCTCCTCCATCGTGGCGAACAGCTCGTCGCGGACCAGACTGAGGGACGTGGCTCCAGTAACCATCGGCCTAGTGCGCCTCCTGCGCGCAAGAAGAGTGGACGGACATCAATCGGCGAACTCGGCGGTCTTCTTGCTCATGTGCGCCATCATGGCGGCCTGCAGGTCAGCGGACTGCAGCATCGCGGCGTTCCAGGTGGCGATGTATTCCAGGCCGTCCTCGACGCGGTGGTCGCGGGCGTAGCCGATCATTTCCTTGGTGCCGCGGATGGCGATCGGCGACTTCGCGGCGATCTGCCGGGCCAGCTCCATCACGCCGTCGAACAGCGAGGCGTGGTCGGCGTAGACGCTGTTGACCAGGCCGATGCGCTGGGCTTCCTCGGCATTGACGTTGCGCCCGGTATAGGCCAGTTCGCGCATGATGCCGTCGCCGATCAGGCGCGGCAGGCGCTGCAGGGTGCCGACGTCGGCAGCCATGCCCATGTCGATTTCCTTGATGGAGAACTGCGCGTCCGCGCTGCAGTAGCGCATGTCGCAGGCGGAGATCAGGTCGATGCCGCCGCCGATGCAGTAGCCCTGGATCGCCGCGAGGACCGGCTTGCTGCAGTTGTCCACGGCGTTGAAGGAGCCCTGCAGCTGGAGGATGGTCTTGCGCAGGGCGCGGGCATTGCGGCCGACGTCCTTGCCCAGCTGGCTGGCAGCCTGGGCCAGCAGCGCCAGGTCGATACCGGCGGAGAAGTGCTTGCCGGCGCCGCTGAGGACGACTACCCGGACTTCATCCGTTTCATCGGCCCACTGGAAGATATCGATGATTTCCTTCCAGAAATCGGCATTCATCGCGTTGAGTTTTTCCGGACGGTTGATCTGCACATGGGCGATCTTGTCCGCCAGCTCGATGCGGAAGGCTTTGTATTCTTTCACGGGGATGTCCTCGGGTATGCCCTGCTTCTCGTCTGGGTGCGGCGCAGTGCCGCTGGAGCCCGGGCCAACAGTTCTTATTCGTGCTGGGAATCAGATTTTGGAAATCGCGTCACTATAACAAGGCGAAACTAAAAGTCGATGCCGTGGTCTGTGACGCAGCCCACGGCATCGGGCGGGAACTGGCTCGCAGATCGGCCAGCAAGTGCTTGATCTGGCAGCAAGGCCCGGTACGCGACAATCAGTCGCCAGCCGCCACCGGTAAACCCTGGGCGCGATTGCGGTACTGCCGCCAGGTGTACATCGGGATGCCCGCCATGAACACCAGGAAGCCCCAGAAGATCGCCTGTTCGCCGGTGCCATAGAGCGCCCACAGCGAATAGAGGAAGCCCAGGCAACCGATGGCCAGCACCTGCGGGCGCGAGCGTGGAGAGAAGGATTCCGGCTTGGTCGCCAGCAGCTGCAGCAGCGCCGCGGTGCAGAAGGCGTAGGGCACGACACCGGTCATGGTGCCGAGCAGGATGATGACGTTGAACACCTCCACCAGCTCGCCGTGACCATCGACCATCACCAGTGCCGTCACCAGCAGCCCGGAAGAAAGCAGCCCATTGGCCGGCGCGCCGTTCTTGTTGAGTTTGCCCAGGGACTCGGGGAACAGCCCGTCACGGGCCGGCGCCACCGGAATCTGGCCCTGCAGCAGCACCCAGCCATTGAGCGCGCCCAGGCAGGCGATCACCGCACCGCCCGCGACCAGGTAGTAACCCCAGTTGCCCAGCAGGATGCGCGCGGCATCGGCGAACGGCGACGTGGACTTGGCCAGTACCTCCGGCGGCATCAGGCCCTGCACGGCGGTGATCGAGAGGATGTACACCGAGGCGGCCGCCAGGGTGCCGAACAGTGTGGCGCGGGGGATGGTCTTCTTCGGGTCCCGCACATCGTCCGCCGGCACGGTTGCCGACTCCAGGCCGATGAACGACCAGAGCGTCAGCGCCGCCGTGGTGGCGATGGCCTGGGCATACCCCATGTTCGGCAGTTCGCTCGGCGCCGGGATAGTCAGGTAATCCGGATTGAAGTGGAACCAGCCAAGAATGCCGACCAGCAGCAGCGGAATCAGCTTGAGCGCGGTCAGGCAGTTCTGCACCACGGCGAAGGCGGTGATGCCGCGCAGGTTGATCAGGGTGCACAGCCAGATCGCTCCAATGGCCGTGGCGACCATCAGCAGCGGATCGGCCAGCGCCGGAATGAACACCCGCAGGTAGCCCACCAGCGTGACGGCAATGGCGGCGTTGCCGATCCATGCGGCTTTCCAGTAGGTCCAGGCACACAGGTAGCCGGCAAAGCTGCCGAAGCCGTCACGGGTGTAGGCATAGGGGCCGCCCGCACCGGGGTTGAGCCGGGCGAGCCGGGCAAAGGTAAACGCCAGGATCACCGCCCCGGTGCTCGATACCAGCCAGCCGAACAGACTGAGCCCGCCGAACGCCGCCAGGCTCGACGGCAGCAGGAATACCCCAGACCCGACCATGTTGCCGACCACCAGCGCAGTGCAGCTCCAGAACCCCATGCTGCCCTTTTTCGCTTCCGCCATCTGCGCTCCTTAGAAGCCCGCGACCCGTACTTTTCATTTTGTTGCCCTGCCCCTTGCGAAGACGCAGAGCGGCGATCTGTCCTACAGGGTAGACAGCGCCGGGCAAAGGAGGAAACCGATTTGCGAGGCGACACCGCCCGTTTCGAACGGTTTCGCCCCGTAAGGTCAATGTCGCTGCAGAAAATCCGTCGCTCAGGCCCGGCCGACCTGGCGCCCGCCAAGGCCGTACAGCTGCTCGAACTGCAGCGCTGGCATCGGCTTGGCGAACAGGTAGCCCTGCCCTTCATTGCAGCGCTCGGCACGCAGGCGGTCGCGCTGCGCGGTGGTCTCGATGCCTTCGGCGATGGTTTCCAGGTCGAAACTGCGCGCCATGTCGAGGATGGCACGGATCACCGAAAAGTCCTGCTGGGTTTCCAGCATGCCGTTGACGAAGCTGCGGTCGATCTTGATCCGCGAGAGCGGATAGGTCTTGAGCAGGCTGAGCGATGCGTAGCCGGTGCCGAAATCGTCGAAGGCGATGCCGACCCCATAGGAGCGCAGGCTCTGCAGGGTGCTGAGCACGCTGTCGTCGTGGTTGAGCACGATGTTCTCGGTAATTTCCAGCTCCAGCGCCTCGGCCGGCAGGCCATGACGCTCCAGCGCCTCCAGCACCTGGGTGACCAGGTTGCCCATGCGAAACTGTGCGCCGAACAGGTTGACGCCCATGCGCAGGTCCGGCGCACCGTTGCGCCGCCAGTAGGCCGCCTGGGCGCAGGCCTCGTCCAGGATCCAGGCGCCGACGATGGCCGCCAGCGGCCCGCCTTCCAGCGACGGCAGGAAAGCCGCCGGCGACAGCAGGCCGCGCTGCGGATGCTGCCAGCGGATCAGCGCTTCGGCGCCGCGCAGCGAGCCGTCGCGCAGACTGACCTGGGGCTGGTAGAACAGCAGGAACTCCCCATTGGCCACCGCGCGGTGCAGCTCCATGCCGTAAAGGTGCCGCGCCGCTGCCTCCATCTTCAGCGCCGGGACGAACACGAAGGCATGGCTGCGCCCGCTGATCTTGGCCTTGAACAAGGCCAGGTCGGCGTCACCGACCAGCTCCAGCGCTTCCTGGGCATGCAGCGGCGCCAGCGCCACGCCACAACTGGCGGCAACATGGATTTCATGGGCATCGATGAGGATCGGCTCGGCGATGCTGGCGATCACGGCCTGGGCGAAACGCATGGCGTGTTCCGGCGAAAGCAGGTTGGGCTCGAGGATGGCGAACTCGTCGCCACCGATTCGCGCGACCGTGGCGCCGTCGGTTGCCAGACGCTCCAGCCGTTCGGCCACTTGCCGCAGGATGCCGTCACCGACCGCATGGCCAAGGGAGTCGTTGACGTCCTTGAAACCATCCAGATCGATCATCAGCACCGTCGCCGGCCGCGACTGCACCAGCAGTTCCTCGGTTCGGCGATAGAACTGGCCACGGTTGGCCAATCCGGTGAGCACGTCGACGCTGGCCAGTTGGCGCAGCGCTTCTTCCTCCTGATGGCGGGCGGTGAGATCCTTGAGTACGGCCTCGAACTTGAGCTTGCCCTTCTCCGACCAACTGAACAGCGTCAGGCCCAGGGACAGCTCGGAACCGTCCTTGCGCACACCGGTGATTTCCCCCGGCACGGCCACGCCATCCAGCGAAGTGGCATCGCTGGCCCCGCTGATCAGCGCGCGGAATGACGGACGCTCACGCTCAGGTAACAGCAGCTCGAAAGCCTGCCCGCTGCCTTCGACCAGGTCGTAACCGAACAGGTTGGCCGCCGCCTCGTTCCAGGCGCCGATCTCACCCCAGCAGTCGAACCACACCACGGGCGTGGGTGAGGTACCGGCGTATTCCTCGAACAATGGCCGGGTGCGCGACGAGGCGACTTCGATGCGCCGCAACTCGAGCCGGTCCGACGCCATGCGCGCCAGCTCGACCAGGCGTTCGCGGTCCTCACCGGAAAAGTCCTCGTGGGGCCTGCTGTCGATGATGCAGAGAGCCCCCAGCGCCTGCCCTTCCACTGAAAGCAGCGGCACGCCGGCATAGAAGCGCACGCCATTGGGCGCGGTCACCAGCGGATTGTCCTGGAAGCGCTCGTCGCGGCTGGCGTCGCCCACCACCATCACCCCGTCCTGGGCGATGGCATGGGCGCAGAAGGATACGTCGCGCCCCATGTCCACCTCGCCGATGCCTGTGGCGGCGGCGAAGAACACATGGTCACTGCCGATCATGTTCACCGCCGCAACGGGCATGCCGAACATGCGGACCGCAATCTGCACCACCGGGTCCAGGCTGGGCAGCAGGCTTTCGTCGTCGAATCCATAGTCGGCGAGTGCGCTCAGGCGCTCACTCTCATTCGGCAACGTCATGGGACAGCGCATAGGGGAAACCTCCCTTTTTCCTCAAGTTCTCCCTTTACCGGTGCGCACAAGAATAGTTCCACTTTTCATACAGTGATGTATGTCACTTCTATCAGTAGCCGGACGGTCATTTGCAGCACTCCACGGTGTAACGCTTCTGCCCGTCTACCTCGCGGACCTGCAGGCCATGGACGTCCGAATCGAAGCCGGGGAAGTTGCGCTCGAAACTCTGGGCGAAGGCCAGGTAATCGAGTATGGAACGGGTGGATTCGGTGAACCGTTCGCCCGGCATGATCAGCGGGATTCCTGGCGGATAAGGCACCAGCATCACCGCGGCAACGCGCCCCTCCAACCGATCGATAGGTACCGCCTCGACCTCGCCGCGCACCAGTTGCGCGTATGCGTCGGCCGGGCGTATGGCGATCTCCGGGAGCACCGTGTACATGCGCTTCATCGCCTTCGCCGTGGCGTGGTCGCGATAACAGCGGTGCAGTTCATCGCACAGGTCGCGCAGGCCCATACCTGCATACCGCGCGCCGCCGGCCTGGGCGACGCTGGGCAGGGCATCCGCCAGCGGCTGGTTGGCATCGTAGCTGCGCTTGAACTCCAGCAGCTCGGTGACCAGGGTGCTCCATTTGCCCTTGGTCACGCCCATGGAGAAGAGTACGAGGAAGGAATACAGCCCGGTCTTCTCCACCACCAGCCCACGCTCCCAGAGGAAGCGGCTGACTACCGCGGCGGGAATTCCCCGCGAATCCAGCCGGCCGCCAGCGGTCAGGCCCGGTGTGGCCAGGGTCACCTTGATCGGGTCGAGCAGGACGTAATCTTCCACCGCGTCGCCGAAACCGTGCCAGTCGGCATTGGGCTCCAGCACCCAGTCGCGGGTCTTCACCTCGTCGGTCCCCTCGACACCCGGCGGCTGCCAGACGCAGAACCACCAGTCGTCCTCGGCGAGGTTCTGCTGCACGTTGGCCAGCGCCCGGCGGAAGCTCAGGGCCTCGTCGAAAGTCTCCTGGATCAGCGAACGCCCCGCCGGGCCCTCCATCATTGCCGAGGCCACATCCAGCGAGGCGATGATGCCGTACTGCGGCGAGGTGGAGATGTGCATCATGAAGGCTTCGTTGAAGCGCGCCTGTTCGAAGCGCCGGGAGCCTGCGTCCTGCACGTGGATCATCGAGGCCTGGCTGAACGCCGCGAGCATCTTGTGCGTGGAGTGAGTGGTGAACACCAGCGGGCCGCTGTCATCGCGGCGGGTGCCCATGCCGTAGCGGCCGCCGTAGAACTCATGGAACGCCGCGTAGGCGTACCAGGCTTCGTCGAAATGCAGTACTTCGACGCTGTCGCCCAGGGCCTGCTTGATCATCTGCGCGTTGTAGCAGAGGCCGTCATAGGTGGAATTGGTGACCACCGCCAACCGCACTTTCGGCTCGCGGCCACGCGCCAGCGGGCTGGCCTCTATCTTCGCGGCGATGGATTCGCGGCTGAACTCGGACAACGGGATCGGCCCGATGATGCCCAGCTCGTTGCGCTCCGGCGTCAGGTACAGCGGGATGGCGCCGGTCATGATGATCGAGTGGAGAATCGACTTGTGGCAGTTGCGGTCGACCAGCACCAGGTCATCGCGACAGACCATGGAATGCCAGACGATCTTGTTCGCCGTGGAGGTGCCGTTGATCACGAAGAAAGTGTGGTCGGCGCCGAAATTGCGCGCGGCGCGGGCCTCCGCCTCGGCGAGCGGGCCGGTGTGATCGAGCAGCGAGCCCAGTTCGGGCACTGAGACCGAGAGGTCCGACCGCAGGGTGTTCTCGCCGAAGAACTGGTGAAAGGCCTGCCCCACCGGGCTCTTGCGATAGGCCACGCCACCGCCATGGCCGGGCGTGTGCCAGGAATAGTTGGACTGCGCGGTGTGCTCCACCAGCGCGCGGAAGAACGGCGGCAACAGGCCTTCCAGGTATTTGCGCGCCGCACGGCTGACCTGGCGCGCGAGGAACGGCACGGTGTCTTCGAACAGATAAAGGATGCCGCGCAACTGGTGCAGGTCGGCCATGGACTCGGCCGGCGCATTCTCGATGGTCATCTGCTCGCCCAGGGCGAAGATCGGCAGCTGCGGCGCGCGCACCCGCGCCATGCGGATCAGCTCCACCACGTCCTGCAGCAACCGCTGGTTCTCCCCCGCCCCCTCGGCGGCAACCAGGATGCAGGCGAGACCATGGTGGGTGGAGGCGACGATGCGCCCCTCCGCGGAGCTCGCAGTGGAGAGGATGCTGAAGCCGTCCTGCTCCAGCTCCCGCGCGATATCCCTCACCCGGTCGCCGGCCACGGTATCGGCCTTGATGTCGCGGTGAACGATGAGGATGGGGAACTTCAGGTCTTTGTACATTGTGAACCCCTGAAAAGACGTACGACTGGCGTCGATCCTCTTCAGAGTATGGACTCACGGAATGTAGGGGAATGCGCTGGACTGACGGCTGTACGAAAACGTCGCGTGGCTGACAGGAACGCTCACCTCGAGCGATTTGCTCTGGCTAGCGCCCACAGAAATGAAAAGGCCCCTGTTCAGGGGCCTTTTCTCGGTCAACGCGGAGGATCACTCCTTCGGTGCTTCCATCTGCGCCCACAGCGACGGGCCGCCAGCGGACTTCTCGATCACCGCCAGGCGCGCGACATGCGCCTCGATTTCGGCATCGGTGGCGCGGATCACCCGGGTCAACCCACGTTCGGCCGCCAGGCGGCGAATCGCCGTGGCCGTGGCGCGCCCGCTGCCGTCACCTTCGGCGCCATTGCCCGCCAGCGACAGGCTGGTCTGGCCACCGGTCATTGCCAGGTAGACGTCGGCCAGAATCTCGGCATCGAGCAGCGCGCCGTGCAAATCACGGCCGGAGTTGTCGACGCCATAGCGCTTGCACAGCGCATCGAGGTTGTTGCGCTGGCCCGGATGGCGCTCGCGGGCCATCAGCAAGGTGTCGAGGATAGAGCAGTAGTCGGCGACTTCGGCGCGCTCGCTCTGACCGATCAGGGCAAACTCGTTGTTGATGAAGCCAACGTCGAACGCCGCATTGTGGATGATCAGCTGCGCGCCATTGATGAACTCGAAGAAGTCATTGGCCACCTCGCGGAAGCGCGGCATGTCCTTGACGTACTCGTTGGTGATGCCGTGGACGGCGATGGCGCCCTCGTCGATCTCGCGGTCGGGCTGCAGGTAGACGTGGAAGTGCCGGCCAGTCAGGCGGCGGCCTTCGAGTTCGACGCAACCGATCTCGATGATCCGGTGGCCGTCGGTGACCGGCATACCGGTCGTTTCAGTATCGAGTACGACGCTGCGCATTCTGTGAGAAACCTTCTTGCGGTTGATTCGCCCGGGCTGATCCGGGCGAGCTTGATGCTGATAGCGGGACGCTTAGCGCGGCAGTTCGCTCACGCCGCGGTTGGCGAGCATGTCGGCACGCTCGTTGCCGGGATGGCCGGTGTGGCCGCGCACCCAGCGCCATTCGACAGTATGCCGGTTCACCTGCTCGTCCAGCGCCTGCCACAGGTCGGCATTCTTCACCGGCTGCTTGGCGGCAGTCTTCCAGCCACGCTTCTTCCAATTGACCATCCACTCGGTGATGCCCTGCATGACGTACTGCGAATCGGTGACGATGCGCACGTCGCAATGCCGCTTGAGCGCGGCGAGGGCCATGATGGCGGCCATCAGTTCCATGCGGTTGTTGGTGGTTTCGGCCTCGCCGCCCCACAACTCGCGCTCGGCACCCTTGTAGAACAGCACGGCGCCCCAGCCACCCGGCCCCGGGTTGCCCTTGCAGGCGCCGTCGGTGTAGATCTCGACTTTCTCTTCGCTCATTTGGCTCGCTTTCAGGACTCGGAATCGCGACGACTGACCTTGGCCACCGGCAGCGGCACCAGTTGGCCGCGCGGTTCACGACGGGGCTGACGCAGGGGCCGCAGACCGACCACCAGCTTGCGCGCCACCAATAGATAGAAGCCGGCGCCGGAGCCCTGCAGCACGGGGCCCCAGGTTTCCATGCGGGCCAGACGGCCCTGCCATTTCGCCGATGCAAGCGGCGGACGATAACACCCGAAGCGGCGTTTCTCCAGCGCGAAGCCCAGCAGGTTGAGCCAGTCGCAGACCCGACCGGGCGAGATGCAGCGGGCGCGGCGCAAGGCATCACGAGCGAAGTAGTGGCGAATACCCCAGGCGCTCCGGGGATTCACCCCGACCACCAGCAGGTGCCCTCCGGGACGCACGCTGCGCGCCGCTTCACGCAATAAACGGTGCGGCGACAGGCAGAAATCCAGGCCATGCTGCAGCAGCACCACGTCCGCGGCGTGCTCGCCCAGCGGCCAGGCCGCTTCGTCGCAGGCGATCTCCACGCCGGGCAGCGGCGGCCCGAGGCGCACGCCGCGCTGGATGTTGCCGACGCTGGCCGGCAACTCCGCATGCGGCCCGTAATGGACCAGGTAACCGCCGAAATAGCGCTCCAGTTCGTCGATCAGCAACTGCTGCTCTTCGGCGAGCATCATTCCGCCAATCGGCCCGGACAGCCAATGGCGAGCCTGGTCGATCAGCTCCAGCCAGTCGGCATCGGCCTGGGCGAAGGGTTCTTCGATCATCACGTCCCCCTGTGGCACAGCGCGACACAAAAGTGCGTATCCGCACTACTATGCGCCAATGCCCACCACTTGGCGACTTTCGACCCATGATACAGATAGATGCCCTGCCCGCCTTTTCCGACAACTACCTCTGGCTGTTGCAGGATGTGACCCACCGCGAATGCGCCGTGGTCGATCCGGGTGATGCCGCACCGGTCGAGCAATGGCTGCTGGCCCATCCTGGCTGGAAGCTGACCGACATCGTGATTACCCATCACCATGCCGATCATGTCGGTGGCGTTGCCCGCCTGAAGTCCGAGACCGGCGCCCGCGTGCTGGGGCCTGCAGGGGAGAAGATTCCAGGGCGCGACGTGGCGCTGGTGGACGGCGACCATGTGGAGGTGCTCGGACTGGATTTCGAGGTCATCCACGTACCCGGCCATACCCTGGGCCACATCGCCTTTTTCCATGCAGCAGACAGCATCGAGGAAGAAGAGCAGCCGCTGCTGTTCTGCGGCGACACCCTGTTCGCGGCGGGCTGCGGCCGCCTGTTCGAAGGCACGCCGGCCCAGATGCATGCCTCGCTGAGCCGGCTGGCCGCCCTGCCCGGCCACACTGCTGTGTACTGCGCCCACGAATACACCTTGAGTAACCTGCGCTTCGCTTGTGCGGTGGAGCCGGAAAACCCGGTCGTCCTGGCGCGCTTCGAAGAAGTCAGCCGCTGGCGCGAACAGGGGAAGATCAGCCTGCCTTCTTCCATTGACCTGGAGAGGGCGACGAATCCTTTCCTTCGCGTGTCAGAAACATCCGTTAAGAAAATGGCCGACGAGCGGAATGGCCAGCAAATCCGCACGCCGGAAGAGGTCTTTGCGACCATTCGCCGCTGGAAGGACCAGTTCTGAGGCCTGGCGAAATCTTGACCAGGGCAGGCTCGGTTTCTAGAATCGCCGAAATTTTTGCCCCGGACAAAGTCATCAACCAATGCCGCCCAAGACCAGAAATACCTCCGATCTAGACGCATTGGCACGAGCCATCCGAGTCTCTATTGTCCTTCTCGCCGCGGGCCTGGCTGGGTGCCAGTCGACCAGCCAAGTAGCCAGCAACGAGCTCCAGT
>OGQD01000982.1_pt1 | contig 19570 bp, 19 predicted proteins | sample 1553091 | NCBI WGS metagenome assembly OGQD01 (sample SAMEA2580290, study PRJEB22360) | human gut metagenome | biome: human gut; feature: human-associated habitat; material: faeces | place: Denmark | collected 2008/2010
CCGGCGGCTCGATCCGCCAGCCGGCCGGCATGTGCAATCTCACCGGCCTGAAACCGAGCTACGGCGTGGTTTCCCGCTACGGCATGGTGGCCTATGCCTCCTCGCTCGACCAGGGCGGCGTCATGGCGCATACGGCGGAGGACTGCGCCCTGCTGCTCAACGGCATGGCCGGTTTCGACGAGCGCGATTCGACTTCGCTCGAACGCGCCCCGGAAGATTACCGGCGCGACCTCGAACAGCCGCTCTCCGGGCTGCGCATCGGTCTGCCCAAGGAATTCTTCGGCCCCGGCTGCGACCCGGCGGTGATGGCGGCGGTGCAAAACGCCATTCAGGAATACCGGAAGCTCGGCGCGACCCTGGTCGACGTTTCGCTGCCGCACACCGACCTCGCCGTGCCGGTCTATTACGTCATCGCCTCTGCCGAAGCCAGTTCCAATCTGAGCCGCTACGACGGCGTACGCTTCGGTTATCGCGCGCCGGAATACGGCAATCTGGACGACATGTACATGAAGTCGCGCGCGCAAGCCTTCGGTGAGGAAGTCAAGCGGCGCATCCTGATCGGCACCTACGTGCTCTCGCACGGCTACTACGACGCCTATTACCTGCAGGCGCAGCGCATCCGCCGCCTGATCGCCAACGACTTCGCGGAAGCCTTCAAGTCCTGCGACGTCATCCTCGGCCCCACCGCACCGACGCCCGCCTTCCGCATCGGCGAAAAAATCGCCGACCCGGTGCAGATGTACCTGTTCGACATTTACACCATCTCGGTCAACCTGGCAGGATTGCCGGGTATGTCCCTGCCCTGCGGCCAGGCTGCTGGTTTGCCGGTCGGTTTTCAGTTGATCGGCAACTATTTCTCCGAAGCGCGGCTGCTCAATGCCGCTCACCGCTTCCAGCAGGCCACGGATTGGCATCGGCAGCATCCGGCCGGACTGGAGTGATCGTGCGCCCGCCTTGCCTTCTCCCCTGCCTTGCCGCCCTGCTGCTGGCAGCCTGCAGTACGCCCCCGAAGCCCCCGCCGGAGCCCGCTCCACCGCCCCCGCCAGCCGTCGAGGAAAAACCGAAAATCCAGAACGCCAAACTCAAGTACCTGCATAACCGCAACCTGCAGCCGCAACCGACGCGCGCGCTCAACGTGCGTTCGCGCTGCACGCACCGCGATGCCGTCGGCACCCAGACGCGGCTGAATCTTCTGGTCAAGGAAGCCGACGTCAAGAATTTCGATGCGCGCATCAGCATCAAGGGGCGCGGCAGCTGCCAATTCAACCTGAAGGAATTTGTGCAGGACGCGAAATTGCCGCAGGTGCTGCTGCGGCACAAAAAGGACAAGAACTGCACCGTGCGCATGTGGGAGCAGGGCAAGGACGTCACCATCGCCTTCAATAGCTGCCCGCAGTCCTGCGAGGGCAAGGCTTTCGATTATCTGTGGCCGGTCATGGTGGATGCCAAAACTGGCCGCTGTCACTGAACGGATGAAATCATGAACCAGTGGGAAGTTGTCATCGGCATCGAGACGCACGCGCAACTGGCGACCGTCTCCAAGATATTTTCCGGCGCGGCCACGGCCTTCGGCGCCGCGCCGAACACCCAGGCCAGCGCCATCGACCTCGCCTTTCCCGGCGTGTTGCCGGTGCTCAACCGGCAGGCGGTAGAGTGCGCGATCCGTTTCGGTCTGGCGATCGACGCGCACGTCGCGCCGAAATCCATCTTCGCACGCAAGAATTATTTTTACCCGGACTTGCCCAAGGGCTACCAGATCAGCCAGTTCGATCTGCCGGTGGTGCAGGGCGGCGCGCTGACGGTACAGGTCGGCGGCGACCAGAATGGAAAAGACGAAGCCTACGAAAAGACCATCCGCCTCACCCGCGCCCACCTCGAAGAGGATGCCGGCAAATCGCTGCACGAGGATTTCCACGGCAAATCCGGCATCGACCTCAACCGCGCCGGCACGCCGCTCCTGGAAATCGTCACCGAACCGGACATGTCATCCGCCGACGAAGCCGTCGCCTACGCCCGCGCCCTGCACGCACTGGTGCGCTGGATCGGCATCTGCGACGGCAACATGCAGGAAGGGTCGTTCCGCTGCGACGCCAACGTTTCCGTGCGCCGCCCCGGCGCGCCGCTCGGCACGCGCCGCGAGATCAAGAACCTCAACTCCTTCCGCTACCTCAAGGAGGCCATCGACTACGAAATCCGCTGGCAGATCGAAACCCTGGAAGACGGCGGCAGCATCGAGCAGGCCACCGTGCTGTTCGACCCGGACACCGGCGAAACGCGCATGATGCGCAGCAAGGAAGACGCGCACGACTACCGCTATTTCCCCGATCCCGACCTGTTGCCGCTTGTCATTGGCGACGACTGGATCACCCGCGTGCGCGGCGAACTGCCGGAATTACCCGCACAGAAACGCCGACGCTTCATGGCCGATTTCGGCCTCTCCGCCTACGACGCGACGACGCTGACCGCCAGCCAGGAAATCGCCGCCTATTTCGAAGCTGCCGTCGCCACGGCCGGTCCGGCCGCAGCCAAACCCTGCGCCAACTGGGTGATGGTCGACCTCGCCGCCCGCCTGAACAAGGAAAATCTCGACTTCGCCCAGGCCCCGGTCACGCCGCAGCAGCTGGGCGGACTGGTGGCGCGCATCGTCGACCAGACCATCTCCAACAACATCGGCAAGAAAGTGTTCGACGCCCTGTGGAGCGGCGCGGGCGCCACGGCCGACGCCATCATCGAGGCCCAGGGCCTGAAACAGATCACCGACAGCGGCGCCATTGCCGGTCTGGTGGATGAAGTGCTCGCCGCCAATGCGGCGAATGTGGCCGAATACCGCGCCGGCAAGGAAAAAGCCTTCAACGCCCTGGTCGGCCAGGTGATGAAGGCGGCCAAGGGCAAGGCCAATCCGCAACAGGTCAATGCCTTGCTCAAGGAAAAACTGGACGGCTGAAAGCGCCGGCACCGGCCGCCGGCTGGCCAATTCCCCAAAAACCCGGCTCCGGCCTTGCCGGGTTTTTTAATGCGGCGTTGCCGGCCTGCCCCCGGTCAACTCCAGATAGCGTTTGCGGTCGGCTTCGTATTTCTGAGTCGTCATCGTCAGTTCCTTGCGCCGCAATTCGATCAGCTCCTGCTGCAGCCGGAGCTCATGCCCTGCCGCCCGCAACTGGTTCGCCAGATCCACCGGCATGCTGCGCCGTTTGTAGAATTCCGCCTCGCTTGCCAGGGCGCGCTGTTTCTTCTGCAGTTCGAGCATCTCATCTTGTGCCGTCCGCAGCGCCTGGCGCGCCTCGCCCTCCGATTTTTTCTGAAGAAAATCAATATCCTCTGCCGTCGGATACGTCGTCAGGAGCGCTTGGTCCTTGCGCCATTGCTCGCGCCGCGCATCTTCGATGCGTTTTTCCTCGGCCGCAGCCGCGGCAGCCGCCGCTTTCTGCTCTGGCGTCAGTGGCGCCGCCACCTCGCGGATGGGGTTTCCCGCCCGATCGAGAACCCGGTAGGCACGCCCCCGGCATTGCGGCGGCAGGGTGTCACCGCAAACGCTGCGCCCGCTGGCCGGGTCCTGGCAGCAATACATGTTCTTGGCCCCACTCGCAGCGGGCTGCGCCAAGGCAGGCAAGGGTATGAAGAGCGGGACGAGCAGCAACACAAATGGGACCGGAATGGGCGGTAGGTGCCGGCGGCTCATTTCAGGCATCCACGCCGTAATCTGCGCGGTAGCGTGCCACGGCCTCGCGGTATTGCGCAAATTCGGCATGCTGGGCGAGGTAGTCCAGCAAATCCTGCAACCCCGCCACCGCCACCACGGGAATCCCATAATCGCGCACCACTTCCTGCACCGCCGACAACTCGCCGCTGCCTCGCTCCTGACGATCCAGCGCAATCAGCACGCCCGCCGGCGTAGCGCCCGCCGCACGAATCAATTCCACCGATTCACGCACCGAAGTACCGGCAGAAATCACGTCATCGACGATCAATACCCGCCCGCTCAACGGCGCGCCGACGACGTTGCCGCCCTCGCCGTGATCCTTGGCTTCCTTGCGATTGAAGGCAAAGGGATAGTTCTGTCCATCGGCCGCCAACGCCACGGCAATCGCCGCCACCAGCGGAATACCCTTGTAGGCCGGGCCGAACAGCATGTCGAAACCGACGCCGCCAGCTTGCACGGCTTTGGCGTAGAATCCGGCCAGCCGGCCCAGCGACGCGCCGTCGTTGAACAAGCCGGCATTGAAGAAATAGGGCGACATGCGCCCAGCCTTGGTTTTGAACTCGCCAAAGCGCAACACCTTGCAGGCAAGGGCGAATTCGATGAAATCCTGGCGAAAATCCATATCACCTCAAAACAGGTCCGGTTATTCCCGGAATGTCCGCCATGTTACGCATCATCTCCCTGAATCTCAACGGTATTCGCTCAGCATGGAACAAAAACCTGCTGCCCTGGCTCAGTCAACAACAGGCCGATGTCGTCTGCCTGCAGGAACTGAAAGCCCAGCTTCCTGACCTGACTCCCGAAATGCACGCGCCGGACGGCCTGCACGCGCATTACCACGCCGCAGAAAAGAAAGGCTACAGCGGCGTCGGCGTCTGGACACGCGCAGCGCCCAGCGCCGCCCACGCAGGCTTTGGCGTTCCCGAATTCGACGCCGAAGGCCGCTATCTGCGCGTCGATTTCGCCAATCTGAGCGTCATTTCCCTGTATCTCCCCTCCGGCTCCTCATCGCCGGAACGCCAGACCGCCAAATTCCGCTTTCTCGACGCCTTCCTTCCTCACTTGGCGGCACTGCGCGCCGAAGGCCGCGAAATCGTCATCTGCGGCGACTGGAACATCGCTCACCGCGAAATCGACCTGAAAAACTGGAAATCCAACCAGAAAAATTCCGGCTTCCTGCCCGAAGAACGCGCCTGGCTCACCCGCGTCATCGACGAACTTGGCTGGGTGGACGTCTACCGCCAACTCTATCCGGAAGCCGGCGACACCGCCTACACTTGGTGGAGCAACCGCGGCCAAGCTTGGGCCAAGAACGTCGGCTGGCGCATCGACTACCAGATCGCCACCCCCGGCATCGCCGCTACCGCCCGCCAAGCCAGCGTCTACAAACAAGAACGCTTCTCCGACCACGCCCCGCTCAGCATCGATTACGACTGGCGCATTTGAGCACCAGCCCTGCCATCAGGCTGGCCCAGCAAAAAACCCCGGCTTTCAGGGCGGGGCGCCCATAAACACCCCGGAGCGACCGGGCAGGCAGCGGCTAGGCTGGACACAAAAAAACCAACCGGGAGCGGTTGGTTTTTGGAATTCTGGTGGCCAATCGCGGAATCGAACCACGGACACGCGGATTTTCAATCCGCTGCTCTACCAACTGAGCTAATTGGCCAAACGAAGCGCGCATTATAGGGAGTGTGCTGCCAACAGGCAAGCGAAAAGCTGCGAGTCTGGTGTGGCTGGCGGATAAAAATGCGCAGCGTATCCCGCACGCGGCAAGGCAAGGCGCAAAGGCTGCGGGAACCTGCGCGCAATACCGGGGACCAAGCAGGTTTCGTCATTTACGGTCGAAACCATGGACACCCTCGAACTCAAGCATTTCTTTACCCTCCTGCAGGACGACATCGTCGCTCGCCTCGCGGCCTTTGATGGACGGGCATTTCGCAGCGACACCTGGCAGCGCCCAGAAGGCGGGGGCGGGATTTCGCGTCTGATCGAGGAAGGCGATTTCTTTGAGCGCGGCGGGGTCAATTTCTCACACGTGACCGGGCAATCGCTGCCGGCTTCGGCCACTGCGGCCCGGCCGCAACTGGCGGGGCGGGCCTGGGAGGCGTTGGGGGTGTCGCTGGTGCTGCATCCGCGCAATCCTTATTGCCCGACGGCGCACATGAACGTGCGTTTTTTCGTGGCGCGCAAGCCGGGCGAAGCGGATATCTGGTGGTTTGGCGGCGGCATGGACATGACGCCTTATTACGGGCAGATCGAGGACGTGCAACACTTTCACCGTACCTGCCAGGCGGCGCTCGCGCCCTTTGGCGAGGCGCTTTATCCGCAGTACAAGGCCAATTGCGACGAGTATTTCTTTCTCAGGCACCGCCAGGAGCCGCGCGGGGTGGGCGGGATTTTCTTCGACGATCTGAGCGAAGGCGGTTTCGAGCACTGTTTTGCCCTGACGCAGGCGGTCGGCGAGGCTTTTATTCCGGCTTATCTGCCGGTGCTGGAAAAACGCCGCGACACGCCCTACGGCGAGCACGAGCGCGATTTCCAGGCCTACCGGCGCGGGCGCTACGTCGAATTCAATCTGGTCTGGGATCGCGGCACCCTGTTTGGCCTGCAATCGGGCGGGCGCACCGAGTCCATCCTGATGTCGCTGCCGCCTGTCGTCAAATGGCGCTACGACTGGCAGCCGCAGCCAGGTTCGCCGGAAGCCGAACTGTACGAGGTTTTTTTACAGCCGCGCGAATGGCTGTAAAGCCGCTTATTTCAGCTTGCCCCTCACCGCCCGCACCCGCTCCGCAAGCTTGATTTCGACCTTGCCGCCATTGCCTTGCAGGTTGCCGCAGACGCAGGCCGATTGAATGTGCGGCACCGAATTGATGATGGCGGTGCAATCCAGACATTCGTAATACACGTCGCCGCCAGTGGGCAGCGCATCGGCGGGCGGAGCCGGTTCGATCGGGTAAAACTTGTAGATTTTGCGTAGGTCGATGTTCAACATGTTGGTTCCCCTGTTTGTGTGTGTCGTGTCATGTATTGCCGCGCGCCGTCATGTTTGACCGTGCGCAGCAACGGCCGCCGCGACGGCGGCGCGGTAGTGTTTATTGGCTTCTTCGGGATGCGCCAGTTGCTCGAACAGGCGGGCCAGTTCGAGATGCGCGTCTTGCGTCCGGGCGAATCCCAGAGATGCTTCCAGATAACTTTGCGCCTTGCCCCACAGGCGCTGGCGGGCGCACATGCGGCCCAGTGCCAGCAGGAGTTCGGCATGGCTGCGATGCTCACGCAGCCAGCTTTCTGCCTGCCCGATGCGGGCAGTCTGCTCACCGCCGCTGAGTTGCCCGTAGAGCGCGATCAGCGGGCTTTCCCACAATCCATCGAGATTGCGCGCCACGCTTTCTTCGATCAGCGCCTGCGCGGCTGAGGTTTCCTGTGCGCCGGCGAGCGCTTCGGCCAAGGCAATCACCACGGGCAACTGGCGCTCGTCGCGTGGAATCGCCGCCAATTCTGCGCGCAGGGCGACGGCATCCTGGCTGCATTGGGCGATCTTGCCCAGCAGCGCCTGACGGGTCAGCACCGGCACCAGCGCGGGCGACAAGGCGTCGCGCTTGGCAAGCTGGCGCAGAAGCTTGAGCGCCCCATCCCAATCTTCCAGCCCCTGACGGGCGCGCAATTCCAGGCGCAGCGCGGCGATGTGGCGGCCTTCGCGTCCCTGCAAACGCGCCAGCACGGCTAGTGCGGCTTTGAAATCGCGCGCTTCGATCAGCATTTCGGCTTCCAGCATGAGCGTGGCCGACTCGTTGCGGGCATCGGCTGCCTTGGCCTTGTCCAGCCAGTCCTGCTGGCGCACCGGGTCGCCCAGACGCTGGGCCGAGCGCGCCGCGATCAGGGCAGCCAGCGCCGGGGCGCGGCCAGCGGCGTAGGCTTCGCTTGCCCGCTTCAGCGCCTGACCAAAACGCCCTTCAAACAGGAAACGCACGGCGTCCTGAAAGACCTCGCCCGATTTTTCCCGCTTGCGCCGTTGCTGGTAAGCACTGGCCCGACTGGGTATGTGCCAGAGCCAGGACAGCAGCCGCAAAGCCGCATAAGCCAGGATGAACACCAGGCAGAGCAGCAGCACCAGAAAGTTGAACGACAGTTCAATGCGCCACGGCGGCAACACGATCAAGGCATAGCCGGTATTGGCGCTGGCACCCCAAACCACGGCCACGGCGGCCACGAACAGGAGGAGCAGCCAGAAAAGCGCCCTCAAGGTTTTGCTCCCGCGCCTGCGTCATCGGCCTCGCCGCGGTCTTCGCTGCGCAAGCGGGCGAGCGCTTCCAGGCTGGTGCGCAGTTCCGGGCGTTCGCCCGTGATTTCCAGCGCCTGCAATTGCCGGCAATAGTCCACGGCGGCGCGTACCGCCCCATCTTCCGGTGAGAAGAAACGCGGCAAGGCGTCGCTCAGGGCGGCGATGTCGCCCTTGAACACCTCGTTTTCATGCGCCAGCAGCGCCAGACGGGCGTTGAGCAAACGCAGTTTGAGCTGCTCGCGCAGATAGACGCCTTGTTCCGGAGCAATCAGCAGGGGAGCGGCGGCCTCGATGCGCTGAATGCGCACCAACCCTTGCAAGGGTTGCAGCAGCTTGGCGAGCAACACGCGCCAGCCGCCCGCTTCCGGCGGCTCTGGCGGGCTGGCGAGCGGCGCTTCGGTTTGCGGCAGGCGGGCATGCGCCGCCAGTGGCCAAGCGTCGACCTGCGCCAGCAATTGTTCCAGACGCAGGCTGATTCCCGTGACATCGACACGCGGCAAGGCATCGAGCCGGGCGATGTCGGCGGCCAGCGCCTTGCGCAGCGGCACGAAACGCGCGTTGTCGAGATCGGCCAATTGGCGATCCGCCGTATTCAAGGCCACCAGAGCCAGCGGAACATTGCCCGCCAGTTGCAGTTGCTGCGTCGCCAGCGCCAGACTTTGCTCGATGTCGAACAAGGCAATTTCCTCGCGCCCTTGCCGCAGTTTTTGCAGCAGTTCGGCGAGATCGGCGCTGGCCGCCTGCCTTTCTTCCTGCGTCACGTCCTGCTTCTGCTCAAGCATCAGCAGGCGCTGATTCAATTCGGCCAGCGCCTGCGCCGCGCTGCCAGCCCCTGCCGACGGCGCGGCACCCTGCTGGGCGGTCAGCAGTCGGGCCAATTCACCCTGCTGCTGCCGCTGCGACCAGGCCAGCCAGGAAAGCGCCGCCACCAGCAGCGCGATGACCAGCCAGACACCAACGGAACGGCTGCGCGGCGCAGGAGAAAGGGGCGGAGAAGAAGGGGGAGAAGCAGCGGTTTCTGTCGTCATTAAGACCACCTCGTATAGGTCACGAGCGCCTGGAGCAGGCCGGCATCGGCCGGCCCGGTCAGTTCGATGCGGATCAGGCCGCACTGGCGGGCGATGTCGGCGATGCGCCGGTGCGGCACGAACAGCGGCGTTTCCTGCAAGCGCGCGCGGCCATCCGCTGCCAGACCGTCGACCAGATAAGCCAGCGCCTCGCTGCTGGACACCACGATGGCATCCAGCCGGCCAGCCGCCCAGGCGTCGACCAGCGGCGCAAAACCATCGCGCGGGCCGCTGCGGTGATAGCAGGTCACGCGCTTGACGCTTGCCCCGCGCTGCATCAGCGTTTCGCTCAGCAATTCGCGCCCGCCGTCACCGCGAAAAATCACCACCCGCTTGCCAGCGACGTTTTCCGCCGCCAGTTGCGGCAGCGCCAGCAAACCTTCCGAATCGAAACGATCCTGCGGCAGCAGGCAGTTGGCAACCCCTGCATCCGCCAGCGTTTGCGCCGTACTCGGGCCGACCGCCGCCGCTTGCAGGCCGACCGGCCAGGCGCGCTGGGCGAGCAGCACGGGCAACGCATGCGTCACGGCATTGGGGCTGACGAAAACGGCAAAAGCGTAATCGTCCAGACGCTCGGCCACGGCGCGCACGGCACTCAGATCGGCAACCGGCGCGATTTCGAGCAGGGGAAACAGCAAGGCATGCCCGCCCGCCGCTTCGATCCCGGCAGCCAGCGCGCCCGCCTGCTCGCGGGGGCGAGTGACGACGATGGTGCGTCCGCTCAGTGCGCCGGGGTTCATCGGTCGGGGTTCATCAATAGGTCACACGCTCAGCGGCAGGCGAGATCCGCCAGAATGGCATCCGCCCCCTGGGCGCGCAGATCGGCGGCAAGTTGCAGGCCGAGCGCCTCGTCAGCGGCCGGGTGGCCGCGCACTTCTGCGGCCACCATGCGCTGCCCGTCGACGCTCGCCACGAAGCCGCGCAGCCACAACTGGCCGTTGTCGATCACCGCGTAGCCGCCCAGCGGCACCTGACAGGAGCCGCCCAGGGCGCGCGACAGGGCGCGCTCCGCTTTCACGCAATGCGCGGTGTCCGCGTCGTTCAAAGGCGCAACCACCGCCGCCATGAGGGCGTCGCCGTCCAGCAATTCGATGCCGAGCGCGCCCTGCCCCGGCGCGGGCAGCGATTGTTCCGGCGTCAGCACGGCCTTGATGCGCCCCTTCAACCCGAGACGGATCAGCCCGGCAGCGGCGAGGATGATGGCATCGTACTCGCCGGCATCCAGCTTTTTCAGGCGGGTGTCGAGATTGCCGCGCAGGCTCTTGATGACGAGTTGCGGATATTTCGCCCGCAGCACCGCCTCGCGGCGCAGGCTGGACGTGCCGACCACGGCCCCCGCCGGCAATTCGTCCAGTCCGGCGTATTTATTGGAAATGAAAGCGTCGCAAGGGTTTTCGCGCGCCGAAATGGCGGCCAGCACGAAGCCTTCGGGCATCACCATCGGCACGTCCTTCATCGAATGCACGGCCAGATGGGCGCGGCCTTCCTGCATCGCCACTTCCAGTTCCTTGATGAACAGCCCCTTGCCGCCGATTTCCGCCAAGGGCCGATCGAGAATCTGGTCGCCCTTGGTGGTCATGCCGAGAATCTCGACTTCACTTTGCGGATTCAGCGCCGCCAGCCGCCCCTGGACATGGACGGCCTGCCACATGGCAAGGCGCGATTCGCGGGAGGCAATGATGATTTTCGCCGGGGCGGACATGGGTGCTGACATGGATGATCCTGAATATCGTAAAAATACATTGAAGCAACAGCCGCCGATTCTAGCAGCCCGTGCCGGGAGCGTCGCGCTAGAATCGGCGCTTCCGCCCAAGCGCTCGCCCAGTCACTCACCAACGGCCCGCCAACGATCATGGATGCCAACGAAAACGCCAACAACGAAAAACCCAACCACCAGCGCCCGGAGCACCCGGATTTCTGGTGCAAACGCTTCCAGGCCGGCAGCACGCCCTGGGATGCGGGCGGCGTGCCGGATGATTTCGCCCGCTTCGTCGCCGCGCACCCGCAGCCCTGCATCACGCTCATTCCCGGCTGCGGCAATGGCTGGGAAGCCGCCACCCTGGCCGCGCACGGCTGGCCGGTGACGGCGCTCGACTTTTCGCCCGCCGCCGCCGAGCAAGCGCGGCAGGTGCTGGCCGGGCAGGCAGTGGATATCGTCTGCGCCGATTTCTTCACCTGGCCGCCGCCGCAGCCACTCGATCTCATCTACGAACGCGCCTTCCTCTGCGCCCTGCCACGCAAGCTGTGGGCCGACTGGGGGCGGCGTGTGGCCGAATTGTTGCCGCCGGGCACGCTGCTGGCCGGCTATTTTTTCATCAGCCCGCAACTCAAGGGGCCGCCGTTCGGCATCACTGCCGAGCAGCTCGATGACTTGCTCAAAAACAATTTTCAACGACTGGAAGACCGCCCGGTCGCCGATTCCATCCCGGTTTTCGCCGGTTACGAACGCTGGCAGATCTGGCAACGTCGCTGACGCACATGAGGACGGTCATGAACCCCCAAACCCTGTTTCAGACGCGGATTGCGCAGATGAACGCAGGTTTTTCAAGGCAGTGCCGCTTTAGGCCGGAATACCCTCCGGGTGCGTATCTGAATCGCCGGAAAATCGGCGTTTTCAGCGGATTATTTGCGTGCTCTGCGTTTCAAATGAGTTTTTCAAAATGAACAACACCAACAACACCGTTTCCCCGACCATTTATCTCAAGGATTACACACCGCCCGCCTGGTGGATCGACACGGTCGATCTCAAGGTTGAAATCAAGGCCGACGCCACCCATGTCAGCGCCCAACTCGCCCTGTGCCGCAATGCGCAGGTTCCGCCGCAGCCGCTCGCGCTCGACGGCAAGGGGCTGGAAACGCTGTCCGTCACGGTCGATGGCCAGCCCGTCAAATACACGCTCACCCCCACGCAACTCACCGTGCACGACCTGCCGGACACCTGCACGCTGCGCACCGAAGTGCGTATCCAGCCGGATCGCAACACCACGCTGTCCGGCTTCTACCGCTCGCAGGACGGCTATTTCACGCAGTGCGAGGCGCAGGGTTTCCGCGCCATTACCTGGTTTCTCGACCGCCCGGACGTGATGTCCACCTACACGGTCACGCTGACTGCCGACCAAGCGCGCTTTCCCGTGCTGCTGGCGAACGGTAACCCGATCGCCCAGGGCGAAACCGGGGATGGCCGGCACTGGGCGAAATGGGCCGATCCGTTCAAGAAACCCGCCTACCTGTTCGCCATGGTGGCGGCGCGCCTAGACGTGCTGCGCGACAGCTTCACCACGGCCAGCGGGCGCGACGTGCAACTGGCGGTCTACGTCGAACCGGGCAAGCTCGACCAGACGCCGCACGCGATGGCGGCGCTGAAGAAATCCATGCGCTGGGACGAGGAACGCTTCGGCCTGGAATGCGACCTCGACCATTACATGATCGTCGCCGTCGGCGATTTCAACATGGGCGCGATGGAGAACAAGGGGCTGAACATCTTCAACACGAAGTATGTGCTCGCTCGCGCCGACACCGCCACCGATACCGATTTCGAGAACATCGACCGGGTGGTGGCGCACGAATATTTCCACAACTGGACGGGCAACCGCGTCACCTGCCGCGACTGGTTCCAGCTCTCCCTGAAGGAAGGGCTGACCGTGTTCCGCGACCAGGAATTCGGGGCCGACACGCACGAGCGGCAAACCGCCCGCATCCGCGAGGTGCGCGGCCTGCGCGCCGCGCAGTTCCCCGAGGACGCCGGGCCGATGGCGCATCCGGTGCGCCCGGCTTCCTACATCGAAATCAATAACTTCTACACCGCCACGGTGTACGAAAAAGGGGCCGAGGTCATCCGCATGATCCAGACCCTGATCGGCCGCGACGCCTTCCGCGCCGGCATGGACGAATATTTCCGCCGCCACGACGGGCAGGCCGTCACCTGCGAGGATTTCATCGCCGCCATGAGCAGCGCCTCCGGCTTCGATTTCGACCAGTTCATGCGCTGGTACCACGAACCCGGCACGCCGCGCGTCAAGGTAAGCGCCCACTACGACACCGACGCCCGCACCTACAGCATCGACTGCGAGCAGAGCAACCCGCAGGCCAGCGACGCCAGCCCCTACCTGATCCCGCTGCGCGTCGCGCTGTTCGACGCAAACGGGCAGATGCTGCCGGACAGCGAGCGCACGCTGTTACTCAACGAAACCCGGCAGCACTTCATCTTCACGGATGTCGGCGCGCCGCCCGTGCCTTCCCTGCTGCGCGATTTCTCCGCCCCCATCTACCTCGATTTCGCCTACACGCCGAAACAACTGAGCCTTTTGCTGGCCCACGAGAGCGACCCGTTCAGCGCCTGGGAAGCCGGGCAGCGTCTGGCCAGCGGCCTGATCTTCTCCGCCATGCGGGCGCTGCAACGGCAAGCGCCCCTGCCCGTGCTCCTACCCGCGCCGGACGCCTTCATCGCCGCCTGCCGCCACCTGCTGCTTACCCGCGCCGCGCAGTCCCCGGCCTTGGTCGCCGAAATGCTCACCCTGCCCGGCGACGCCACGCTCGCCGAGCAACTGCCGGCCCCGGTCGATCCCGACGCCCTGCACGCCGCGCGCCAGTGGCTGCGGCAAAGTCTCGCGCAGGCGCTGGAAGAAAATTTCCACGCCCTCTACCAGCAACTGGAAAACCGGGAAACCTACGCGCCGGAAGGCCCGCAAGTCGGCCGCCGCGCCCTGCGCCAGATTTGCCTGGGCTATCTGCTCGAATGCGCCGCGCCGCATTACCGCGCCCTGGCCCTGAGCCAGTTGCGCGAGGCCACCAACATGACCGACCAGTTCGCCGCCCTGTCGGCGCTCGCCAACGTGACAACGCCGGACTGCCCGGAGCGCGACGCGGCGCTTGCCGAGTTCTACGCCCGCTGGCAGCACGAGCCGCTGGTGGTGGATAAATGGTTGCAGGTGCAGGCCAGCAGCCGCCAGCCGCAGACGCTCGCCCGGGTGCGCGAACTGTCCGCCCACGCCGCCTTCGACCCGGCCAATCCGAACAAGGTCTACGCCCTGTGGCGCGCTTTCGGCGGCAACTTCCTGCATTTTCACGCCGCCGACGGCAGCGGTTACGCCTTCCTCGCCGAAAAAATCGCCTTTCTGCAGCGGAAAAACCCGCAAGTCGCCTCCCGACTCGCGCGTTGCTTCGACCGCTGGCGGCAATTCGACGCCCCTCGCCAGCAACACGCCCGCCGCGCCCTGCAAGGGCTGCTCGATTTACCCGATCTGGTCAGCGACGTGCGCGAGGTGGTCAGCCGGGCTTTGGCTGTGAATCAGTAGCACCTGTGGGCGATCTTTTTTTCATCAATGCGCTCGGTGATCTGGTGGCCTGGGTCTTCGGAAAATTGATCGGTCGCACATTCGATCTCGACCGGGAAAAAGCGCACAAAATTGGGGAAATTACGCTGATTTCCATCATTGCCGGGGTAGGTTTCGTTTTGAGCGTTTTGTATTCATAGCCCCCGCCAAGAATCGGCACGATGTCGATGTCCGTTGTAGGCCTGGGCGGGGAATTTCGGCAGCAACCTCTTTGGCCGGGTCATGAACCCGGCCCCGCAGCCAGTTTTCGAAAACGCCAGGAAACCGCGCAGGATCAATCCGCCGCCGCCCGCCGCGCCTGCAACCAGGCCAGCAGCGCCTGACCGGAAAGGCTGAGCGCCGCCTGATAGCGTTCGGCGGGCAGGGCGTGCTGCAAGGCGGCGAATAGCTGGCGCGTGCTTTCCTGGGTGATGGGTGCTTCGCCGCGTTCGAGCAGGGCCATTTGCAGGGTCGCCATGCTGTCGGCCAGCAGACGCCAGCCGTTTTCCGGCATCTGCGCGTCCAGCGCCAGCATCAGGCTGCCCAGCGCCTGCACGATGGGCGTGCTCTCTTCCGCCGAAGCGCAGGCTGCCGCCGCATGCCAAAGCGCCAGATGGATACTGCGGCGCAAAGCGATCTTGCCGTCGATGGCGGCGGTTTCCTGCGTCGAAATGGCTGCGAACTGCTGCGCGAAACGCGCTTCCGCCTGCGTGTCCAGCGGATTGCGCAGGCTGCCCAGCAAGGCGCTCAAGGGGGGAATCGCCTGTAGCTGGAAGGCCTGGGTATAGGCCAAGCCCCAGGCATCCAGGGCATACGCCGCGAAGGCCAGACGGGCGGCCTGCGCCGCTGCATCGGCGCCGCCCGCCGCCCAGTCCTGAATGGCCTCGCGCCACGCCGCCTGCGCGGCGCTTTCGTGAGTTTCCGCCTCGCTCACCGCATGGCGGAAAACCTGACTGAAAACATCCTGCGCCAAAATCGCACCGGCGCGCTGGCTGTCGGCTGCAAAAAGAGAGGCGAGGGGATCGGTGAATTCCTGGGCCGTGGTCATGGCAAACGTTGCCGAAAAAAGCGGCATTGTAACGGGCCGACGGCGCACGCCAGCAATGCCTCAGACCGCCAGCAGCTTTTCCATCGCCGCGAACAGTTCCCGCTCCTCGAAACGCACGTGGGCGTGCATCAGTTCGGCGAAGCGGGCCAGACCGGCGCTGCCGCGCTGCGGCAAATCGGCGATCAACTGGCGGAATTCGGCGTGTTCGGCCAGGGTGCGCTCGACCAGGGCGGTTTCGCCGGCTGCCGCCAGACGCGGCAGGAGGTCGCGTTCTTCGGTCTGGAAATGCGGTTCCAATTCGCTGGCGAAGGTGGCGCGGCATTCGGCGATCATCGCGGCAAGCTGCTTGGCGTCGCCGGATTCACAGGCGCGCCGGCAGGCCAGGGCAAGCTTCAGGGCGTGGTGGTGCTCGCGTGAAAGGTCTTGCAACAGGGCATGGCGTTTCATGATTTTTCTCCACAACGGACCATCGTCAGGCAATCTAGTCTAGCCTCGTCTGCGACGCCCGCCTTGATTTACCTCGGCCTTGTGGGTGGCTTGCGCGCGGCGGCTGACGCGCCCGCCCCCTGGTCGGGTTTCACGGTAAAATTGCGGCATGGACGCCTTCAATCTGACCAACAATTTCCTCATCGCCATGCCGACCCTGGAAGATCCGTATTTTTCCAAGGCGCTGATCTACGTCTGCGAGCACACCAAGAACGGCGCGCTGGGGATCATCGTCAACCGGCCGCTGGAACTCAATCTGGCGAGCCTGCTGGAGAAGGTGAACATCTCTTTCGAGCGTCAGGATCTGGCCAATCTGCCGGTTTATTTCGGCGGCCCGGTGCAGATGGATCGCGGTTTCGTGCTGCATCGCGCCGGCGGGCAGTGGCAGTCGACGCTGTCCATCAGTTCGGAAATCGCGCTGACCAGCTCGCGCGACGTGCTCGACGCCGTGGCCAGGGAAGGCGCACCCTCGGAAATCATCGTTTCGCTCGGCTACGCCGGCTGGGATGCCGGGCAGATCGAGAACGAAATGGCGCAGAATTCCTGGCTGACGGTGCCTGCCAGCCCCGACATCCTGTTCGATCTGCCGCCGGAAGGCCGCCTGCCAGCGGCCTTGCAAACGCTGGGCATCAGCTTCGCGCAACTCTCCGACGTGGCCGGACACGCCTGACGTGGGAACGGTGCTGGCGTTCGACTTCGGGGAAAAGCGCATCGGCGTCGCCACCGGCGAAACCCTGCTCGGCACGGCCCATCCCCTCACCGTCATCCACGCCGAGAGCAACGCCCAGCGCCTCGCCGAAATCGGCAAGCTGGTGGCCGAATGGCAGCCGCAGCAACTGGTGGTCGGCCTGCCCACGCACGCCGACGGCACGCCGCACGCCATGACGCAACTGGCGACGAAATTCGCCGAGCGCCTGCACAGACACTTCGCCCTGCCCGTCGCCCTGGCCGACGAGCGCCTCACCTCGCGCGACGCCGAAAGCCGCCTGCGCGAAACCGGGCGCAACGCCAAGAGCGCCAAGCCGCTGCTCGACGCCGTGGCGGCGCAACTCATTTTGCAAACCTGGTTGGAAAGCACGCCTCATGCCGTCTCCTGAATCCCTGGTTTTATCCGGCCCCCTGCCCGACCCCGAAGCGCAGTGCCAACAACTGGCGGAAAAACTGCGCCCGCTGCTCCCGAAAAACCCCGCGCTCGTGGGCATCTACAGCGGCGGCGCATGGATCGCCGAGCGCCTGCGCGAATTGCTCGGCCTGACTGAGGAAATCGGCCTGATCGACGTTTCCTTCTACCGTGACGATTTCGCGGTCAAGGGACTGCACACCAAGGTCAAGCCGACCATCATTCCCTTCGACGTTGAAGGCCGGCACATCGTGCTGGTGGACGACGTGCTCTACACCGGGCGCACGACGCGCGCCGCCATCAACGAACTGTTCGATTATGGCCGCCCGGCGGCGATCGACCTGGCCGTGCTGGCCGACCGTGGCGAGCATGAATTGCCGATCGCGGCGACCTGGAAAGTCTGGGACGTGACCCTCGCCGCTGGCGAAAGCCTGCAACTGAAACAGGAAAATGAACCCCACAGCGCCGGACAACTCACCTGGAGGCTGCAACATGCATAACCCGCAGTTGAACAACAATGGCGAGCTGATCCACCTGCTCTCCACCGAAGGGCTGCCGCGCGCCATCATGACGCAGATTCTCGACACGGCGGAATCCTTCATGGAAATTTCCACGCGGGCAGTGAAAAAGGTGCCGCTGCTGCGCGGCAAGAGCGTGTTCAACCTCTTTTTCGAGAATTCGACACGCACCCGCACCACCTTTGAAATCGCCGCCAAGCGCCTGTCCGCCGACGTGCTCAACCTCGACATTGGCCGCTCCTCGACCTCCAAGGGCGAAACGCTGCTCGACACCATCGACAACCTGTGCGCCATGGACGCCAATCTGTTCGTCGTCCGCCACGCCACTTCCGGCGCGCCCTACCTGATCGCCGAGCATCTGCAACGCATTGGCCGCAACGACATTCACGTGGTGAATGCGGGCGACGGACGGCACGCGCACCCGACGCAGGGCTTGCTCGACATGTACACCATCCGCCATTTCAAGCAGGATTTCAGCCAGTTGCGGGTGGCCGTGGTGGGCGACATCCTGCATTCGCGGGTGGCGCGCTCGGACATCCACGCGCTGAGCACGCTCGGCGTGCCGGAAATTCGTGCCATCGGCCCGGAAACCTTGCTGCCCAAGCATCTCGACAAACTCGGCGTGCACGTATTCCACGACATGAACGAGGGTCTGCGCGATTGCGACGTCATCATCATGCTGCGCCTGCAAAACGAGCGCATGAACGGCGCGCTGCTGCCTTCTGCTGGCGAATACTTCCGCCATTTCGGCCTGACACCGCAAAAACTGGCGCTCGCCAGGCCGGACGCCATCGTCATGCATCCGGGGCCGATGAATCGCGGCGTGGAAATCCATTCGGCGGTGGCCGACGGGCCGCAGGCCGTCATCCTCAATCAAGTCACCTTCGGCATCGCCGTGCGCATGGCGGTGATGAGCATCGTTGCGGGGAATTGAGTCCATGAACATCGAAATCAGGAATGGCCGCGTAATCGACCCGAAAAACGGCATCGATCAGCACAATCTCCCGGTATTCATCAGCGGCCGGCGCATCGTCGGCGTCGGCGCGGCCCCGGCGGGTTTCGAGGCCAGCGAAAGCATCGACGCGCAGGGCCATGTCGTCTGCCCCGGTTTCGTCGATCTCGGCGCCCGCCTCAATTCCATCGAAGCCGAGCTGGCCGCCGCCGTCGCCGGCGGTGTCACCAGCGTGGTGGTGCCGCCGGATGCCGATCCGCCGCTCGACGAACCGGAACTGGCCGACCGCCTGGTGCACCGCGCCAAGGAAATCGGCAAGGCCCGCGTCTATCCGCTCGGCGCGCTGACGCTGGGCCTGAAAGGCGAGCGCCTGACGGAAATGGCCGGCCTCAAGAAAGCCGGTTGCGTCGCCTTCTCACAGGCCAAGGTGCCGGTGGTGGACACGCAGTCCCTGATGCACGCGCTCGAATACGCGGCCTCCTTCGGCTTCACCGTATTCCTGCATCCGCAGGACCATTACCTGGCGCGGGGCGGCAACGCCCACGACGGCGAAGTCGCCGCCCGCCTGGGGTTGAGCGGCATTCCGGTCGCCGCCGAAACCATCGCCATCGCCACCCTCACCCAACTCGTGCGCCACACCGGCTGCCGCGTGCACCTCACCCGCCTCTCCCCGCCGCCGGATTTGACCCCCGCCCGCCTCTCCTCGGCGGCGGGCGTGGCGATGGTCGAAGCGGCCATGGCGGAAGGCCTGCCGCTCAGTTTCGACATTGGCATCCATCACCTGCTGCTCACCGAACACGACATCGGCTTCTTCAACCCGCAGGCGCGCTTCCTGCCCCCGCTACGCACGCAGCAGGACCGCGCCGCCCTGTCGCAGGCCGCCGGCAGCGGCCAGGCCGCCATCTGCTCCGACCACACCCCGCTCGCCGCCGACGACAAGATGATGCCTTTCGGCGAAGCCAAATCCGGCGCCACCGGCCTGGAAACGCTGCTGCCGCTCACCCTGAAATGGGCCGCACAAGCCGGCATCGGCCTGCCCGCCGCGCTGGCTCCTATCACCCGCGCCCCCGCCGCCCCACCAAAACATT
>OGQD01000983.1_pt1 | contig 19570 bp, 15 predicted proteins | sample 1553091 | NCBI WGS metagenome assembly OGQD01 (sample SAMEA2580290, study PRJEB22360) | human gut metagenome | biome: human gut; feature: human-associated habitat; material: faeces | place: Denmark | collected 2008/2010
AGCGCCGCCTACCATGTGCGCAGGGGTCAGGACCGCCTGTGCCTGTACCGCGTTGGCGGCACGCGGCTCGACCCATGGCTGTACCTGCAGCTCCCAATGGTATCGGCCCTGTTCCCGGGCGCCCTGCGGGCTGCCCACCTGCAATGGCGCGCCGACACCGGCTTCGGCCAGCAGCGACTGCGCATGCAGCACCGCACGCGTGCGCAGCTCGGCCTCTCGGACCTGTTTCGCGCCACCTGACAGGCTGCCCAGCAGCAGCGTCAGCAGAATCAGCGCGACGATCACGCCGACATTCAGGGCGAGCAGCGCGGGCAGGAACCACGCCGCCAGCCCCAGGCTCCAGTCGTCGCCCAGGCCCTGGGTCAGCGGCACCGTCAGCACCGCGCCGCCGGCACCACCGATCGCCATGCTGAAGGAATACCAGCCGACCACCTGGCCGACGTGATCGCGGAAGTGCCGCTTGATGAAGCCGGACAGCAGCGGCCCGGCCACGGCGATGCCGGCGCCGAGCAGTACGGCGCTGCCGATCAGCAGCGGGCTGAAGTGGCCGCCGAAGCGCAGCAGCAGGGCCAGCATGATCAGCCCCAGGCAGCAGGTGATGGTGCGCTCCAGGCCGAAGCGCACGGCCAGGCGCGGCGCCAGCGGGGCCAGCAGCCCCATGCACAGCACCGGCAGGGCGGTGGTCAGGCTGATCAGGCCGCGGCTCAGCGCGAGTTCCTCGGCGATACGTTCGATCAGCGGGGCGAAGGAGGTGATGCCGGGGCGCAGGTTGATCGCCGCCAGCACCAGCGCCAGCATCAGAAAGGCCCTGGATACGGGTTTCACGGTACATCCAGACACATGGCGGCCGGTTCGGCCGGGGCAGCCACCCTACTATCCGCCGCCCGCCCCGGCAATCTTCGGGCGATTAAATCTGACTACATGGGCAAATAAAATCTCTTCGCCCCATCGATGAATCAGGGTCGGAAAAGAGCCGTCTCGTCACCAAACGAATGACGGAAAACCGACCCTGGCGACTACCTCGAAGCGCCTAAATGGCATTTCGCCATTGAACCGTCGCCAGCCCAGGCCCGGCGCGGCATTAAGCCCGAAGAAGAGTGCCTATCCGCCTCGAACAAAGGCGGATCGCTGTATATAGTGCTAGTGCATGTAACCAAGCATTTCCTGATAAAGACTCACTAATAAGAAAGCTGCCGCCAACAGCATGGAATGTCGACGATGAAAACAACTAAAGACAGCGATTCCACCGTTTCCGAACCGCGCACCCTCGCCTCGTCCGAAGCCGAGCCCCTGCCGGCGCCTCCGTTGCAGGCCCTGCAGGTCGGTGGCGAGCAGTACATGTACTTCACCGAGCGCGACATCGACCGCATCCTCGAGAACCTCGATGGCCTGCGCGAGCGAGTGTTCCCCAAGCTGCTCGGCGATGACGGCCTGGACGCCCGGCACGCCCAGCACTTCCCCTCGGTGTGCCTGATCGGCCTCGGCCGCTGCGGCTCCAACATCGCCCTGGACGTCGCCTCGCTGGTGTACAACGCGCGGCGTTTCTACCTCAACGAATTCAGCGCCCAGAACGGCGCCGAGCAGCGACCGGCCGGCTGGCTGCGCAGCAACCTGCGGCTGTCCTCGGCCCGTGGCGCCAAGCCGGTGTTCCTGATCGAACCGCTGGTGATGCTGGGCGACCTGGACAAGGACATCGAGGGCCGCATCCGCTTCTCGCGCAAGGCCGAGAATGGCGGCTTCCTCGACGACTACAGCAAGATGAAGATCATGGACCTGTCCGAGGTCCATGCCGGCGGCGCCGGCAACGCGCCGATCCTCGGCCAGTACCTGGCCAAGATCATCCTCAACAAGGACACCCAGCGCTTCTCCAACGCCGACTGGAAGTTCATCCACAGCTACCTGATCGACTCCTGCGGCATCAAGGCCAACCAGTCGCGGCTGTACTTCTACATCTTCAGCGCCGGCGGCGGCACCGGCTCGGGCATGGCCTCGGAGTTCGGCCTGGCCCAGCAGTTCGCCTACATGAGCAAGACCTTCGAGACCAAGCAGGAGAGCAGCAGCGAGGACAACCGCGGCCACTCCTTCGTCTTCGAACCGATCTTCACCAGCGGCATCTGCATCCTGCCGAACATCTCCGACCAGCGCATCGAGATGTCGGAAGCCCTGCATATCAACGCCGGGCGCCTGCTGTGCAAGTACCTCGCCGAGGAGTGGGACTTCTCCTACAACTTCGACAGCGAGGAGACCGGCGAAGAGAGCGTGATGCGCCGTATCCGCCCGTGGAACGCCATGATGCTGATCTCCAACGACATCATGCGCTACGCCGAGGAGAGCGACGGCGGCAACGTGCAGAACATCGACGTGAACGCCATGGAGCGCCACGCCAACCAGTACATCTCGCAGCAGATCTTCAACATCCTCACCGCCCAGGCGGTGACCACCGACTACGACCAGAACTACTTCCGCCGCGCCGGTATCGACATCGGCGAGACCATCCGCCTCGACGCCAACGACCTGTTCATGAGCCTGGCCGGCCCGGTGGCCGTGGCCTACGCCGAGTCCGTGGTGGCCGAGCAGGCGCCGCCCGCCCCCACCGACAAGTTCAAGGTGTTCGACAAGGAGCAGCCCAGGCTCAACATCGACGACCTGTTCTTCCGCTCCATCGACCTGCCGCACTTCAACAAGACCACCCAGGCCATCGAGGGCATCAGCCTGCTGCCGATCGAGGCCAAGCGCTACCGCGCGGCGCTGGAGCAGTACAAGAAGTCCAACTTCGACGCCAGCGCCCTGAGCGACCTGCACTTCTTCAAGAACTGCTCGTCGGTGGTGTCCATCGTCTCCCTGCCGAAGGACTACAAGCTGTCCTACATGGACCTGAACCGGCTCAAGACCCACCTCAACAGCCTATTCCCCAACACCACCCTGAAGCGCTACGCCCTGGTGATCGGCGCCTCGGCCAACCTGTCGCTGACCACCCTGATCGTCAAGAGCCCGTGCCTGTCGGACGACTTCCTGACCCTGATCGTCGCCTTCATCAAGCGCTGCTTTGCCCGCGACCAGTACCGCTACGACGAGAGCCTGGACAACGCCATGCTCGACTTCATCGTCTCCGAGGACTTCGACGAAGCGCGCATCGACGCCATGCTCAACGAATACGAGAATCCGGCGAAGATCCTCGACACCAACTGGTACGCGATCAAGCCGATGTACGAGAAGAAGTACCGCGAGCTGATCCACGACCAGGACAAGTTCGTCTCGATCAACGACATCCGCCTGTCCCGGGACAGCGTGAAGAAGGCCATCAGGTACCTGCGCGAGATCTACCGCCACCGCGTCGGCAAGACCCGGGTCATCTCGCTCAACGACTATCCCAGGGACTGAGGCAGGCGGCTCACCCGCGCCAGTCGGCCAGCCACGCCAGGCTGGCCGAGGTGTCGCCGCCCGGACGGTACTCCGCACCCAGCCAGCCCTGGTAGCCGGTTGTCTCCAGGGCCTCCAGCAACGGTGCAAACACCAGTTCGCCCGTGCCTGGAGCGCCGCGTCCCGGGCAATCGGCGAACTGGACGTGCCCCGTCCTGCCCGCCAGACGCTCGATGCAGCCGCCGACATCCAGGCCCTGGCGGGCCATGTGGTAGAGGTCGAGCTGCGCCAGGCAGTTGGGGTGATCCACCCTGCGCAGCAGCTCGTCCAGTTGCTCGGCCGTATTGATCAGGAAACCGGGCATGTCCAGCGGATTGATCGCCTCGCACAGCACCCGGATGCCCAGCGCCTGGAACCGCTCCGCCGCCTCGCGCAGATTGGCCTCCAGGGTGGCCAGCGCCTGCTCGCGGGAAACGCCTTCGGCCAGCCGTCCGGGCAACACGTTGACGCACTGCGGGCGGACCACGGCCGCGTAGTCCAGCGCCTCGCGCAAGGCGGCGTCGAACTGCGCCTGCCGCTCAGGCACGGCCGCCAGCCCTGCGCCCCCGGCCATCAGGTCGCCGGCAGGCAAGTTGATCAGCACCAGCGGCATCACACTGCGCTCCAGCGCCTCGCGCAGCATTGGCGCCGGCACTTCGTAGGGAAACTGGATCTCCACCCCGTCGAACCCCGCCGCTGCGGCCGCCTGTGGGCGTTGCAGCAACGGCAGCTCGCCGAACAGCAGGGACAGGTTCGCGGCGATCTTCATGGCCGCTCCTCGCGGAACAGCTGGATCAGGGTCGCCGGGTCATGTTCGAGATGGCCCTGGCTGCCGTGCAGCCGCATCAGCTGGGCGGCCAGGCCGCTCATGGGCGTGGCCCTGCCCTGCTCGTGGGCCAGCCTGACAGCGGTATCCAGGTCCTTGAGCAGCGTGCGTACGTGCCACTTGATGGGCTCGAAGCGGCTCTCGGCCATCTGCGGGGCGAGTATCTGCAGCGGCCTGGAATCCGCGAAGCCGCCGGCCAGGGCGTCGGCCAGAAGATGGGTGTCGACGCCGGCACGTTCCGCCAGGGAGACGGCCTCGGCGATCACCAACGCGTTGCAGGCGACCAGCATCTGGTTGCAGACCTTGGTTACCTGGCCCGAGCCGACGCCGCCCATGTGGGTCACGCGCTGGCCCAGGTGCGCCAGGATCGGCCGCAGGGCTTCCACGTCCTCGCCGCGACCGCCCGCCATGATCGCCAGCGAGCCCGCCTCTGCGCCTTGGACGCCGCCGGAAACCGGAGCGTCCACCCAGCGCATGCCAGTGCGCCCTTCAAGCGCCTCCGCCATTTCGCGGGTCGCCGCAGGGTCGAGACTGGAAAAATCCACCAGCAGTTGACCGGGTCTTGCTTGCTCGACGATTCCACCCTCGCCGAACACCACCTGACGCACCGCCGCGGTGTCGGCCAGGCAGAGCATGACGATGTCCGATCCCGCGCCCAGCTCCGCCGGCGTCGCCACATCATGCGCGCCGGCCTGCAGCAGCGGCGCGCATTTGTCGGCGGAGCGGTTCCAGACGTTGAGGGGATAGCCGGCCTGCAGCAGGCGATGCGCCATGCGCAGCCCCATCAGGCCGATGCCGGCGAATCCCAGAGTGGGTCGTACTGGTTGCATACGAAGCGTCCGCTATAGGTTGAAGAGCGCGTGATTGTAGCGTCTGCGGACATGAAAAAAGCCGGTCGGGGACCGGCTTCAATCGGTTTACGGGCGGCCAATGCGAACAGGCGCCGGGCTTCGGCATGCCTTGCCGTGCTTACTGCAATCGCTGCGACAACTCCGGCGCTCGGGGCCTCGGTCGCGCTGCTCGGCCGCTACCCCTTGGTCAGTTGACGCTCAGCCTGTCGCGGTTCTTCTCCAGGGTGGCCGGGCCGATGCCCTTGACCTCCAGCAGTTCGTCCACCGACGCGAACGGACCGTTGGCGTCGCGATGATCGACGATGGCCTGGGCCTTGGTCTGGCCGATGCCCACCAGCTCGGATTCGAGCGTGGCGACGTCGGCGGTATTGAGATTGACCTGGGCGATCACGACCTGATGCGCCGTCTTGCCGGGAACGGCAGTGGCTTCGGCGGCGGCAGAGGCATTGAGGGAGAAAGCGAGCAGCGAGGGGTAGATCAGTGCAGCGAGACACTTCTTCAACATGGTGGAACTCCTTTGGTTGATTGGCGCAAGTCCGGTCGCGCCAATCGCAAGGCTAGTTACCACCCACGGGCTGTCAAAGCACGGAAGTCACAAATCCGTGTAACGCTGCACATGAATCCAGTCGACTATGTCACCTTCCGGCGCATAACCGCTGACGGTCTCCCTCAGCAACTGGCGGACCTTGTCGTAGTCATCACGCTCGAGGGCGCCGAGCATGTTCTCCAGTACCGCCTTCATACGCTCCCAGGTCAGGCGCTCCTCGCTGGCGCGCATGATCATGGGATGCTCGGTCGGCGTCACGTTGTCACCGATCAGCAGTTCCTCATAGAGCTTCTCGCCGGGCCGCAGGCCGGTGAACTCGATGGAGATGTCGCCGAGGGGGCTGCGCTCCGAACGGATGCTCAGGCCGGAAAGGTGGATCATCTTCTCGGCGAGGTCGAGAATCCGCACCGGCTGGCCCATGTCCAGCACGAATACGTCGCCACCCTGCCCCATCGCGCCCGCCTGGATCACCAGCTGGGCCGCCTCGGAGATGGTCATGAAGTAGCGGGTGATGGACGGATGGGTGACGGTGACCGGCCCGCCCCGCTTGATCTGCTCGCGGAACAGGGGAATCACCGAGCCCGAGGAGCCGAGCACATTGCCGAAACGCACCATGGTGAAACGGGTCTTGTTGACCTGGTGCAGCCCGCTCGGATCGCTGAACAGCACGGGCGCCGATTCCCGGCTCAGCGCCTGCAGGATCATCTCCGCGAGGCGCTTGGTGCCGCCCATCACATTGGTCGGCCGCACCGCCTTGTCCGTGGAGATCAGCACGAAGTGCTCGACGCCGGCCTTCAGCGCCGCCTGGGCGGTGCTCAGCGTGCCCAGCACGTTGTTGCGCACGCCTTCGGCGATGTTGTGCTCGACCATGGGCACATGCTTGTAGGCCGCCGCGTGGTAGACGGTATCGACCCGCCACGCCCGCATCACGTCCAGCATGTGCGACTGCGAGCGAACGGAGCCGAGAATCGGTACCAGCCGGATGGGCAGGGATTCGCGCTGGAGATAGTCCTCCAGCTCGGCATGGATGCTGTACAGGTTGAATTCGGCGTGGTCGATCAGCACAACCGTCCGTGGACGGCTGCCGATCAGCTGCCGGCACAGCTCCGAGCCGATGGAACCACCGGCACCGGTCACCATCACCACCTTGTCGCGGATGCAGCGCTCGAACAGCTCCACCTGGGGCGGCACGGCATCGCGGCCCAGCAGGTCGGCAATGTCGACTTCCTGGATGTCGTCGACCCGCACCCGGCCACTGGCCAGGTCCATGATCGCGGGCACCGAGCGGATATGCAGGGGGAAGGTCTCGAGATGCTGCAGGATTTCCTTGCGCCGCGCCCGGGTCGCGGAAGGGATGGCCAGCAGGATTTCCTGGGCCGCGGTCTCGTTGATCATCTGGTCGATGTGCTTGGGCTTGTACACCTTGAGCCCGGCGATGACCCGGGTGGCGATGCTGTCGTCATCGTCGATGAACGCCACGGGGCGCATGGCCCGCCCCATGCGCAACGCAGCAACCAGCTGGTTGCCGGCGGTGCCGGCGCCGTAGATCGCCACGCGCGGCAGGTCGTCGTCCTTGCCCATGAGGCTCATGGCGGCGCGGACATCGAGCCAGTTGCCCATGAAGTACTGGCGCATCAGCAGGCGCACGCCCCCCGCCATCAGCAGACTCAGCCACCAGTAGTTGAACACCAGCGAGCGTGGCACCAGCGCCTGCGAATCCCGGTTCCAGTAGACCACCAGCGCCAGCACCAGGGCCGAAATCGTCACCGCCTTGAAGATGCTGATCAGTGCGTCATTGCCTAGGTAGCGCAATACGGCCCGGTACATGCCGGACCGGATATAGATGGGAATCGCGATGGCGGGGGCGGCCAGGAACAGCCAGAGATGGTCATCGAAGGGATCGACGAGCTTGTCGGACCCCAGCCTGACCCAGAATGCCAGCCACAGGGCGGCCCAACAGATCAGCACATCGACGCTGACCTGCAGAAGTCGTTTGTATCGGCGCGGCCATTTCAACAACCATGCGCGCAAATTCATGGGCTCCATGCCTCGCAACGAAATAAAGTGGTACTACTCAGCCAAACCCGCACGGTATTTCAACACCAACCAGATCAATGGCCCATAGGCCAACGGAACAACGAACCAGGCATCACCCTTCAGCACCACCCAGCAGGCCAGCGGCAGCAGCCAGAACAGATTGATCGCGGCAACCGCCGCGGTCACTGGCCGATGTGCCCGCAAACGACGCGCGGCATGCTGATAGGCGTGCTCCCGATGAGCTTCGTATACGCGCACACCCCGCCACAGACGGCGCAACAGGGTGATGGTGGCATCCACCAGAAACACGGCCAGCAATATCAGCCAGGCCCAGAACAGATCAGGGTTGGCCCAGGCCATCTGCAACGACAGCAACCCCAGGATCAACCCGAGAAAACCGCTGCCGGCGTCCCCCATGAAGATCCTGGCCGGAGGAAGATTCCAGTAGAGGAAGCCACCCACCGAAACAGCCAGGAGAGCGGGAAGCACCGCAGCCTGCCAGTCCCCCGTCAATCCGCAGATCAGTACCACGGCGACACAGGTGGTAACCGCCTCGACCCCGGCGATACCGTCGATGCCATCCATGAAGTTGTAGAGATTGAGCATCCAGACCAGATACAGAAGCCCGACCGGAATTCCCCAGACACCCCACGGGATATATGCGTCGCCGAACTGCAGCGGCGGCATGCCGCCCAGCCAGTATAGCCCCCAGGCCGCCGCCACAAAATGCACCAGAAGCCGCCAGCGGGCGGAAATGGGTCGATGATCGTCGAGAAAGCCGACCAGAGCGACGAGACTTCCCGCGCCACCGAGGGCGATGGCGTGGTGAACTTCGAGCCATCCGCCCTGGACGACCACCGGCAGGGCCGCGACGAAGCTCAGGACGATGGCCACACCGCCACCGCGCGGCGTGGGCACCACATGCGAACTCCGCTGGTTGGGAACGTCCATGATGCTGTGATGAAGCGCATACGCACGCACCAGCCAGGTCCCCACCCAGGCAACGCACAGCGCGGCCGCAAGCAGCCAGCCGACCGTCAGCATGCGCGTCTCCGCAGGAAATGCTCAGCGGTTTCCCGTAGCGCCTGCTCGCTGCGCACGGGCGGAGTCCAGCCCAGAAGCTCTCGCGTCTTGTCTATATCCAGCTGCAGCGAGCCGTACAGGCGCTGGACCAAGGAATCCCTGCCCGTCGCAATCAGCAGGCGCTTCACCAGCCGGGAACCCCACAGGCGCGCCGGGCGGCCCATGGCGGCGCCCAGGCGGCGCAGTAGTTCGGAAGTGGAGATATCGTCACCATCGCTGACCAGTAGCGTCTGGTTGGCCGCGGCTGGGTGGTGGACGCAGCACACCAGCAAATCGACCAGATTATCCAGCGCGACAAAACTACGGCGGTTATCCACGCCGCTAAGCGGCAGCGGGATGCCGAGGCGCAACCAACGCATCAGGCTGAGGAAGTTGGCCCGTACGCCTGGCCCGTAGACCAGCGGGGGACGAACGATGACCAGTTCCATGCCGGTCTCGTCGGCGACCCTGCGCAGCCCCTGCTCGGCTTCGTACTTGGAGAGGCCGTAGGGATCGCTCGGCGGCACAGGCGCGTCATCGGCGCGAATGGGCTCTCCGGGTCGGCTCGCCTCGCCATTGACCTTGACCGAACTGAGGAACACGAAACGGCGCACGCCCGCCGCCGCAGCCGCCCTAGCCAGCGCCAGCGTGCCCTGGACATTGACCCTGCGGAACTCGGCCAAGGGATCGGCGGCATGATCGTGCATCACATGCACGCGAGCGGCAGCATGCACCACTGCGGAGAAGCCTTGCAGATCCTGCGGGCTCACCCGGCAATCCTCGAGATCACCCAGTGCCAGATATTCGACAGAAGCTTCTGCTGGAGCGGGTACACGACGCACGCCCGCGACAGGCACCATGCCAGGCTCCGCGCCGAGCCTGCGCACCAACGCACCGCCGACGAAACCGGTGGCTCCTGTTACAAGCACCCGTTTCATGGGCAAATACTTCATCGAGGGTTGATCCAGATTGCAGGCAGCGTTCGACAACATCTGCAAAGGTTTAGTTGCTCTTCGCCACTGAGGAAGCGACTTGTGTTTCGCGCCTCGCGCGCGCCGAGCGTCCAGCCATCCGCCAGGCGACGATCAGGCTGAAGAAGAGGCTGGAGAGGACACCCAGCAGGAAGGCGGCGGCCAGCACCACGGAGAACGGCAGCTCCGGGGTCGCCCAGAGCAGGAACTGGAATTGCGACTGCTGACTGTTCTGCAGGACGAACACCAGAACCAGGGCGCCGACGAGCAGCAGACCCGAAACGACGATGAAGCGCTTAATTCCGCTGAGCATGTTCAGCTTCCCAAGGCGACGGAAAAACCGTGATCTTACTCGTCATTGACGCGATCGCGCAGCTCTTTGCCAGGTTTGAAATGCGGCACGTACTTGCCATCCAGTCGAACCGACTCGCCGGTCTTCGGGTTTCTTCCGACCCGGGGAGCACGATAGTGCAGAGAAAAGCTGCCAAAGCCACGAATCTCGATCCGGTCGCCAGTCGCCAGAGCCTGAGACATCTGCTCCAGCATGGTCTTGATCGCGAGCTCCACATCCTTGGAGGACAGCAGTCCCTGGTGAGTGACAATGCGCTCGATCAACTCCGACTTGGTCATGGTTTTCCCTTCTTTTTCAAGCGGCTAGATCAACTGATAGGGTGTTTTAGCACGCCTGCCAATGTTTGGATAGCCCAAATGTCAAGAGGAAAAATACGAATCGCCCGGAAATGAAAAAGGGCGACCGAAGTCGCCCTTTTTCCAGAAGCACCGGAACTTAGTTCTGGTTCATCTGCGCACGGATCAGATCACCGATGGTGGTCGGACCAGTGGTTTCGGTTTCCTGCTTGTTACGCAGCTCTTTCATCGCATCCTTTTCGTCTTCGACGTCTTTGGACTTGACGGACAGGCTGATAACGCGGGACTTGCGGTCGATGCTGATGATCTTGGCTTCGACTTCGTCGCCTTCTTTCAGCACGTTGCGCGCATCTTCAACGCGGTCACGGCTGATTTCGGAGGCTTTCAGGATGCCTTCGATGTCGCCGCCCAGGCTGATCACGGCGCCCTTGGCGTCCACTTCCTTGACGGTACCGCGCACGATGGTGCCTTTCTCGTTCAGGGAGGCGTAGTTGGAGAACGGATCGTCTTCCAGCTGCTTGATGCCCAGGGAGATGCGCTCGCGCTCCGGATCAACGGAGAGGATGACGGTTTCCAGTTCGTCGCCCTTCTTGAAGCGACGTACGGCTTCTTCGCCCACTTCGTTCCAAGAGATGTCGGACAGGTGAACCAGACCATCGATGCCGCCATCCAGGCCGATGAAGATACCGAAATCGGTGATCGACTTGATGGTGCCGGAGATCTTGTCGCCCTTGTTGAACTGGCCGGAGAAGTCTTCCCACGGGTTCGACTTGCACTGCTTGATGCCCAGGGAGATACGACGACGCTCTTCGTCGATGTCGAGAACCTGAACTTCCACTTCGTCGCCGACCTGAACGACCTTGGACGGGTGGATGTTCTTGTTGGTCCAATCCATCTCAGACACGTGCACCAAGCCTTCCACGCCCTCTTCCAGCTCGGCGAAGCAGCCGTAGTCGGTGAGGTTGGTGACTTTGGCGGTGACACGGGTGCCTTCCGGGTAGCGCGCCTTGATGGCGACCCACGGATCTTCGCCCAGCTGCTTCAGACCCAGGGAGACGCGGTTGCGCTCGCGGTCGTACTTGAGGACCTTGACGTCGATCTCGTCGCCGACATTGACGATCTCGGACGGGTGCTTGATGCGCTTCCAGGCCATGTCGGTGATGTGCAACAGACCATCTACGCCGCCCAGGTCAACGAACGCACCGTAGTCGGTGAGGTTCTTGACGATACCTTTGACCTGCTGGCCTTCCTGCAGGGATTCCAGCAGAGCTTCGCGCTCGGCGCTGTTCTCGGCTTCCAGCACGCTGCGACGGGAAACGACAACGTTGTTGCGCTTCTGGTCCAGCTTGATGACCTTGAACTCCAGCTCTTTGCCTTCCAGGTGAGTGGTATCACGCACCGGACGGACATCGACCAAGGAGCCCGGCAGGAACGCGCGGATGCCGTTGACGTCAACGGTGAAGCCGCCTTTGACCTTGCCGTTGATGACGCCCTTGACCACTTCCTCAGCATTGAAAGCGGCTTCCAGAACCAGCCAGGACTCGGCACGCTTGGCTTTCTCGCGGGACAGCTTGGTTTCACCGAAGCCATCTTCCACAGCGTCCAGCGCAACGTGGACTTCGTCACCGACCTTGATGGTCAGCTCGCCTTGTTCGTTGAAGAACTGGTCGAGCGGGATGACGCCCTCGGACTTCAGGCCGGCATGCACGGTGACCCAGTCACCGTCGATGTCGACCACGATGCCGGTGATGATGGCACCCGGCTGCATGTCGAGGGATTTCAGGCTTTCTTCAAAAAGTTCTGCAAAGCTTTCGCTCATGTTGATTCCTGTTGATCAAGGGCGGGGATTCGCCCAAACCACACTCCAGACAATGTGGGTTCGTTCATGTAAAAAGAGGCCTGCGGGACTATGACTGGTCTCCCGCATGCCTCCTTGCGAGCCTTTCGACTTAAGGCAGCCGTGGCTCATTGCCCGGCGAGATCGCGACTGGCGACCTCGCTGAGAATTCTTTCCATCACCTGCTCGATGGTCAGCTCGGTGGAATCCAGCTGGATGGCGTCGACCGCCGGCTTCAGCGGAGCCACCGCGCGCTGCATGTCGCGCTCGTCGCGAGCACGAATCTCGTCTAGCAGACTCGGCAGGCTAACACCTTCGACCTTGCCTTTCAACTGCAGGTAGCGGCGACGCGCTCGCTCCTCGGCGCTGGCGGTCAGGTAGATCTTCAAAGGCGCGTCCGGAAACACCACGGTGCCCATGTCGCGACCGTCGGCCACCAGGCCCGGTGCCTCGCGGAAGGCGCGCTGGCGCTGCAACAGCGCCTCGCGCACCGCCGGCAGGGACGCGACCATGGAAGCGCCGGCGCCGACCTGTTCGTTGCGGATGGCATCGGTGACCTCCTCGCCCTCGAGGATGATGCGCTTGTCGACGAACTGCACGTCCAGATGGGCGGCCAGGGTCTTCAGCGCTTCCTCGTTGGTCAGGTCGATACCATGGTTGCCGGCGGCGAAGGCCAGCAGGCGGTACAGGGCGCCGGAGTCCAGCAGTTTCCAGCCCAGCTGGTTGGCCAGCAGGCCGGCGATGGTGCCTTTGCCCGAGCCACTCGGCCCGTCGATGGTGATGACGACGGCGTTCATGCCTTGCTCTCTTCCGCCACGCGGATGCCGGTCTGTGCTGCCAGACCGAGGAAGTTGGGGAAGGAGGTGGCGACGTTGGCGCAATCGTGGATGCGGATCGGCGCCGTGGCACGCAGCGAGGCGACGCTGAAGGACATGGCGATGCGGTGGTCGCCATGGCTCCACACTTCGCCGCCACCGATCGGACCACCCTCGATGATGATGCCGTCCGGGGTCGGCTCGGCCCTCACACCCAGGGCGATCAGGCCATCGGCCATCACCTGGATGCGGTCGGACTCCTTGACCCGCAGCTCCTCGGCGCCACGCAGCACGGTGCGCCCTTCGGCGCAGGCGGCGGCAACGAACAGCACCGGGAATTCATCGATGGCAAGCGGCACCAGGTCCTCGGGGATATCGATGCCCTTCAGCCTGGCGGCACGCACTCGGATGTCCGCCACCGGCTCGCCGCCGACTTCGCGCTGGTTTTCCAGGGTCAGGTCGGCGCCCATCAGCTTGAGGATGTCGATCACGCCAGTACGGGTCGGGTTGATGCCGACGTGCTCCAGCACCAGCTCGGAGCCCTCGGCGATGCTCGCGGCGACCAGGAAGAAGGCGGCCGAGGAGATATCTGCCGGCACTTCGATATGGGTGGCACTGAGCTTGTGGCCGGACTCGACAGTGGCGACGTTGCCGTCGACCGTCACCGGATAGCCGAAGCCGCGCAGCATGCGCTCGGTGTGGTCGCGGGTCGGCGCCGGCTCGGTCACGCTGGTCTCGCCGGCGGCGTACAGGCCGGCCAGCAGCAGGCAGGATTTGACCTGGGCGCTGGCCATCGGCATGTCGTAGCTCATGCCGGTCAGGCGCTGGCCGCCACGGATGGTCAGTGGCGGACGGCCTTCCGGACCGGTCTCGATCACCGCCCCCATCTCGCGCAGCGGCTTGGCCACGCGGTTCATCGGGCGCTTGGACAGCGAGGCGTCGCCGCTCAGCACGGTGTCGAACGGCTGCGCGGCCAGCAGGCCGGAGAGCAGGCGCATGGAGGTACCGGAGTTACCCAGGTAGAGCGGGCCGGGCGGCGGCTTGAGGCCGTTGAGGCCGACGCCGTGGATGGTCACCTTGCCGTGATGCGGGCCTTCGATCACCACGCCCATGTCACGGAAGGCCTGCAGGGTGGCCAGGGCGTCCTCGCCCTCGAGGAAGCCTTCCACCTGGGTGGTGCCCTCGGCCAACGAGCCGAGCATGATCGAGCGGTGCGAGATGGACTTGTCGCCGGGCACGCGGATGCGGCCGGAGAGGGAGCCACCGGGATTGGCGAGGTAGATCAGGTCGTTCGAGTGCATGGCGTCCACATAGGCCCTGCGGGCCAGGATTTTGCTGAAATGCTCGCGGGCGTGACGGGCGCGGGTGAACACGCCCAGCAGCTGATGCCCGTCCCCAGCGTCGACCGCGCCGCGCAGGGCGTCGAGGTCGTCGCGAAATGCGTCGAGGGTGCGCAGCACGGCCTCGCGGTTGGCGAGGAAGATGTCGTGCCACATCACCGGGTCGCTGCCGGCGATCCGCGTGAAATCGCGGAAGCCGCCAGCGGCGTAGCGGAAGATTTCCAGGTTCTCGCTGCGCTTGGCCAGCGAGTCGACCAGGGTGAAGGCCAGCAGATGTGGCAGGTGGCTGGTGGCGGCCAGCACCTGATCGTGGTGCTCCACCTCCATGTGCTCCACATCGGCGCCCAGGGCGCGCCACAGACCGTCGACCAGTGCCAGCGCGGCGGCATCGGTGCTTGCGTGCGGAGTGAGGATCACCTTGTGCCGGCGGAACAGCTCGGCGTTGGAGGCCTCCACCCCGCTCTCCTCCGAGCCGGCGATGGGATGACCCGGGACGAAGCGCGCGACCTTGCCGTCGAAGGCCAGGCGCGCCGCGCGCACCACGTTGCCCTTGGCGCTGCCCACGTCGGTAAGCACCGCGTCGCCCAGGTCGAGTCGCGCCAGCTGCGCCAGGACCTTTTCCATGGCCAGGATAGGCACCGCCAGCTGGATCACCGTAGCGCCCTGACAGGCGGCGGCCAGCTCGGTCTCGCAGCGGTCGACCACGCCCAGCTCCACCGCCAGGCGGCGCGATTCCGGGTCCAGGTCCACGCCCACCACTTCGTCGAACAGCCGCTTCTCGCGGATCCCCTTGGCGAAGGAGCCGCCGATCAGGCCGAGCCCCACCACCACCAGGCGGCCGAGTCTGCCGGCCGGCATGACGTCAGCCACGGAGAATCCGCTCCAGCGCTTCGAGGAAGCGGGCGTTCTCCTGTTCGGTGCCGATGGACACGCGCAGGAAGGTCGGCATGCCGTAGCCGGCCACCGGACGCACGATCACCCCGGCCTGCAGCAGCGCCTGGTTGATCGGCGCGGCGTCGCGGCCGAAGTCGACGGCGATGAAGTTGCCCTTGCTGGGAATCCAGCTCAGGCCCAGGCCACGGAAGCCCTCTTCCAGCTGCGCCATGCCGGCATCGTTGGTGCGACGGCTGGCGGCTAGGTAGTCGGCATCGTCCAGCGCGGCGCAAGCGGCGGTCAGGGCCAGGCTGTTGACGTTGAACGGCGCGCGCACGCGGTTGAGCACGTCCGCCACCTGCGGCGAACTCAGCGCATAACCGACACGCAGCGAGGCCAGGCCATAGGCCTTGGAGAAAGTGCGCGAGACCAGCAGGTTCGGGTAACGCGCCAGGTAGTCGAGGCCGTCCGGCAGCTCGTCACCCTCGGCGTACTCGATATAGGCCTCGTCCAGCACTACCAGCACATTCTCCGGCACGCGGGCGAGGAAGCGCTCCAGCGCGTCCGGGCCGAACCAGGTGCCGGTCGGGTTGTTCGGGTTGGCGACGAACACCACGCGGGTATTGACGTCGATGGCCGCCAGCATGGCCTCCAGGTCATGACCATGGTCCCTGGCCGGCACCACCTTGCCCTGGGCACCGACCGCCTGGGTGGCAATCGGGTACACGGCGAAGGCGTACTGACTGAACACCGCGTTCAGGCCCGGCGCCAGCCAGGCGCGGGCGACCAGATCGAGAATATCGTTGGAACCGTTGCCCAGGGTCACCTGGGCCGGTGTCACACCGCAGCGCGCGGCCAACTTCTGCTTCAGCTCGAAGCCGTTGCCGTCCGGATAGCGGGTCAGCTCGGCCAGCTCGGCGCGGATCGCCTCCAGCGCCCTGGGCGACGGACCCAGCGGATTCTCGTTGCTGGCCAGCTTGACGATGCCGGCCGGATCGAGATCCAGCTCGCGGGCCAGTTCGTCGACCGGCTTGCCCGGCACGTAGGGCGAGAGTTTCTGTACACCCGGTACGGCCAGGGCGAGGAAATCACAAGTCATAGCTATAAGCCTCAAGCTTCAAGCCACAAGCTCAAGCCACTTGCAGCTTGAGGCTTGCAGCTTGCCGCTGCTTTTAGAGAACCGCTTTCGGGTAGGAACCCAGCACCTTCAGGGCGACGGCTTCGCTGTTGATCTTCTCCAGCACGTCCTTGATCAGCGGGTCCTGGTGATGGCCGACGAAGTCGATGAAGAACACGTAGGTCCACTTGCCACTGCGCGACGGACGGGTCTCGATGCGGGTCAGGTCGATGCCGTTGGTGTGGAACGGCACCAGCAGCTCGTGCAGGGCGCCCGGCTTGTTGCGCATGGAAACGATGACCGAGGTCTTGTCGTCGCCGGTAGGCGGCACTTCCTGGCTGCCGATGATGAGGAAGCGCGTGGAGTTGTCCGGGCGGTCCTCGATCTTTTCCTGCAGCTTGGTCAGACCATAGAGGTTGGCCGCCATGTCGCCGGCGATGGCCGCGCTGTTCCACTCGCTCTTCACCCGCTTGGCCGCGTCGGCGTTGCTGGAGACCGCCACCCGCTCGACGTTCGGGTAGTGCGCGTCCAGCCATTTGCGGCACTGGGCCAGGGACTGGGCGTGGGAATAGATGCGGGTGATCTTGTCGGTCTTGGTGGTCTCGCCGACCAGCAGGTGGTGGTGGATGCGCAGCTCCACCTCGCCGCAGATGACCATGTCGTGCTCGAGGAAGCTGTCCAGGGTGTGGTTGATCGCACCCTCGGTGGAGTTCTCCACCGGCACCACGCCGAAGTTGACCGCACCGGCAGCCACTTCGCGGAACACCTCGTCGATGGCGGCCATCGGCACGCTGATCACCGAGTGACCGAAATGCTTCATCGCCGCCGCCTGGCTGAAAGTGCCTTCCGGGCCGAGGTAGGCGACCTTGAGCGGCTGCTCCAGGGCCAGGCAGGAGGACATGATCTCGCGGAACAGCCGCGCGATTTCCTCGTTGTCCAGCGGCCCCTTGTTCAGCTCCATGATGTGCTTGAGCACCCAGGCCTCACGCTCGGGACGATAGAACACCGGTTTCTCGCCTTCCGGCAGGGAAGCCATCTTCACCCGGGCCACGTCCTGGGCGCAGCGCGCGCGCTCGCTGATCAGCTCGAGAATCTTCTCGTCGAGGCTGTCGATGCGAACCCGCAGCGCCTTGAGCTGATCGGCGTCGCTCATCAGCCGTGCTCCTTCTCGAACTCGGCCATGTAGGCCACCAGCGCCTCCACGGCATCCAGGCCGGTGGCGTTGTAGATGGAGGCACGCATGCCACCCACCGAGCGGTGGCCCTTGAGGTTGAGCAGACCGCGGGCGTCGGCGCCGGCCAGGAAGGCCTTGTCCAGCTTCTCGTCGGCCAGGCGGAACGGCACGTTCATCCAGGAGCGGGCGCTCGGCTGGATCGGGTTGCTGTAGAAATCGCTGGCATCGATGGCCTTGTACAGCAGGTCCTTCTTGGCCTTGTTGCGCTGCTCCATCGCGGCGACGCCGCCCTGCTCCTTCAGCCACTCGAAGACCAGGCCGGAGAGGTACCAGGAGTAGGTCGCCGGGGTGTTGTACATGGAGCCGTTGTCGGCGGCGATCTTGTAGTTGAGCATGGTCGGGCAGACGCTGCGGGCGCGGCCCAGCAGGTCTTCGCGGATGATGGCGACGACCAGGCCGCTCGGGCCGATGTTCTTCTGCGCACCGGCGTAGATCAGGCCGAACTTGGACACGTCGATCTCGCGGGAGAGGATGTCCGAGGACATGTCCACCACCAGCGGGGTGTCGCCCACTTCGGGAATCCAGTCGAACTGCAGGCCGCCGATGGTCTCGTTGCTGGCGTAGTGCACGTAGGCGGCGCCCTTCGACAGCTGCCACTCGTTCTGCCCGGGGATGGCGAAGTAGTCGTAGCCCTTGGCGCTGGCGGCGACGTTGATGTTGCCGTAACGACGCGCTTCCTCGATGGCCTTCTTCGACCAGATGCCGGTCTCGATGTAGTCGGCGGTGCCGTCTTCCGGCAGCAGGTTCAGCGGAATTTCGGCGAACTGCTGGCTGGCACCGCCCTGCAGGAACAGCACCTTGTAGTCGTTGGGAATGCTCAGCAGGTCGCGCAGGTCCTGCTCGGCCTTCTCGGCGATGGCCACGTACTCGTCGCTGCGGTGGCTCATCTCCATCACGGAGAGGCCGCGGCCCTGCCAGTCGAGCATCTCGGCCTGGGCGCGCTGCAGAACGGCGGTGGGCAGCGCGGCTGGGCCGGCGCAGAAGTTATGGGCTCGTTTGCTCACTTCGACTCTCACTCTTCGCTGTTGCCGGTATCCGCGCCCTCTTCGGCGTCGGTCACCGCATCTTCGTTCTGCTCGCCGGCCTCGCCTTCCAGCGCCTCCAGCTCATCCTCGTCGCCGCCAGACGGTTCCTGCACCCGCTCCAGGCCGACCAGGGTCTCGTCCTTGGCCAGCTTGATCAGGGTCACGCCCTGGGTGTTGCGCGAGGAGAACGACACTTCGTCGACGCGGGTACGCACCAGGGTACCCTGGTCGGAGATCAGCATGATCTCCTCGCCGCCCTGCACCTGCACGGCGCCGACCAGCTTGCCGTTACGCTCGTTGATCACCATGGCGATCACGCCCTGGCCGCCACGACCACGACGCGGGAACTTGCCCAGGCCGGTGCGCTTGCCGAAGCCACGCTCCGAGGCGGTGAGGATCTGTGCGCCGGATTCGGGGATCAGCATGGAGATCAGCTGCTGCTCCTTGCCCAGGCGCATGCCGCGCACACCGCGGGCGGTACGGCCCATGGTGCGCACCATGCTCTCGGCGAAGCGGATCACCTTGCCGGCGCTGGAGAACAGCATGACTTCCTTGGCGCCGTCGGTGATGGCGGCGGCGATCAGGGTATCGCCCTCGTCCAGGCGCAGGGCGATCAGGCCGCTGGAGCGCGGCTTGCTGAACTGCACCAGCGGAGTCTTCTTCACGGTACCGAAGGCGGTGGCCATGAAGATGTAGGCGCCGGTGGGCTCGGCCACCAGTTCCGGGGTATCGCCTTCGACTTCCTCGACTTCCGGCTCGACCACTTCGCCTTCGAGCACGGCGCCCTCGGCCTCGTCGAGTTCTTCCTCGTCGCCGGCCTCGCGCTGCAGGGCTTCCAGGTCGATCTGCAGCATGGCGGTGATGCGCTCACCCTCGTCCAGCGGCAGCAGGTTGACCAGCGGACGGCCCCGCGCAGTGCGCGAGGCTTCCGGAATCTCGAAGGTGCGCAGCCAGTAGACCTTGCCCTTGCTGGAGAACAGCAGCAGGG
>OGQD01000986.1_pt1 | contig 19537 bp, 18 predicted proteins | sample 1553091 | NCBI WGS metagenome assembly OGQD01 (sample SAMEA2580290, study PRJEB22360) | human gut metagenome | biome: human gut; feature: human-associated habitat; material: faeces | place: Denmark | collected 2008/2010
AAAATAATGATTACAGCAAACAACAAAATCAGAATGATTTAATCTTAACTAAACTTATCTATTTAAAATTGAATATTCGTTATTTATCATACTTGAATTTTAACACGAAGAACACCAAAGGTTTCACAGGGAACACAATAGTTGTGAGCTTTGTGGATAACCTTAGTGTACGTTGTGGTAGAAAAAAATAATGATTACAGCAAACAACAAAAAATCTTAACTCAACTTATCCATTTAAAATTGAATATCCGTTATTTATCATACTTGAATTTTAACCACGAAGAACACCAAAGGTTTAACAAGGAACACAATAGTTTTGTGCTTTGTGGATAACCTTAGTGTACGTTGTGGTTAAAAAATAATGATTACAGCAAACAACATTTAGTTACAGCATATTGAGGATAATCAGAATTTAAAAAACTTAATGATTTAAAAATTTTTATCTCTACGTAAAAACATTGCGCATTACGCAGATAATTTTGTAAGCGTAAAATAAAAAGCAATGGATTTTTCTAACCAAAACTTTACGCAAAACGAATGGGAATCATGTCTCAAGGTATTAAAAGCCCTGAAAGATGAGCCATTTCTTAATCCGGACAACCAAACTTTTTCCGGGTTGATCACGAAAATTCATAAGAACGCCAAAAAACAAAACCGTCTGGAAAGTTATTCTCAGATGAAAACGCACGATCTTGAAATTAATTCAGAATCGGTACTGATGAAAAAAGCTTTGGCGGGAGTTTCTGCTTTTTATGATGATGAAAAAAATGATACCCAACTCACCAGATTACAGATTCCCAAAAACTGCTACTGCTGTAACCAGAGTTATCAGTATGCCCATTCCTTTTACACCAGATTATGCCCGAAATGTGCTGATGAAAACTATGAAAAACGTTTTCTTTCGGCAGATTTAGCGGGACGGAATGTCATTTTAACCGGAGGACGTGTAAAGGTAGGTTTCGCAACCGCTTTAAAGCTCTTGAGAAATGGTGCCAATTTGGTTTTGACGACCCGTTTTCCAGCTTTGGCACTGGAAACTTTGCAGCAGGAAGCAGATTATGAAGAATGGAAAGACAGACTTTGGATCTATGGTCTCGATCTCAGAAATTTAAAAGCAATTCAGGAATTTATAGACTTTTATCAGTCGAAATTTGAAACGCTTGATATTCTCATCAATAATGCGGCACAGACGATTAAATATCCCGATCAGTATTACCTTCCGATCATCAGACGTGAAAACGAAATGCTCGTTGAGTTTAAAAACAATCATACATTGATTCCGAACGCAACCCCCATTTCCGCAGAGGTCGGAAAACTGGAATATGCGGAAAATGAAGAAACAAATGTCGCTTTAACGCGTTTCGGACAACCGGTGGATAATCGTGATAAAACAAGCTGGAATTCCACACTGGAAGAAATTTCGATGTACGAATTGGTTGAGGTGAATTTAATCAATCACATTGCGCCGTATTTCCTGATCAAAGAATTAAAACCTTTAATGAAGGCTTCTTCTTTCAAAGAAAAATTCATCGTTAATGTAACGTCTTCAGAAGGTATTTTCAGCTATAACAACAAAACGATGTTTCATCCGCATACCAATATGACGAAAGCAGCTTTGAATATGATGACGCTTACTTCCGCCAAGGAATTTGAAAAAGATCAGATTTATATGACGGCAGTAGATGTAGGATGGATTTCTACAGGTGCGAAGGAAAGTTTAAGAAAGAAACAGTTTGAGCAGGGATACATTCCGCCATTGGATTCTGTGGACGGAGCCGCGAGAATTATGCATCCGATTGTAGAAGGGATCAACGGAAATTATTTCAGCGGAGTTTTATTAAAAAATTATAAAATTAATGACTGGTAAAATATAAAAAGTTAGCTCAGAGGAAGAGCATCTGGTTGACGCCCAGAAGGTCACGGGTTCAAGTCCTGTACTTTTTAGAAAGAAACTCATAGTTATAACTGGAAAAACATTGCACTTTCTATGCAAAATTACAGGTTCGAGCCCTGTTGAGTTTCCAAATAGAAAGCGTGAGTTCAGCAGGAAGAATACCGCCATGTCGCGGCGGAGGTCGTGGGTTCGAGTCCCACACGCTTTCCAAAACGGAGATAATAGTTTAATCGGAAAAATGTATTCCCTGCACGGAATAGATGCAGGTTCAAATCCTGCTTATCTCCCCAAACAGAAACGGTAGCTCAATGGAAGAGCATTAGTCTTCCTCACTAAGGGTTGCGGGTTCGAGTCCCGCCCGTTTCTAAGAGCGCATCGTCTAAATGGAAGGACACCGGCTTATCGTGCCGGAAATTCAGGTTCAAGTCCTGCTGCGCTCCCAAAATGGAGACAATAGTAATAAAAATGGAAAAATACATTCTCCTAAAATGAGTTGCGGGTTCGAGTCCTGCTTGTCTCCCAAAACGGAATGGTAGCTCAAGGGAAGAGCGCTGACCTTCCAAGTCAGAGGCTGCAGGTTCGAATCCTGCCCATTTCACAATGAATACATAAGACAAAAGTTGTAGTTTAATCCGGAAAAATATATTCCGACCGAATAAGTTGTCGGTTCGATCCCGGCCTTCTTTTGCTTTATCTTAAAAATAAAAGCCATGTTAAAAAAAGTATTAGTTTTTTTCGGAATTATTGATGAAGTGTATACCCCAGTTCCGATGCAGTGGAGAGAGAGACCGGTTGTTGAAAAGCTTCCTGAAACATCTAAACCTGTGATACATAAAACAGAAGAAGTCATTTTAGAAACTTTGCCAAAACCTGTTCCCCAATCTGTAGAAAAAACGTTGGAAAAGCCTGAAAAAAAATTAACCAGAACTGAAAGAAAAAGACCGGTTAATAATCAGGATCCAATTGAAAACTTCTCAGAATTCACCAAGGATTTTAAAACTTACTGTCTTGAAAAAACAAGCAACAAGCATATGCTGAAAGCTAAAAATTACAGTATTTATGATAAAAACGGAGTAACGGAAACATTCATTACTTCAGAGGATTCTTTTATCACGCATAACGAACACAAAACGCTCCGCATCCAAAGCGAATGTTTTGTAAAATATATCCAGCAGGAATATAACCCCATAACAAGACTGATAGAAAATGCATACGACTAAACCCATACAACGATATAAAATATTTTCCGTAAAAGACTTCACGGAAGCTGTTTTTGATGAGAATGCATCCATAGAAATTTATGCTAAAAACACAGCCTTTGATTGTACTGAAATTAAAGGAAATCTCGTGTTGAGAGGGGAAGGCTGCAATTTTCTGAATCTTGAGACTGTAAAAGGGAATCTCTCCATAGATGCTCCTAACTGTTGTTTTCCGGAGCTGAAAATGGTAGAAGAAAATTTTACGATGCATTGCCCTGCAATGTTGGACCGGTTGGAAAAAGTAAGAGGTAATTTCAAATGTATTGTTGATTTCAGCTTTAAAAACTTAGCAACAATTGGAGGAAGCATTGAGCTGAAAAATGCTGCTGTGTACGCAAAAAGTAAAAAGTTGGTACAGGGAAGAGTTGTTATCCCGATAAACCATCAGTATGAAGTTAAAAATCTTCCAAAAGACGGAATCTTTAATATTGATATTTTCGGAGACCATATTATGATACCGCATCAGGAAATCCGCGGAAGAATCAACATTTTTGGTAAAGATATTTCCTTTCCGAATCTGGAATTCGTTCATGGAGGGCTTAAAATAGAAATCACAGATTCTTTAGCCGATGAATGTACCCATGATTTCCCTGTGCTGAAAAAAATGACAGGTAATCTTCGCTTTGTGCGGGCAAAACTTTCTTTTCCTGAACTTCAGGAAATGACCGGCACTATTCATCTTGAAAATGGTTCGTATGTTAACTTTTCTGCTTTGGAAATCTCTGGCGGAATTATGATCAATCATCGGTCCGGAGCTTCTTTTCCCGTATTGAAAGAAATAAACGGAGCATTGAAAAATCATGGTTCGGGAACCTGTTACTTAAATGCACTGGAAAAGATAAAAAGTACATTTTGTACCTATCAGATTTCGGCCCCGAATATTGTTGAAATCGGCGGAGATTTAGACATTCATACCTATACTCATAATAAATTTGATTATTTAAAGAAAGTCAGCGGAAGAATATTGGGCTCTTCAAAAGTTCAGCTTAAATCTCTGGAATATGTAGGAATTTTAGATAATGCCAGTTTAGCAGGCTCTGAGTTTCCTTCTTTGAAGGAGGTTACGCATTATTTTTACGGAACGCATACCGGACTGGAGAATGTGGCAAAAAATATTTATTTTAGAGTTACAGACAGTCTTTGCATTACAAAAGATCAGTTTATTGTCGGAAGGTCAAATTTTACTTTTGTTTTGAATTTGCAACGTCATTATTTTAAAAAGCTGATTTCTATTTTAAAACTTAGACACAGCAGCTTTCAGAATTTTAAAACACGGGAATTTGAAAGAGAGTGGACGCATTACAATACTCCGGTTTTTAATGATGTTTTAAATAGAATTGAAAAATTATGGGATAAGGTAGAGCCGATCGGTTTTGATGAATTTTTCAATGACAAAGACCGAAACTTTAAGCTTTTCTGTTTTAGTTATTTCGGAGTCGGGAATTTAATGAAAAACCTGAAAGCTGAAAAGATCAATCAGGCAGAAATTGAGGTTAATTATTTTGGATATGATGATAATGGAAATGAATATATAACGAAGAAAATCAATCAGTATGAAGTTCATCAGGTTGAAAATGAAAAACTCGGAATATTCGTCTGGGGTTCTGCAAACCGCTACTCTTATGCTGTAAAATGCTGGTGTCCCTCTACGGAAAAGGAACATTGGCTGTGGATTGAAGAAGCGTATAAAGACAATGCATTAACGGCAATTGCATCCACTTTCAGAATTCATGAAAACATCATCCCACACATCAGATGTTTAAAAAGACAGGGAGATCTGCTGATTTGCGAACTGAATAAAAAAATTCCGCCGCGTGGTGCTGTAAGAGCTTTAACCGCTTCAGAATATTTCGGTCTTCTGGAAGCTGAAACCTAATCATAAGAAACAGTAGTTTAATCTGGAAAAGCACTCCGAGCCCAGGAGGGTTGCAGGTTCGAATCCTGCCTGTTTCTGTTTTTTTTAATTTAAAAAGCATTTTATGATTAATATTTTTCTCTCGCAGTTTTTGCGGATGACGCAGTTTTTTTTCATTAAGCCGACATAGGAAGCTGAAGCGTTAAGAAAATTAATCATGCGAACATTAAGAAAATTCTACTGTTTGAGCGCGGGGAAAATATTAAATCAAAAAACAAATACCAAATTCGCGCGAGTTTTAGAATTTTTAGAAAACATTATTAATTTTTAGCGTAAGATTCCAAGTCTTGAACTTTTGTTTTGCTTCAAGGCAAAAGAAAATTAAAATTAAATCATGAAAGAATTACAAACCATATTAAATACCATCCTTAAAGAAAAACAAGGATACATTACTTTCCTTACCGGAGCCGGAATTTCTGCGGAAAGCGGACTTCCGACTTACCGCTCGATCGACGGAATCTGGATTAAAGGAACAAAGTATCACCGTCCGGAAGAATTCGGAACGTATAAATATTTCAGCCAGAATCAGGAAGAAGTATGGCAGTACAATCTGTTCTGGAAGAAAATGATTGCCGAAGCAAAACCTAATTTGGGACATTTGGCGATCACAGAAATTGAAAAGCTTTTGGGTGAAAGATTTAAGCTAATTACTCAAAATGTTGACGGGCTTCATCAAAGATCCGGAACGCAGAATGTCTATGAAATTCATGGAAGCAAACAGAAAGTACGCTGTTCAAAAGAATGCAGCGAACCTTTCGATTTCCCTGAAAATATTAAATTTAAAGAGTATACCGAAGATTTAACGGCAAATGATATCGACGATCTGAAATGTAAAAAGTGCGGAAATTGGCTTCGTCCTCATACTTTATGGTTTGATGAAAGTTATAATGAAAAATATTATCATTTCGATACAGCGTACAACATTGCAGACCATACAGATATCTTATTTGTAGTCGGAACTTCGGGATCAACGGCTTTGCCTGTAAACATTGTGGAAACAGTAAAAATCCGTGCAAAATGGATCGTCCTGATCAATCCTGAGAGCGATACGTATTTTGATTATATTTTAAAAGGAAGCAAAACATTATTTTCGGTACAGGAAAGCAGTTCAAAAGCACTTCCTGAATTAAAAATGATGATTGAAGATATTATAAACGCTTAAATTTTCATACGGAAGCAGTAGTTTAACAGAAAAGCGCATCATTCTAAGATGAGTTGCAGGTTCAATTCCTGCCTGTTTCCCTTTTTTTGATTCATTTTGTCTTGCTGATTTTTTAACAGATTTAGATTTAAAATAAAAGATTTATACTTCAGAATTAACCACAAAAGTCGCAAAAGAATGTATAGCGAAATGATAGCATATTAAAGTATTTCAAAAGTCTGCAAAGAGAAAAAATCTTTGATTTTTTAACTTATGTGACCTTTTTTCCAGTTAAGTATTAAACTTAAAAACTAAAGTGTTTACATCTTTTTGCATTTTTTGTGGTAAAAAAGTTTAAACAAGTTTCATGTTAAATAAAAGTTTAGAGTAACTCCTATTGTTAAATAAAACGTTTACTGAAAATTATTCCTATATATTATGAGAAACATTTATAATAAAAGTTCTTACAGAGCAGGAGAATATGGTAAAATTCCTCAGTATTTACAAAAATACGGAAACAAGAAATGGAGACGAACTGAAAAATCGGAGATAGAAGATCAGCTTAGTGAAACTGTTAAATTTTTTTAAGCAAAGAAAGAAAAGGCGAAAATTAATCTGGGTTAAAATCACAAGAGAAATTAACGGAAGAACAGATTCTGATTACAGAAGTTTTTACACGGAAAAATCATTTAAAAGCTCGATAAGCAGAGCACATATAACAAGATACATTTTAATAAATAATAAAACAAAAAAGAAATGAACACATTAATCGACATTGGTATAAACTTAACTAATAAACAATTTTACAACGAACAGGAAGAAATAATCAACCGTGCACTTGACAATGGAGTAGAGCAGATGATTCTCACGGGAACGAGCGTTCGCGGAAGCCAAGAATCTGCGGAAATTGCAGAAGATTATCCCGAAATTCTGTTTTCAACGGCGGGAATTCATCCTCATGATGCAAAATTTTTCAACAGCGAAAGTATTCCTGCATTAAAAACATTATTAAAACAAGTTGAGCGAGGACTTACCCGTGAGGAAATTAAGAAAGATATAGAGCATAATCCTTTTGACGATTGGGATTTCTTCGGTTGGAAAGGTCGAACGAATGTTATCGCGCCCAGCTTGAACTTTCGGTTGAAGTGAATAAGCCGCTTTTTCTTCATGAAAGATCTGCCTTTGAAAGATTTAATGAAATAACGGATGAATATTTGTCTAAACTTCCAAAAGCCGTCGTTCATTGTTTTACAGGAACTTTACAGGAAGCCAAAATATATCTGGATAAAGGCTTTTATTTAGGATTTACGGGAGCCATCAGCGATCAGAACAGGTTTAAACATTTGGAAGAAGTGATAAAATATGTCCCACTCGACCGGATGATGATTGAAACCGATGCGCCTTTTATGCTGCCGAAAAATATGCCGAGAATGCAGAACCGCAGAAACGAGCCTTCCTTTTTATCGTATGTAGCACAGACGATTGCCCATCTGAAGAAAATCAGCATAGCAGAAGTTGCAGATGAAACCACGGAAGTTGCCCGTAATTTTTTCAGGATATAAAAAAAGAGTTCTACATATGATGTAAAACTCTTTTTATTTTGGATGATTGATAATGATTACAAACTCTTAATCCCCGCTTCCAAAGCAAGCTCGATCATTGGTTTCAAAGCCTTTTCTCTCTGGTCAGCCGAAATATTTTCGTGCGTAGGAATAATATCCGAAACCGTAAGAATCGTTGCCGCATTTTTTCCTAAATGTTTAGCATTGGCAAATAATCCGAAAGCTTCCATTTCTACCGCCGGACAGTTGTATTTTGTGGCAATTGCTGGAATTGCAGGATCTTTTCTGTAAAAAATATCGCTGCTGTGGATGTTCGTCGCTTTTGCCGTTAAAGACATTTCTTTTGCCGTTTCGTTGATGGTATTGAAGATATTTCCCTGATGAGAAATGCTTTCCTCTTCAATTCCCCATGCGAATTTTGCGTAGGTGCTTTCACTCGCTGCATTTTCCACATTCAGAAGATCATACACTTTCAGGTCTGTGGTATACGCACCGCAGGTTCCGATTCTGATGATCGTATCTACATCATACTCTGTAAAAAGTTCAAAAGAGTAAATTCCGATGCTTGGAAAGCCCATTCCGCTTGCTCCCACAGAGATTTCTTTCCCTTTATATAAACCTGTGTAATATAAAATTCCTCTGGTCTGGCTTACCAGTTTAGCATCTTCCAAAAAGTTTTCCGCAATGTATTTGGCACGCAGCGGATCTCCGGGTTGTAAAACAACTTTAGCAATTTCTCCTTTTTTTGCACTGATGTGGATACTCATAATTTTTTATTTGAAAGGGCAAAGATATAAAATTGTGATTTCTTAATCCTTGAACAATGTTTTTTAATTAAAGATTTATAATCAACTTACCTTCAAAATTTTCAATTCGAAAAGAATATTTTTTATTTTTGTTAAATGATGGAAAAAAAATCAGCTTTTTTAGACACTTTATTTCTGCTTCGAAAAGAAGAATGCATTACCATTTTCTCAGATATTCATGAAATTTCCAAAAAAGAAGAGCAGGATGCCGCAGATTATTTTCAGGCTGAATTTGAAAAAGAAAGGCTTGAATTTTTATCCGATACACTTTTCTGCGATACAGAAACAGCAGTCTGGGCTGCCAAAATAGTCTATCACAGCGCGCAGCTTCATTTAATAAGAGAAAATACGGCTAAAGATTTAAACAAATTAATTCCGTCTTTCAAAGGGAAAAGAGATGTTTCAGGCATCCTGTCCGCAGATTTATCACTCCGGTTTTTACCACAGATTGTTTCTGCTTTACAGGTTTCAGATCCGGAAGATCCTTTGGTGAAAATGCTGGAAAATATTCTGAAACAATTTCACTATTCAGCAGTAGGATTTGATCTCGATCTCGAAGACATCAACTGGGAAGAAGAATTAAAAGACAAAACCTACCGAAAATTATATCTGGAAAGAATTGTAGAAAAAAAATCCTATCAGCTTGCAGAAATTTCTTACATCAATAATTTGTTGACTGCCGAATTTGGCTTGCATAAAGATGTATTTTGGAAAGAGCTAAAAACGATAACGGAAGAAAATGAAAGACAGGACAGGATCTGATTTTTTTAACAGATTTCACAAAAGAAAATTTTCTTAAACATAGAAATTAATAATCAATAAATGCAGAATGCATTTAAGTAAAACTAATCATGGAAATAAATACAGCTTTCACTCTCGGCATCATTTTTTCGACTTACGGTTTTCTGTTCTGCATTTTTGCTTATTATTTGAGCAGCAGATTTTTAAAGCTGAAAGTAGAAGAAGTACATGTTTTTTCAGCATTCGGTAAATTTCTCTATTCCTACAGCTTAAAAAGCGGAGTAAAAATAAACTTTGGTTATATCCCTCTTAATTATGGTCTTAAATTCCATCTGGAAGATTTTGCAATAGACTCTTCTGAAGAAAAAAGATATTTCAGAAATCTGGCTAAAAATATTTTTTTATTGCAGATGATTACAATGTTCTTAATTATCGCTGTTACAAGCATTGTAAGTCTTGCATTGGGATACAATCCTGTTACTGTTTTCAGAGATTTGGTAGAAAGTTTTTATGATCTTATATCAGGAAAGCAGAGTTTCTCAGAATTTAAAGCAATGGTTACCAGCCAATATGTAATGTATGGAAAGTATTTTTATCTGTTTTTTGCGGTAATGACGTATTTTGTTTTTGTATCATTTCTTTTGGCATTAGCACCATTTTCGGTCTTTACCAATATACTTGTCATGTTTTTGCTTTTAGGATCTTATTTTGTATTGGGTCTCAGATATTTTGAATTGCCGATTAGCTTTTATATAGATTTACTGATATCACTTACGGTAAGCGGATTTTTATATTTTTTATCATTAAGATTTTTCATTAAATAAAAATAATCATAAATCTTTGTATATTTTGTTAAGTGGAAACGCTTTTTGTGAATTTAAAAACATTTAGTTATAAAAAACTTTGAGAAATTTACGTTAAAAAAATGATAAAAGCAGTTTTTTCAAAAAAGACAAAAAACAACTGATTATGCGTAATTTGCCATAATTAAACAACCTTTGAGCTCTTTGCTGAGTGAATAGTTTATGCTGAACTTGTCGAAGTACCTTTGTGAGCTTAAAAACAGTTAGTTGATAAAAAAACTTTGTGGACTTTGTGTTAAAAACAATGTTTTTTCAGAAAAAGACAAAAAAATAATAACCAATAAATGGGAACCTACGAAAAAGTATTTGAATTTTTAAGCGATCCTACCAGAGAAACTTTTTTGAAGTGTAGAGAACTCGTAATTAACGATCCGGAATATGATCCTTATTCCGAAGATACAGGAAATGTTCAGAAATTATTAAATGAAGGAAAATTTCAGGAGGTCGTAAAATATGTAAATGTGAATATTTTGCTCAGTCCGAGTGTTCATATCTTTAAATATTTTGCCTATAAAGAACTGGGTGACGAAAAAGCAATGAACATTGAAATGACCATTGCACAGATCATTTTTGAATGTATCGAAAAAACCGGCGACGGCACAGAAGATTCACCTTACATTATCACAAGAATTTCTGATGAAAGAGATCTCATAAGGTATCACTTCAATAAAGAAGATACGATGCAGAGGCTCGTTAAAGGAGAAGATAAAATAATGGATGTTCTCACGCTGAACGACGGTTCCGAAGTTTACTTCGATATTTCTGTTCCTTACCGCAGAATTGCTTTTTCATTCAACAAAAGAAATGCAGAGGCAGAAAAAGAAGAAGAAAAAACTGAAAGGCCGAAAAAGAAAAGCTGGTGGAATTTTTTAAGTAAAAACTAATTATGGAAATAAATTCGGCAATTGTAATAGGAATAATTATTGCTTCCTATATGTTTTTATTCTGTGTTATTCCTTACTATATCAATAAATTTTTATTGAAGGAAGACATAAAAGGGATTTCTATGCTGATGCATTTTGGTAAACCTTTATACAGTTACACTTTAAAGAATGGCATTAAAATTAATTTCGGATACCTTCCCGGAAGTTCAATAGAATTTAAAGATGCAGATGATCTGGATAATAAAGAACAGATAAAATATGCTCAGAGAAGATCAAACATCATCAATGTGATCTATCATGGCATACTTGTTTTTGTACTTTTTTCGGTGGCTTTAATTTTTGGGCATAATCCTGTTAAAATTTGCAGAGAGATTTTAGTAATTGCTTATGAACTGATTACGAAAAAGATAGATTATAATCAACTGATTTCTGTTGTTGCAAAAAATTATCAGATGTATGGAAGGGTATTCTTTCTGTGCTTTGTTGTTTTATTGCTGATGATTATTTCTTTCCTGCTAAATTTAACATCATCACTTTGGAAATATTTGGGATTTATAAGTCTGGGTATTCTGATTGTGCTTTATTTTGTATACGATCTGACTTTTTTTATGTTTCCGCTATCATTTTATATTGATATTTTACTTGCAATGACCATAAGCCAGTTTATCTACTTCTTTCTGTTAAGATTTTTTATTAAATAAAACTAAAACTTTTAATTTGAAGAAAAATAACAATAAATTTAAACCTTTGCTCGCTTTGCTAAGTGAATAGTTTATGCTGAGCTTGTCGAAGTACCTTTGCGAACTTAAAAACATTTATTAGTTAAAAGAAACTTTGTGGACTTTGCGTTCAAAACCTAAAATCACCGCAAAAAATTAAACAATTAAGAATAGGTAAGAAGTTAAGACGAATTAAGAATTTGCAAGCAAATTAAAGGCAAGCTTAAGAAATTTATTTCTCTTAACTAATCTTAAACCCTTAATAAATCTTAATGGTTAAAATATATAGAAAGTAAATAAAAACTTTGTGGACTTTGTGTTAAAAAAACAGTTCAAAAAAACAATAATTTTCGTCAAAAAAGAAAAATAACAATAAATTTAGACCTTTGCTCGCTTTGTTAAGTGAATAGTTTATGCTGAGCTTGTCGAAGTACCTTTGCGAACTTAAAAACAGTTAGTAGTTAAAAGAAACTTTGCGGACTTTGCGTTAAAAAAACAGTTCAAAAAAAATAATAATTTCCATCAAGAAAAATTATAACATAAAAACAAATGACTCAAAATATAGAAAAATTAAACACCGTTCTTAACCACGTTAAAGACACATTTGTCGGAAAAAATGATGTCGTCGATTTATTGGGAATCTGTCTTCTGGCAAGAGAAAACGCCTTTTTGTACGGACCTCCCGGAACCGCAAAATCTGCCATTGTAAGAACGTTGGCAAAAACCGTGAAAGACGGAAAAAACTTCGAATATTTATTAACACGTTTTACCGAACCGAACGAAATTTTCGGTCCTTTTGATATCAGAAAATTAAAAGAAGGAGAATTATTAACCAACACCGAAGGAATGATGCCCGAAGCATCCATGGTTTTTCTGGATGAGATTTTCAATGCCAATTCAGCCATTCTGAATTCCCTGTTGATGGCTTTAAATGAAAAGATTTTTAAAAGAGGAAAAGAAACCAAACATCTTCCTGCGCTCATGTTCGTGGGAGCGAGTAACGTTCTTCCCGAAGACGAAGCATTGAACGCATTGTTCGACCGTTTTCTCATCAGAATTAATGTAGATTATGTTCATCCCGACCTTCTTCATCAGGTGCTTTTAGCCGGAAGAAAACTGGAAAATAATACCGAAACAGAAACTCCCGAAATTCTTTCCCACGAAATAAAAGAACTTCAGAATTTGTGTAAAACAGTCGATTTAAGACCCATTTACGAAGTCTATTTAAACACCATCATCAGTCTCCGAAATACAGGAATTGCCATTTCCGACCGTAGAGCCGTAAAATTGCAGAACCTTATCGCGGCAAGTGCTTTAATTTGTGGCAGAAACGAAGCCATTTTATCAGATTTATGGGTGCTGAAACATATTTGGGACACCGAAGAACAGATTGAAATTCTCGAAGGTATAATCAACAGAACGATTGAAAAAGATGACCATCCGAAATCTCATCCGCAGGCGTTGCAAAACAAAACTCCGAATCCGGAAGAAGTGATGAAAGACGTAAAAATCTTAGTCGAAAAATGGAATCAGGGATCTTTGAGTTTTGAAGAGCAGAACGTAATCAAAGATAAACTGAGATACCTTCAGACACGATGCGAGTGGATCAGAAACCCTGAGCAGAAACAGTACATTCAACAGGAAATCGAAAATCTATGGCAAAAGATTCTTCAAACGGTCTAAAAGAATTCTGGGCAGAAATTCCGCGTGCAGAGGAAGATGTTCTGGGCTCTATCCGCGACTGGAAAAATGTTCAGATCGCTTTGGAAGAAGATGTGGTCTGGCTGAAAGGTTTTACCTATGAACAGGCGGTTTCCTCTGAAATTCAACAGTTGCCGAATTTCCTGCTTTATGAATTAAGAGACGGACTTTTATTCCGGAAAGACGCTTTGGTTCCCAGCAAAAAAATGAGAACGGCTTTGCTTTGGACTCCCATTGATAAAGCTTTGCGCTTAACTTTTCCTTCATTCAATAATAATTTTTTCGGAATTGATGGAAAAATTGAAATTAAACTGAAACCAAGCGAAGAAGAGCATCCTGCAACAGCATTGTTATGCTCAATGAAAGAAATCAGAGAAACTTTAATCACACTGCCGAAATTTAAGCTGGAGAAAATCAACTGGATGGTGATTAATGACAATGCTTTGTTGATCGGAAAACCTTTATTAAGTTTTCCGGGAAAAACATTTTGGTCAAAAGACGGACATCTTTTACCGACAGGGTACGATTTTGAATTTAAAAACATGAGCTCTTTATTACAGAGAAAATATAACGCAGGTCGCGATCAGTGGCTTTTATGGAACGAAAACGGAAATGTTCTTTACCTAAATAAAGAAGATTTCCGCAAATTATCCGTAAGCTCTTTCCGACTGACTGAAAAATCACAGGAATGGATATAATTGCATATTTCCAATCATATATCAATTATTTCTGGGAGTGGACAACCGATGAAGATGTTCCGGACGACACCCGATATAATGAAAACAACCTTATTTCTATTCCGAATGTAGGCGCAATTGCGTACAGACCTTACGTAATGGAAATTCTTAAGGAACTTAAAGAACAGGGGCTTCCGCCTTTCGGTTCTTTATTGCTTGTTTTGTATGCGCTTCATGATGGCTACTTAAACTTAGACGGCGTTTTTTATTATCTGAACAGACAGAAAGATGGTTTTGCGGAAAATGAATCCGATGTAGATCTTGCCATTAAATTTTTAGAAAATCTGAGCAGTATCGGAAGTTCTTTAAAGCGGGGACAGAATAAAATCATTCTTTTACAGACCATTTTTAAAGACAGTCACAATCGGGTTTCCTCGGTAAATTCAGGGTTAATCTTAAAAATATTTGAAACTAAGCCTCACATCATCGGCGAAGCTGCTGTTAAAAAGCCTCTGACTTCCATTGCGGTTAACAGAGATATTAAAACTTTAGCGCTTCTTCAGAATAAATTTCCGACTAGAAAATCCATCATCAATGCCATGAAAGGTTTCACAGATATTTCGGAATTGGAAGATGAAGTGGTGGAAGAAGAAACCACCGTTGAAACCGATAAAGATTTTATTCAGGAACTCATTGAAGAGCCGAAAACGTTTCAGGTCGGAAGTTTAATTAAAAGGATCTGGAGCGGTCTGAAAATCCCGATGCGTCATCTTTCGCCCGGAGAACAGCCGATTGGAGGAATCTCGGATATGACGAATAAAGGTGAACTTCACAGAATGCTTTTGTCTGAATTTGCCAATGAAGACGACATTTTCATGAACCGTGTTGCGAACAATGAAGCGTTGTTTATCCAAAGAGAAATTCCGCCCGAAGAAAATATTTTTGAAAGAATTATTTTAATTGATACTTCCCTGAAAAACTGGGGAACCCCGAAAGTTTTGGGGTTTGCATCGGCAATTGCGGTCATCAAACATCCGAAAGCACTTTCAGAATGCAAAGTTTTTGCATTGGGACAGAATATCATCCCGATATCTCTGGATAAAGTGGATGAAGTAGTGGAAAATCTCAATCATGTAAGTCCGGTTCTGGAAGTTTCAGGCGCACTTGAAAAGTTTTTTAATAAAGAACATAAAGAAAAAGATCTGGAAGTTTTTTTCATCACGAATCAGGAAAATTTAAGCCATCAAAATCTTCAGAAAATCATTCACGAAAACAGAGACCGCCTGAAATTTTTGGTGACGACTTCTGCAAACGGTGAACTGAACTTTTACAAATATCATAAAGGAACAAGAAAGCATATCCAGAAAATTATGCTTCCGTTGCAGGAACTGTGGGCAAACCCGCCGGAACGAAGACAGAGAAGGGAAAGTAAATTTTCAGGAAACGGCAAAAAAGCAAATGTTCCTTTCAATTATCCGATTTTGTTTCCTGCGCCAATCAATAAAATCGCAACCTTTCTCTATGAAGGGGAATTTTTTATTTTAAGCAATAAAAAACAGTTGCTGAGAACCTATCTTTCAGACAATTATTACAACAGGAATTATTATGACACGTATAAAACGCATCATGGCTGCGAAATTTTAATTGATGATATTTCTGTAAAGCCAAAAGGTCAGTTTGCGTTGGCGAAAAATAAGCAGGGAGATTTTATTTTATGCCAGTATCAACCCGATAAAAAGCTGATTTCCAAATTAAATTTAAGCACTAAAGAATATTCTGAGCTGAATTTGACAGGAAAAAATATTCCGGTCAAAAGTCAACTTATTTACTTTAATAAAAGTTTTTATCTGCATTTGGATGATATTCCTTACAGCAATAAAATTGCTATAGATGGAAATGTTAGTTTTGAAGAGGCATTTGTGAATGAGAAAGAAATTTATAAAAATAATTTAAGAGTTGGATCTGAACTTAACAAATTAATCCACAGTGGATTAAAAATCCTGAATAATTTCCACAATATCGGAATTAATACAGAAAAAAAGCTCGTCATTTCAAATAACGAATTGAATAAGTATAATGAAGATTCCATCACGTTTTACAGAAATCATTATCCGCTGGAAATCTGTGCGGAGCAGAATAAAAACAAATTTACCTTTTCAGACGGAAGCGAAATTATCACGGATAATCGCGGAATGCTGACTTTTAAAAGCAGCAATAAAAATATCCCCGAATTTTATATTCCTTCCACAGAATATGGAAATCTGGCTTTGGCAACCAACACGGAATTCGGAGGCTCAGAATATTATCTGCCACAGAATACACTGTTGAAAGTAAGAACAACGGAAGAAATGTATGTTGAATATATGGAACGGTTTATAGATCAAATTTGGGAATATGGAACTTAGAATTAAACCTTTTCCGAAAAATAGCTACCCCAAAAAAGGACTTTTAATTAAAGGTTCTTCACCGCTCGTATGGCTTTATGAGATGGAAACGTTAGGAATAGATTTACATGCAGTTCAGTCGTTCCCGATTCCTTCCACAGAACCGAATGTTTTGTACGGATGTTTTTTGGTGTTTAAAAATCTGGCTCCGAACGAAATTGGCAGAAATTCTTACTTTCAATGCGTCGACAATAGATTTTTTATTCCGGAAAACACGGTCTTTTATCCAAAAGTGAATCCTGAAGAGTGGCAGAATATCGATGCGGAATATCTCATCATGCATCCTGAATTTGGTCTGGTTAAATTAAATGAAGAAATCGACTGGATTTCCATTATTCAGAATCCGGAAATCTCGGAAGATAAAATAAGAAAACCTTCAAAAGGTGTTCAGATTCCTCAGAAAATCGAAAGTTTTACCGTTGAAATGGACGATGAAAAAGTTCTGGAATCTCTCGAAAAACCGCAAACCGAAGAAGAATGGATGAAAAATCTTCCGTTTGACATGAAAAAGGTAATGGCGGGAAATAAAAAGGAAATAGAAAAATATTTAAAATATATCGAAAAATATCCTGACAGAGCAGTAGAACTTGGCGTTCCGTTGGATATTATGGGAACTTCGAGAGGAGATGGTTTCGGAATTTTCAAATTTAAAAATTCATGGCTCGAAAAACTGTTTGGTAAAAAAGAGGAAGACAATTTGGATGGAAAATCTTCCGGTAGAAATTACCGTTGGGTATTCTGGGCGGTTCTTTTAATGATCGGATTAGTACGGGTTTTTATGAACCTTAATAAAGATGGAGCGAAAGAATCTCAATCCATTTCTTCAGGTAAAGTCCAGACTCCGGATAAAACAATGATGGCTCCCGTAGTGGCGTACAAATCAGGAGTTACCGATATTGATATGAAGATCGACTCCATGTATGGGAAAAAGCGGAGAGAACTGATGAAAGAACATATGAGTGCCTCTCTAAGCATGAGCAAACCGGGTGAAAAAAGTTATCAGGAATATCTCAAGAATGGAGGAAGACCGCTTGATAAAATTCAGAATGATATTTTTAAGCTGAATGATAAAACAGATGCGGCAACCGATTCATTAAAAAGAGTGTACCGAAAGAAAATTGTAAAATATCTGGCTCAGAATGAAGGGAAAATCAGAGAGAAAATTAAAGATTCCATTCAGAAATCAGATTCAGGGAAACCTGCCGATGAAGGAGTTGTAAAAACCATTATGAAAAAGAAAGCCATTTTGGTGGAAGATTCTTTGGGAAGGCTGTACGGAACGAAAGAACTTCCACAGACTCCGCCTGCTATTTCGACATTGAACGCTGAAAAAAGTAATCCGGAAGAAAAAAGCACCTCTTTTACAGAAATTTTCTGGCTTATTGTTGCGATGACAGGAGCGGTAGGACTGTATTCTTTCTTCGTCAAAAGAAAATCACTGAATGTAGGCGGTGATAATGTTCCGGCGGGAACCAAGATTTTCTTAATGATTATTCTGATGGCGATGTTGGCGTATATTTTCTATCCGCTGATCGAGATGTTCGGGTACAACTGGTTTGTATGGATTCTTATTATCGGCATTGTATTGCTTCTTTACCGTCTTTTCAGCGAAGATGAAACCATTTTAAAATCTGATAAGGATGAATAGACAGAAATTTACAGACAAATTTATGGCGGCATTTTTCATTCTCGCCATCATCAAAATAATCGGAATTCTGGCGCAGCTTTTCCATCAGAGTTTTTGGAGTGTGGTGGGGACTTTGGTGATTTTTGCCATTGTTGCGTTCATCATTTTTGTGGTACTCATGCAGTTGGAAAAAAAGGAAAAAGAAAACAACTCTTCGGGAAAAGGCAGAAACGGAGGGGGAAATTTTTATCTGGAAGCATCCCTTTTCGATAAGATCAGGAATAAATACGAAGAACTGGCCCAAAAATACATCAGCGAAAAAGATTATAAAAGAGCGGCAAAAGTATACATGAACTTGATGAAAGATTACTATCGCGGAGCAAAAACACTGGAAGACGGAGGTTTATACAATGAAGCCGCAGTAATTTATCTTAAAAAACTGAAGAATAAATCGGAAGCCGCAAACTCCTACGAAAAAGCAAAGCAGTATAAAAAAGCAATCGATTTGTACAAAGAACTCGAACAGAAAGAAAAAGTAGGCGATCTCTACAGGAAAATGAATGATGCCAAAAATGCCAATATCTATTATCAGATGGTGGTGGACGATTATGTAAACAACAGTCAGATGGTAAAAGGTTCTTTAATTTACCGTAAAAAAATGGAATTGCCCGAAGAAGCACAGAAAATTCTGTTGAAAGGCTGGGAAGAAGACCGTGATGCCTTCAACTGTCTCAATAATTATTTTGCCAATATTTTTGATGTGAAAAAACTCGATCAGCAAATTCAGGAACTTTATCAGAAAACGCCTTCGGAGAAGAAGATTACCTATCTTGAAGCCATGAAGCATGAATTTAAAAAAGATCCGAAACTTCAATCGACCACAAGAAATATCGCCTACGAAATCATCGCCGAAAAAGTAGCAACCCGCTCAGAAATCGTCAATGAACTGAAGTATTTCAATCCGGATGATGAAGTGATTTTGAAAGATATTTCCAGATATAAGACGGGAAGGAACAGGATATTCAGGAATTGATGATTCGTCATTGCGAGGAGCAAGGCGACGAAGCAATCTCAAAGTAAAATGATATAATATAGATTGCTTCACTTTCAGTTCGCAATGACAAAATAAAAAACTTTTAAGAAAAAGATTTATCTTTGCAACCATAAAATAATGACAATACAAAGAGCACATATCAGTTTAAATCTATGCGATCGCCCTGTACTAAAGGGATCGTTTGGATATGAATGGATGATATCTTATGAGGCGAAATGTGCTTGCTTTGAAAATTATTTACTGTAAAACC